>PPYE01385365.1_pt1 | contig 13861 bp, 13 predicted proteins | sample 1559881 | NCBI WGS metagenome assembly PPYE01 (sample SAMN08240022, study PRJNA423297) | Human gut metagenome, whole genome shotgun sequencing project.
GCTCCAGCATCAGAAGTCCCATGTCGCCGTCGTTGTAGACGATTTTGGCGGCACGCTCGGTATTGTTACGATGGAGGATATTCTGGAAGAACTGGTTGGTGAAATTTGGGACGAACACGACGAAGTGGAAGAAGATTTTGAAAAGCTGGACGAGAATACCTACCGTGTGGACTGCTCCGTCAGTTTGGAAGATTTTATGGAATTCTTTGATGTCAAGCTGGAATCGGACAGTGTTTCTGTCGGCGGCTGGGTCATGGAGCAGCTGAATAGAGTCCCCGTCAAGGGCGATTCCTTCGCTGTGCAGAATTTGGAGATCACGGTCTCCGAGCTGAGCGCGTATCGGGTATCCTCTGTTACAGTCAGGCAATGCGGCGTGTGTTTGGCCTGCGCACAATAAATCTATCGCGCAATTCACAAGGAGTGAGGATGATGTCAGAAGAAATGTTTTGCAGAAAGCGTCGTCTTTCGTCTTTTCAAATCATCATATTGGGCTTTGCAGGGGTCATTCTGCTGGGCGCGCTGCTGCTGATGTTGCCAATTTCTGCGACAGCTCGGTGTGTAACGCCGTTTCATGAGGCACTGTTTACCGCGACCTCCGCTGTTTGTGTAACGGGGCTTGTGGTGCAGGATACAGGCAGCTACTGGTCAACCTTTGGGCAGGCGGTTATTCTGGCGCTGATCCAAATAGGTGGTCTTGGTGTTGTCACCGTGGCGGCATCGTTTGCGCTGTTGTCCGGGCGAAGGATCTCTCTGATGCAGCGCAGCACCATGCAGGACGCAATTTCAGCACCAAAGGTCGGCGGAATTGTCCGTCTGACACGGTTCATCCTGCGAGGGACGTTTCTGATTGAACTGATCGGTGCGCTTGCCATGCTGCCGGTGTTTTGCCGTGACTACGGATGGCGCGGGATCTGGATGGCGGTATTTCACTCCATCTCCGCCTTTTGCAACGCAGGGTTTGACATTCTGGGAACGAACAACAACTTGTATCCGTCCCTTACCGGTTATGTTCAAAATCCGGTGATCAATATCACAATCATGCTGCTGATCATAACCGGCGGCATCGGTTTCTTGACGTGGGATGACATTTGCGAAAACAAGCTGCACTTCCACCGTTATCGAATGCAGAGCAAGGTGATTCTTGTCACGACACTTGCACTAATCGTCCTTCCGGCGCTGTTTTTCTTCTTTGTGGACTTTGGTACCCTTCCCCTCAGAGTGCGGGTTCAGGCAGCCCTGTTCCAATCGGTCACGCCGAGAACGGCGGGCTTCAACACAGTCGATCTACCCGCCATGTCCGGCGCGTCGCTGGGCGTGATGATCCTTCTGATGCTCATCGGCGGTTCTCCCGGCTCCACGGCAGGCGGCATGAAAACCACCACGCTGGCAGTTCTGCTTGCCAATGCTGCCGCGACCTTCCGCCAGCGGGACAGTGCCCAATTCTTTGGGCGCAGAGTCGATTGCAGTGCCGTCAAAACCGCCACGACCATTCTGACGATGTACCTTGCGCTGTTCTTTGGGGGAGCCGTCTTTATCAGCGTATATGAGAATCTTCCGCTGTCCCCCTGCCTATATGAAACCGCGTCGGCGGTAGGCACCGTGGGACTGACATTGGGTATTACACCGCAGCTGCACATTCCCTCGCAAATGGTATTGATCGCGCTGATGTATCTGGGCAGGGTCGGCGGGCTGACGCTCATTTATGCGACGGTGTCCAGCAAAAAAAGCGGCAATGCAAAGCTGCCGCAGGAAAGAATCACGATTGGATAAGTAAAGGAGTTGTCTATCCCATGAAAAATGTTTTATTGATTGGAGCAGGTCGCTTTGGGCGGCATATCGCCATGCAGCTTTCTCCACTGGGGCATCAGGTCATGGCAGTTGATACCAACGAGGAGCGGATCAACGATGTGCTTCCGTTTGTCACCAACGCACAGATCGGCGACAGCACCAATGCGGAGTTTCTGCGTTCGCTGGGTATCGGAAATTTTGATGTTTGTTTTGTGACCATCAGCGGCAACTTCCAGAACTCGCTGGAAACCACCTCGCTGCTGAAGGAGCTGGGTGCAAAGTGCGTGGTGTCCCGTGCCGAGCGTGATGTGCAGGCAAAGTTTCTGCTTCGCAACGGTGCAGACCACATAGTCTACCCGGAAAAACAGGTGGCAAAATGGGCAGCGATCCGATTCACTGCCGACCATATTTTCGACTACATAGAGATCGACGAGCAGCACGCCATCTTTGAAGTGCAGGTGCCGGAGGCGTGGATCGGGAAAAGCGTTGGCGAACTGGATATCCGCAGAAAGTTTGGCATCAACATTCTTGGCATCAAACGCACAGGAAAAACGGATGTTTCCGTTACGCCGGACACCATATTGTCCGATGACATTACGATTTTGGCGTTGGGTGAGTATAAAGCCCTGCAAAAGTGCTTTCGGATTTGACGGGGTTTCCCATACCGACGGAAAGGAAATGCATGGAGAAAAAACCACAAAATACAGCCGGTAACAGAAACGAGGATCCTGCGCCGCAGGGAAGCAAGTGGCCGGACAAGACGATCATTCGCTATATTACCCGCACACTGGTGCTGCTGATCGTATTCGCATGGGCGCTGGTAAACCTTGACGTTGTTTTGCGTTTTCTCGGCAAGGCGCTTGCGCTGTTCACTCCGTTTCTGATCGGCGGTGCAATTGCTTTTTTGATCAACGTAGTCCTTCGACCGTTGGAATGCTGCTGGAACAAGGTGTGCCGCAAAGCTCCTGCAAAGCTGGTCCGCCCTGTGTGCCTGACAGCAAGCACCGTACTTGTCCTTGGAATTCTGTTTGCCGTGGTGTTTATGATGATCCCCAGCCTGCGGGAATCCGGCGAAGAGTTTGTCCAAAACATTCCGCTCTATGTGGAGGAGATCGGGCGGTGGTGGACAGGCGTTGTCCAGTTTGCCGCAAAATATAACATCGTCCTGCCCGAATACACCATAGACTCTGACCTGTTGATCGAGAAGCTCACTGCCTTGATCAGCGACGAGGGAAGCGGCATCCTCACCGTGACGTGGGGTGCAGCAACCTCTGTCCTGTCGGTTTTGGTGGACGTTCTCTTGGGACTTGTCTTTGCGCTGTATCTGCTTGCAAAGAAGGAAGTCGTTGCGGCACATTTGAAAAAACTCATCGTGACAGTCCTTCCGCAAAAGAAGGCGCAGCGGCTGCTGAGTATTGCCTCTTTGACCAACCAGACCTTCACAAATTTTGTCAGCGGTCAGCTTACCGAAGCGGTCATCATCGGCGTTCTGTGCTTCTTTGGAATGCTGATCCTTGGGATCCCGTATGCCGGTGCGGTCTCGGCGTTTGTGGCTGTTACTGCGCTGGTGCCGATTTTCGGCGCATGGATCGGCGGCGGTCTGGGTGCGTTTTTAATCCTGCTGGCAGAACCCGGCAAGGCTCTGTGGTTCATTCTCTTTTTGCTCGTTTTGCAGCAGGTGGAGGGCAACCTGATTTATCCCAAGGTGGTCGGTAAGTCCGTTGGGCTTCCCGGATTGTTGGTGCTGATGGCTGTCACGATCGGCGGCGAAGCATTCGGTATCTTAGGGATGCTGTTCAGCGTTCCCGTCTGCGCCGTGCTGTACAGTCTTTATCTGGAGTTCATGAAGAAAGCAAGTGCCCGGCACTGAATGATTCATAATCGGATACCTTCTGAGCATTGGGCTGTACGCTAAATGCAAAGGGCTTGGGATACTCCCAAAATCGCCGTGTGTCCGGACAGCGGCTGTGCTTGATCTTCTCTCAAATCTCAATATCCGCAGATCGTGATGTCCCCGCTTTTTCGAAAGCGGGGACATTTTTTCTTCTCCGATACTTAAAAAACGGCGGAAAAATCTCCGTTGTAAGGTGGAGAGGAAAACGTCCGTGAGACAAAATCGTGACACCTCGATTCATTCTGTCCGTTGAATAGTGAAAGGACCTTTTGGAGCAAAAGCGCAGACCTCGCTCCTTCGACCTAAAAAATTTTTCGGACAAAACCGGAAAATGTGTCCGTTGGTTAAGCACCACGAAAGGAGACATTTCCATGGACAACATCCTCACCGTCCCCATCCACCTCAAAATGACGTTGACCGCCAGAGAAGCAGCGGAGTACAGCAACATCAGCATTAACAAGATCGACAGTATGCTCCGCTCGCCCAACTGCCCCTTCGTGTTGTTCGTCGGCACAAAGAAGCTGGTCAAGCGCCGGGAGTTTGAAGAGTACATCAGCCAAAAGCTGGTGATCTGACGGCAAAAGATAATTTGTAAAAACAGCTTGAGAGAAAAGAACCTATCTGCTATAATTATGTCGTTGCAGTAGGCTCTTTTCTCTATGCGACGAAACAGGAATTGAAAAATTCTGTATGCACGCTTTACGCCATACCTACGCCACAAGAGCGATTGAAAGCGGCGTACAGCCCAAAGTGCTGCAAAAGCTGCTGGGTCATGCAAGTATAAAAACAACAATAGACAGATACGTCCATGTCACATCTGAATCCTTGGATCAGGCTGTGCGGCAATTTGAATCAGGCAGGGTTTCCTGGCATATAAGTCCATGCGAAAATGGCGTAAGCCAAGCGCGCCGGATTCCGGAAGCCCTTGAAAATCAAGACTTTTAAGGAGATAGAAAGCATTATGAAATTAGGTATCGTGGGGCTGCCCAACGTGGGAAAGTCCACTCTGTTCAACGCCATCACCAACGCCGGTGCCGAGAGCGCCAACTACCCCTTCTGCACCATCGAGCCCAATGTGGGCGTGGTGGCCGTGCCGGATGAGCGGCTGGACAAGCTGGCGGAGATGTACCAGCCCGATAAAAAGACCCCCGCCGTCATCGAATTTGTGGACATCGCCGGTCTGGTGAAGGGAGCCAGTCAGGGAGCGGGCCTCGGCAACAAGTTTTTGGAGAATATCCGCCGTACCGACGCCATCGTCCATGTGGTGCGCTGCTTCGATGACGAGAACATCATGCACGTGGTAGCCGATGCCGGTACCAACGTACCGGTGGACCCGCTGGGGGACATCGAGACCATCGACATGGAGCTGATCCTGGCGGATCTGGAGATGGTGAACCGCCGGGTGGAGAAGGCCGCCAAGGCCGCCAAGGGCGACAAGAAGTTCCTCCACGAGGCGGAGGTGTTCAAGGCACTGGCGGAGCATCTGGACGCCGGGAAGTCCGCCCGCACCTTCTCCTGCGGCGATGACGACCGGGCGCTGGTGGAGACCTGCGACCTGCTGAGCCTGAAGCCCATCATCTACGCCGCCAACATGGACGAGGCGGGCTTTGCCGATCACGAGAACAACCGCTACTTCCGGCTGGTGCGTGATTTGGCACAGAAGGAGGGCGCACAGGTGCTGCCCATCTGCGCCAAGCTGGAGCAGGACATCGCCGAGCTGGACGATCCGGAGGAGCGGGCCATGTTCCTGGAGGATCTGGGCATCGAAAAGTCCGGTCTGGATCGCCTGATCCAGTGCAGCTATGATCTGCTGGGCCTGATCTCCTTCCTGACCTACGGCAAGGACGAGTGCCGGGCGTGGACCATCCGCAAGGGTACCAAGGCCCCGCAGGCGGCGGGCAAGATCCACTCCGATATCGAGCGGGGCTTCATCCGGGCGGAGACCATCAACTTCGACGAGATGATGGCCTGCGGCGGCAGCGTGGCCGCCGCCAAGGAGAAGGGCCTGCTGCGATCCGAGGGCAAGGATTATGTGGTCAAGGACGGCGACATGATCTACTTCCGCTTCAACGTATAAGCATGATCTGCAAGGGACACGGTTTGCCGTGTCCCTTTTTCATCCCCGGCCAATTCCGCCGTTTACAAAGGACGGTTTTTCTGATATGATAATGCATATCTATGGACTATCCACGCACAAAACAAAGGGAGAACGTCCTCCCTGTGCGGATAGAGCGTGCCTTTTTTATGAAAGGAGACAACTGTTATGAACCAAGAGATCCAGTCTATTCTGGCCAGGGTAGACCACACCCTGCTGGCCCAGAGCGCCACTTGGAACGAGATCAAGGCCATTTGCGACGACGGCGTCAAGTACGGCTGCGCCAGCGTGTGCATCCCCGCCTCCTATGTGAAGCAGGCGGCGGAGTATGTGGACGGCAAGATCGCCATCTGCACCGTCATCGGCTTCCCCAACGGCTATGACACCACCGCCGCCAAGTGCTTCGAGGCGGAGGACGCCGTGAACAACGGCGCTTCCGAGGTGGATATGGTCATCAACATCGGCTGGGTGAAGGACGGCCTGTACGATCAGGTGCTGGAGGAGATCCGGGCCGTGAAGGCCGCCTGCCACGGCAAGCTGCTGAAGGTCATCATCGAGACCTGTATGCTCACCGATGCCGAGAAGATCGAGATGTGCCGTGTGGTGTCCGACTCCGGCGCCGAGTACATCAAGACCTCCACCGGCTTCGGCGGAGGCGGCGCCACCCGTGAGGATGTGGCCCTCTTCAAGGCCCATGTGGCTCCCCATGTGAAGATCAAGGCTGCCGGCGGCATCGCCGACCTCAACGACGCCCGTGACTTCGTGGCCCTTGGGGCCGACCGTCTGGGCACCAGCCGCATTGTCAAGGCCGTGAAGGCCATGGAACAGGAATAAAAGGAGGAACCATCTATGCCTACCCCCCATAATAACGCCGCCCCCGGCGCCTTCGCCAAGACCGTGCTCATGCCCGGCGACCCCCTGCGTTCCAAGTTCATTGCCGAGACGTTTCTGGAAAACCCCGTGCTGGTGAACAACGTCCGTGGCGTGCAGGGCTATACCGGTACGTACAAGGGCGTGCCGGTGTCCGTCATGGCCTCCGGCATGGGAATGCCCTCCATCGGCATCTACGCCCACGAGCTGTATACCCAGTACGGCGTGGAAAACATCATCCGTGTGGGCTCTGCCGGAGCCATGCGGGCCGATCTGGAGCTGGGCAGTGTGGTGGCCGGACAGGGCGCCTGTACCAACTCCAGCTTCGCCGACCAGTACGAGCTGGGTGTCCACTATGCCCCCATTGCCGACTTCGATCTGCTGATGGCTGCCGTGGAGTCGGCCCGTGAGCTGGGCGTGAAGATGCCCGTGGGCAACCTCTACTCCTCCGATACCTTCTATGACGCCGCCGGCCGCAACGCCCGGATGCAGAAGATGGGCGTCATGGCCGTGGAGATGGAGGCCGCTGCTCTGTACTGCACCGCCGCCTATCTGGGCAAGCGTGCGCTGGCTATCTGCTCCATCAGCGACAATCTGGTGCTGGGTACCGAGCTCACCGCCGACGAGCGCCAGACCACCTTCACCAACATGATGAAGATCGGTCTGGAGGTAGCAGTAAAAATGACTAAATAAAGCCGTTTTTCCCACAAAGCATCCGTTTTTTCGAACCCTGCCATGGTGAAAAATGCAGCAGACCCTGCAAATAGGGCTTGCCCTTTTCTGCCGTATCTGTTATAATGCACCTGAACGGGCAAGCTTTGCCCGAATAAATGAAGGAAGGTAGAACAATCATGAAAAGAGTTCTCGCTATGATCCTTGCGCTTGTCATGGCTCTGGCTCTGGTTGCCTGCGGCAACAAGAACACGGACGATGGCAAGAAAGACGATGACAAGAAGGACACCCCCACCGTCATCACCAACCCCGATGAGGTTCAGGATGAGATGACCTCCTCCGACGGCAAGTACGAGGTGGCTTTCGTCACCGACGTGGGTCAGCTGAAGGATAAGTCCTTCAACCAGGGTACTTACGACGGCGTGAAGCTGTACGCCGCCAACAACAACCTGTCCTACAAGTACTATCAGCCCGCCAACGGCAGTGAGGCCACCGACGATGACCGCTTCACCGCTATGAAGGCCGCCGTGGACAACGGCGCCAAGGTGGTTGTCTGCGCCGGCTTCATGCAGACCAATGCTCTGCGTATGGCCGCTTCCCAGTTCACCGATGTGTCCTTTGTCTACATTGATGGCGATGTCATTCGTGTGGATGCTAAGGATAAAAACTCCGCTATCCTGACCAACGTGGCCGGCGTTGCCTTCAAGGAAGAGCAGTGCGGCTATCTGGCCGGCTACGCTGCCGTCAAGGAAGGCTACACCAAGCTGGGCTTCACCGGTGGTGGCGGCGGCGACAACCCCGCCTGCTGCCGTTACGGCTATGGCTTCGTGCAGGGCGCCGATGCCGCTGCCAAGGAGCTGAACGAGAAGGTAGAGATGAACTACTCCTGGCAGTATGGTGCCAACTTCTCCGCTTCCCCCGAGCTGCAGACCATGGCCGCCGGCTGGTATCAGGCTGGCACTGAGGTCATCTTCGCCTGCGGCGGTTCCATGTTCGCCTCTGTCGCCGCTGCTGCCGGCGCTGAGGAGGGCAAGGTCATCGGCGTGGACGTGGACCAGTCCTTCGAGTCCACCACCGTGATCACCTCCGCTATGAAGGGCCTGGCCGACTCCGTGCAGTGGGCTCTGGGCAAGTTCTATGCCGGTGAGTTCGCCTCCATCGGCGGTGTCCAGACCTCTCTGGGTGCCAATGAGAACGCCGTGGGTCTGCCCACTGCTACCTGGTCCCTGACCAAGTGGAGCGTTGATGATTACAACACCAAGCTGCAGGAGATCAAGGACGGCAAGATCGCCATCGACAACAACTACGACAATCTGGCCGGCACCGAGAACCTCACTCTGAACATCGTCGGCTAAGCCTCTGCGTGTCGAACTCCACAGCGCCCGTGCTCTGCACGGGCGCTGTTTTTTGCTCCAAAGCCCCGGATGCCTCCCGTGGAGATTTGCGGCATCCCGCTTGTCAACCGGCGGCCGTCATGCTATAATTTTCCAAGGAAGCCGGAAGGGGGGAGCACACATGGGACTGCACGACGGACATCGCCAGCGCAAGCGGGAGCGCTTCCTGAAGCAGGGAGCCGACGGTCTGGCGGATCATGAGGTGCTGGAGCTGCTGCTGTACTATGCCATCCCCCGCCGGGACACCAACGAGCTGGCCCACCGGCTGATCCAGCACTTCGGTACGCTGGACGCCGTGTTCCAGGCCCCGCCGGAGGCACTGATGCAGGTGTCCGGCATCGGGGAGAATGCCGCCGTGCTGTTGAATCTGGTGCCGGCGGCCCAACGCTGCGCCCGGCGCAGTGTCTCTGCCGAACGCATCCTCAATTCCGTGGAGCGCTGCGGTGCCTACTTCATGGACCTGCTGGATGGTCAGCGCCGGGAGCTGCTGTATCAGGTGTGTCTGGACGGCAAGGGAAAGGTGCTTTCCTGCAAATGCCTGTCCCAAGGCAGCGCCGATATGACCTCCCTCAGCATCCGGCAGGTGGTGGAGAACGCCCTGCTGTCCGGCGCCGCAGGCGTGGTGCTGGGCCACAATCACCCCAGCGGCGTGGCTCTGCCGTCGGCGGAGGACCGGGCCGCCACCCTGCAGGTGCGGGACGCTCTGGGCACCATGGATATCCGCCTGCTGGACCACATCATCGTGGCCGACGGTGATTTCGTCTCCATGGAGGCCAGCGGCCTTCTGTACGGCTGACCCACTCAAAGAAAATCCCCCCAGCGCCCCGCTCCATCCGGAGCGGGGCGCTGCCATGTTTTCCCTCCACAAAATCAGAACATTTGTTTCAAAATTCATATTTACATATGGGATTTTTGTGGTAAAATAAAGTGATATACACTGAAATTGCAGGAGGCGCTTTCCATGCCCCAGTTCAAAGTTGTTTCGGAATATACCCCCTCCGGCGACCAGCCGCAGGCCATTGAAAAGCTGGCGGAGGGACTGGAGAACGGCCTGCGCCAGCAGGTGCTGCTGGGCGTCACCGGCAGCGGCAAGACCTAAACCATGGCCAAGGTCATCGAGAAGGTGCAGCGCCCCACGCTGGTGCTGGCCCACAACAAGACGCTGGCGGCCCAGCTGTGCGAGGAGTTCCGGGAGTTCTTCCCGGAAAACGCCGTGGAGTACTTCGTCTCCTACTACGACTACTATCAGCCGGAGGCGTACATCCCCCACACGGATACCTTCATCGAGAAGGATGCCGCCATCAACGCCGAGATCGAGCGCCTGCGCCACAGCGCCACGGCAGCCCTCTTCGAGCGGCGAGACGTCATCGTGGTGGCGTCGGTGTCCTGCATCTACGGCTTGGGGGATCCCATCGACTACGCCAACATGGTCATCTCCCTGCGGCAGGGGAAGGAGTACCCACGGGAGCAGCTGCTGCGGAAGCTGGTGGAGATCCGCTACGACCGCAACGACGTGGCCTTTGAGCGCAATATGTTCCGGGTCCGGGGGGACACGGTGGAGATTTACCCGGTGTACGCCAACGGCTACGCCATTCGGGTGGAGTTCTTTGGGGACGAGATCGACCGCATCTCGGAGATCAACCCCGTCACCGGTCAGGCCCAGCGGGTGCTGCAGCACGTGGCCATTTACCCCGCCAGCCACTACGTCACCACCAAGGAGAAGATGGAGCGGGCGGTGCAGGAGATCGAGCGGGAGCTGGCGGAGCGCAAGGCCTACTTTGAGGATCACGGCAAGCTCATCGAGGCCCAACGCATCGACCAGCGCACCCGCTACGATGTGGAGATGATGCGGGAGCTGGGCTACTGCACCGGCATCGAGAATTACAGCCGGGTCATCTCCGGCCGGGAGCCGGGCTCTCCGCCCACCACGCTGCTGGACTACTTCCCGGAGGACTTTGTCCTTTTTGTGGACGAGAGCCATGTGACCCTACCTCAGGTGCGGGCCATGTATAACGGCGACCGGGCCAGGAAGGAGAGCCTGGTGGAGTACGGCTTCCGCCTGCCCTGCGCCTATGATAACCGCCCCCTGAAGTTCCCGGAGTTTGAGGAGCGCTTCCGTCAGGCGGTGTTCGTCTCCGCCACGCCGGGGGAGTACGAGCGGGAGGGAGCCGACCAGATCGTGGAGCAGGTGATCCGCCCCACGGGCCTGCTGGATCCCCGTGTGGAGGTGCGGCCCGTCACCGGCCAGATCGACGATCTGGTGGAGGAGATCCGGATCCGTGCCGCACGGGACGAGCGGGTGCTGGTAACCACCCTCACCAAGCGCATGGCGGAGGATCTGACGGACCACATGAAGGGCCTTGGCCTGCGGGTGCGGTATATGCACTCCGACATCGCCACCATCCAGCGGATGGAGCTGATCCGGGACCTGCGGCTGGGGGAGTTCGACGTGCTGGTGGGCATCAACCTGCTGCGTGAGGGACTGGACCTGCCGGAGGTGTCCATGGTGGCCATTCTGGACGCCGATAAGGAGGGCTTCCTCCGCAGCGAGACCAGCCTCATCCAGACCATCGGCCGGGCCGCCCGCAACGCAGAGGGACTGGTGGTGCTGTACGCCGATACTGTCACCCCCTCCATGAAGGCGGCCATTACCGAGACAGAGCGTCGCCGGAAGAAGCAGGACGCTTACAACAAGGCCCACGGCATCGTCCCTCAGACCATCCGCAAGAGCGTGCGGAAGGTGCTGGAGATCTCCCATTCGGCGGAGGAGGAAAAGACCACCGCCCGCCGCAAGCTGACGGACGCCGAGCGGGAGGCCACCATCCGCCGGCTGGAAAAGGAAATGAAGGAAGCCAGCAAAATGCTGGAATTCGAATACGCCGCCCTGCTGCGTGACCAGATCATCGAGCTGCGGGGTCAGAAGTAAAAGGAGGCGTTATGGCCCATATACCCACCGTGGATATCCGCCAACTGGGGGATATCTCCTTTGACCGCCAGCTGGAGCTGGCCCGGCAGCCCAACCGGGATTACGACGTGGACCGGTGGCTGTTCGTCCCCAACACCTATACCGAGTATCGGTACATCTTGGGTACACGGGGAAAAAAGCCCCTGATCTGTGTGGGCATCAACCCCTCCACCGCCCGGCCCGGTGCGCTGGATCCCACCCTGAAAAGCGTGGAGCGCATCGCCCGCAACAGCGGCTTTGACTCCTTCATCATGTTCAATGTCTATGCCCAGCGGGCCACCTCCCCCGACGACATGGAGCACACCTGCAACCCGGAGCTGCACCGGGAGAATATGCGGGCCTTTGCCTACATTCTCTCCCGCACACCGGATCCGGTGGTGTGGGCGGCCTGGGGGACTATCATCGAGAAGCGGGACTACCTGTGGCCCTGCCTGCGGGATATGATCGCCCTGGGAGAGGCCGCCGGCGCCCGGTGGGTCACCTGCGGCAAGCGCTCTGCGGCGGGGCATCCCCATCACCCCCTGTACCTCCGGGCGGACGCCGTGCCGGAGCCCTTCGACGTGGCGGCCTACGCCGCTGAGGGGGAGGCCCGTGCCGCCGCTGCGGCCCGTGGCCGTCGCCGCCGGGTATGAGGAGGGGAGCGCTATGACGGAGAAGCGTGCCGGGCTCAGCGCCATGACCCTGAAATACATCGCCATGGCCACCATGCTGGTGGACCATATGGGGTACGTCCTGTTTCCGTGGATCCTGTGGCTGCGGTGCGTGGGGCGCATCGCCTTTCCCATCTTCGCCTTTCAGATCGCTGAGGGCTGCATCCGCACCCATGACAGGCGGCGGTACGCCCTGCGGCTGCTGCTGTTTGCGGTGCTGACGGAGGTACCCTTCGATCTGGCCTTCAGCGGCCGGCCGCTGGATCCGAGCTACCAGAATGTCCTGTGGACGCTGCTGGCCGGGGCGCTGGTGTGCTGGGCGGCGGACTGGGCGCAGAGGACTCCGGACGCCCTGCACCTTCTGGCGGCCACGGCGGCGTTTGCCGGAGCCTTCTGGCTGCTGGAGGTCTGCCATACGGACTACGGCGGTTGGGGCATGGCCCTGATTTTGTTGTTTCACCTGTCCCGTGGGAACCGGCTGATCCAGCTGGCGGGACTGGCGGTGTTCTGTGTCGCCAGCGTAGGCGGCGTCAGCATCGAACTGTACGCACTGGTGAGCCTTGCCTTCATCTGGCTCTATGACGGGCGGCGGGGCTATTGCAGCCGCCCCATCCAGTGGGTGTGCTACGCATTTTATCCCGTTCACCTGCTGCTCCTGTGGCTCTGTGCCCGGACGGTGGACGGCATATGGTATTTGACATAAGGAGATACATCATGGCAAAGCATAAAGAGGAAAAGACCAACGTCATGCGGGTGCTGGATCAGAAGAAGATCCCCTATACCGCCCACACCTACGACCCGGAGAGCGGCATCGACGGCGTGTCCGTGGCCCGTTCGCTGGGGCAGGATCCGGCATCGGTGTTCAAAACGCTGGTGGCCCGTGGGGCCAGCGGCGGTTATTACGTGTTCGATATCCCCGTGGCCGCCACGCTGGACCTGAAAAAGGCCGCCCATGCCGTGGGGGAGAAGTCCGTGGCCATGCTGCCTCAGAAGGAGCTGCTGCCCCTGACGGGCTATGTCCACGGCGGGTGCAGCCCCGTGGGCATGAAAAAGCTATTCCCCACGGTGTTCCATGAGACGGCGGCGAGCCTGCCTGTCATCATGGTGTCGGCGGGGAAGCTGGGGCACCAGATCGCCTGCGACCCCAAGGCACTGTTGGCGCTGGTAAGGGCCGATACGGCGGACATCATCACGGAGGAATGACGGATGCAGCTGCGTTTGATCGACGAGCACAATGACCGGGGCCACCTGCTGTGGGCGGAGGAGCCGGTGGGGTTGGCCCTGCGGGGCGAGACGCAGCAGGCGGCGCTCTCCAAGCTCCCGGCGGAGCTGACGGCCTATCGCCGCTGGCTGGGTCTGCCGCCGGTGCCGGCGGTGGGTGTTGTCACGCAGGAGGCGGCCAGCCCTCTCAACGTCCACGATGCCGACAGCGACATCCTGCTGCCCTCAGAGCGCCGCCCCCTGACGGCGGAGGAGTATGAAGCACGGAAGGCACTGGCCCTGCGGTCGGCGGAGGACTTCCTGACACTGTAC
>PPYE01585699.1_pt1 | contig 13860 bp, 5 predicted proteins | sample 1559881 | NCBI WGS metagenome assembly PPYE01 (sample SAMN08240022, study PRJNA423297) | Human gut metagenome, whole genome shotgun sequencing project.
GACGATAAAATGTCAGATGAACAGTTGGAACAGCTTGCCCCATGGAGCGAGACTGCGAAAACGAACTGTCAAAACTAAACTGGAGTAAAACGCTTGCATCTATCATTTTGGTGCAAGCGTAATTCATGAGTAATGTAGCAATATTTTGCGCTTACCATTAATCGCAAATGGAGCACTTTGGATAAAAAAACGTTAAAAATTTTTCATCCTTTGTGCATTATATTTTTAAGTTTAATAGCGTATAATATCACACCTGAAGAGAAAGATTATCAGCGAAAAATATTGAAGATATCAAATTTTGATATTTTTTTTGATATAAACTAAGACCTCGCAGGGTTTAGATTAGAGGGATAACGATGCAACTGAAAAATTCGACAGATTACGCAATTAGAATTGTATGTTACTTGGCAGCACAGGAACGGATGGTATCTACATCGGAATTGTCAAGAAAGTTAAATGTTTCTGCTAATTATGTTCCTAAAATAGCAAAAAAACTGAAAAATGCAAAAATAGTCACTGCCTGTGAAGGTACAAATGGTGGCTATATGCTGGCAAAACAACCGGAGAACATTTCTTTAATGGATATTATATCGTGTGTAGAGGAAACAATGGCAATTAATCGTTGTTTGGAAGAAGATCGTTTTTGCTCCAGAAATTTAGAAGATACCTGCAAGATACATAAAATATTGTTGAGTTTGCAGAATACATACAATAATAAATTAGAGAGCGTAAAAGTTTCAGACGTTATCCGCCCTGGAGAAGATGAATATTTTGGACGATTTTATGTTGTATTAAAACTGAACTTGAAGGAAAAAAGCTATGAGTGTGTATATTCACATATCCGTGAAGTGTATGAAAAAGTAAGGAAAACAAAAAGTTATGAAGAGTTCATAAATCAATATATAGAAAGATATGTGTATGCTTCTGATAAAAAAATGGTTCATGACTTCTTATCAATTGAAGGATTAGAAGAAAAGCTGGTTGATGGATGTATGGAAAAAGAAAAAAAATATGAACCAGAAGAGGCGATACGGATGATTTCAAATGGTGAATGCGGAGCGTTTTCTAAAAAACTGATCCAGTGCTTGACGGCGGCAGCAAAGCAGCCAGAGTGGTTAAAAGTAACAAAAAGTCAAGCATGACAGAAGATTTGAGGCGATTTTATGAACAAGAAATTGAGTGTTTTAAGACGAATTACAGCAGTTGTTCTGTGTGTTACATTATTATCTTCGCAAGTCGTAGTTGCGAATGCTGAAGATTCAGAAAGAATGAATGTGCAGACCAATAGTGAATTTACAGATATATCGGAACAGGATGGTTTCAGCAGTGATACATCTGAAATATCTGATATCACGGAAAGTGATATTCCTGATTCTTTTGAAGGAGAATCAGAGCCAAATACAGATATTAGTTCTGAAGTAACAGAGGAATTTGGTAATTCTGAAGATCAAGGATTTACAGATGGAGAAGAAACAATTATCGAGGATGAAAACACCTCAGATACTTTGGAAGAAGCAAATCCAGATTATGAAGATGGAAAAATATGTATCTACAATTATCAGCAACTTCTGCAAATCGGTACAGGAACACAGATGTTTTCCGGAGACAAAGATGGAAATGTTGGTGAAGGGGATAAGGTTCTTGCAGATGGTGCAGAACTTACCTATGCATCAGACGCTTCCTATTGTTTGATGAATGATATTCCAATAGATAATGAAAATGTCTGGAACTTCCCATCAGATTTTACAGGTAGCATCACTTCATCATCAGAGCGCACGGGCAACACAGTATATGATTCAGTGACTGATACGATTTATGTGTATAACCGATACCAGCTTGAATTGATGAAAGGGGAATCTTCAGACAGCGAACCTGTAATGAGCGAGGATTATATTGCTGAAAAAGTTGGAATGGGACAGGTTTTTACACTGGAAGATGGTTCCTATCTTACTTACAGCAAAACACATAATTATGTGCTTGCTTCTTCATTTACAACAGAAACACCGGAGCTTCTTGCAAATAAGGCTGGGACAGAGGAGACAACTCAGGATATTACTAGCGCATATCCGTCCGACTATGAAGGAAGAAATTATTTCGGTCAGGTGGTAAAAAAGATTGGTGATAAAAATTATATTCTGATTGGAAATGAAACACAGCTTCGGGCAATCGGAACAGATACGGATGTGACAGAGCCAATCTGGCGAGTGTATGAAACAAGAGAGAAAAAGCCGGGAATACTTGGGGGCGCACTGAGTGGATATACAGCCTGGAAACCAGTAGCTGATACACAGACATACAAAACAGAACTGTATTATCCGGGTGATGCGGATATTGTAAAGTTTAATGATACATATAATTGGTCTGGAAAAGAATTGTATGGAAATAAAAAAGGTGACCATAAGCTGGGAGAAACAGAATATCTGGATAATTCATCCTTGGATATAGCTGGCACAACAGCTACAAAGCGTTATGTATATGTGAGCAGTACTATTCAGGAGTCAGCCGATATGACGGTAACTGCGACAGACAGTACTGCCAGTGCTTCCGAAGCGGCATCTGTTGAAGCAGGTGCAACTGTAAAAGACAGAGATTTGATTGATATGACTCCGGTAGAAAGTGAGGAAGTAGCTGAGTCAGAAAGTGATGATATAGATGCTTTTACAAGTGATGGTGACGAAAGTGATTTTACTGATGATACAACTCCGGAAAGTATAACGGTTGACGAGAATAAAACTTACATCCTTACCTATGATACATCCAAAAGTAGCAATACCAATATTGCAGGATCTGGATATAAATACAGTAAGGATGCGAATTATATTATCTTTCGTGATATTGATCTTTCCAAAGAAGGGACTAATTCTAATGGGAAAGATGATAACTGGACTCCTATAAAGAACTTCCAGGGAAATATGGAAGGCCGCAAGGGAATGACAGAAGGTGCTAATGTCAAAATCAGTAATGTAAAGATGGTACAGGACACAGCAATTAATCAGAGTGCTTATTCAAATGGAAGTAGCTCGGACACGGAATATGGTGTTGGATTTTTCAGAAGTTTATCGACCCCATATGACAGTTCATTACAGATTTCATCAAAACAGGTTGTCGTAAAAAATCTTACCTTATCAGGAGTTTCTGTATCAACGACAACGAATTCTATTAAAAAAGATTTTAGTTTGCTTGGTGTAATGTTGACCGGAGTTTTAAAAATCCTGGGATTATCAAGTGGGTTGGAAAAGGATCCAAAATCTTTTTCAACAGGAGCTTTTGCCGGTGTTGTAAAAGGAAACGTACAAATATCAGACTGTCATGTAGAAGGATTATCAGGAGTGTCTAATGCAAACAGCTGGACAGGTGGTTTTGTCGGGTACATTTCGGGTATTACAAAATATGAAGCCCTTTCAGGAGTGCTTAAAGGAGTAACTGACGCACTTAGTACTCTATTAAACTTGATTCCAGTATTAGGTCTTGGGGATCTGATTACAACGCTTTTGAATGGAGGCGTTCTAAGTGTTGGAAACCTGATTCCAATTGGCTATGTGAATCCGGTGTTCAGTAATTGCTCAGTATCCGGTAGCAATACGATATCTGGGCAGAATTATACAGGTGGATTTGCTGGTGAAACAATAGGTGCTGTAATGACTGGATGTTCAGTTAATGGTACTGAGAGTGTTAATGGTACAGATTACTCAGGAGGATTTATTGGTCGTGCTTCCAATGCAGTTGTTGCAGGTGCACTGGATCATCTGGGAATCCAAATAGCTGATTTCCCGGTCAATACAGTAATGCTTGGATGTAGCATTAATGGCAGTGCAAATGTATCTGCGACAGGAAGCTCTGGTAAGGAAAGTGGTTATGCAGGTGGATTTATAGGAGAAATGCGTAACAGTTATGCCGTGGACTGCAGTATTTCTTCTCTTGGTACAGTGTCCGGAAAAGATTATACTGGAGGATTTGCCGGCTTAGCAACCCTTGGTGCTGTTACATCTATTGATGAAAATAAAGGTCTTCTTGATCTTGTGAAAAAACTTCTTACAGGTTTGTTGAACGGTAATATTACGGATATGGATATTTTGAACTTGGTGGGACTTCGCCCTTCTGTTATAAGCGGATGTACCATTGGCGGAAGTACGATATCCTTAGATGCCAGTGGCAAATATGCCGGCGGACTTGTAGGATATGCCGGAGCTGTTCAGGTTTCTAATACTTCAGAACTTGCAGATGGTTCAAAATCAACTACAAAAGCTTTGAATCGTATGCTTGCAAAAAACAGTATTTCTTACAGTTTTAATGAGCATTCTAATAGTATTACTGCATCAGAAAGCATGTCTGTTTCAGCAACAGAGAATGCTGGAGGAATCTTAGGCTACGCTAAAATGACCAGTGTCAGTGATGTTCTTGGCGGAACAGTTACAGCAGCAGACTACATGCGTTTTGAATGTAAAGATTGTTCCGTAAACGGAGGCTCTTTGGGACTTACAGTTACTGCGTCAAATCAGGAGAATGGTCGTGCCGGAGGTGCTATCGGTTATGGAACAGGTGGAGAAGTAAGGAAAACATCCGTCACAAATCTGAATTCTGTAACGGCTGGAAAGTGTGCAGGAGGATTTGCCGGATATTTCGGAAGTGGTACTCTTGCTAATGTTGGTGGTATTAAACTTCTTGGATTACCGCTTTTGAAAATTGACAGCCTTCTTTCTGTAGGGCAGATGATTGAGACGTTTACAGTTGACAGCACTGTTTCAGGTGTTTCGTCAGGATATAGTGTGTCTACTGGCAATGAGAAAGGTTATAGTGGTGGCTTTATTGGAGAATGCATTAGTGGACGAGCAAGGGACACTAAGATCAGCAACCTGAAAACTGTTACTGCATCTGCAACATCAGGAAAAGCCGGAGGCTTTGCAGGTTTTGCTAAAGCCGGAGATGCATTAAGTGCTGGAGATTCCACTACATCAAAACTGACAGGAATTGAATTAGAGAATCTGCTTGGAGTTGTCAGTGCCCTGAGACCGGAGTTCAATAATACTTCTATTGCCTATGTTTCGAATGGTTCTGACCCTCAGGTATCCGCTGATATGGCGGGCGGCTTTGTGGGAGACGGACAGGCAGTAGATATCAACTATGGAAACAACAATTCCGGATTCAAAGCAGACACGAATAGTGAGGATGGAACAACCGAAGGTGAGGCTGGTGCGATTGCAACAACAAATATTACCGGACTCTCTTATATAAAGGGAACCAGCTATGCCGGTGGTTTTGCAGGAAGGCTGATGCCTGGTGATGTGGCACAGACAGGTTCTATTAAGTTACTGGGCCTCTTAAATGTAAATCAGCTTCTCAGTGTTATGGATGTGGCTTATCCGAGAATTTCCGACTCTTCTATTGAGGGAGACAGCTTAGTTGTAACAGCATCCGGAAAAAATGATGATGTGGCTCTTGGAGATGCCGGGGGTTATATCGGTAATGGAAAAGCAGTCATGGTTAAGAATTCTGATGTGACCAATGTAAAAGAAGTCACAGCACCATATCATGCCGGTGGCTATATCGGAATTATGCGCTCCGGAAGTGCAGCGGAGGCAGGAGATGCCACAGGAGATCTTTTGAATAGTGTCCTTGGTAAGATCCTGAGTCTGAAAGAGCTGGCAAGTGTCCTTCAGGCGGCATCCAGCAAAATTACGAATTGCAAAGTTGCTGGTACCGCAGATGGTTTGACAGTTACGGCTGACAGCGGATTTGAAAACGCAGAAGGCTATGCAGGTGGCTTCGTTGGAGAGATGCAGAGCGGTCATGTAGATAATTCAGCAAATGCTGTTGATTCCGGAAAAGGAACGGCAGTAGAAAATCTTCTGAAAGTAGAAGGCCTTCGTTATGCCGGAGGGTTCGGAGGTCTTGTAAAAGCTGGAGCAGTTGCAGAGATTGGAGCTAAATCATCAATTCTTACAAAACTGGTTGATCTGACAGGATTACTATCCCTGGTCAATGCTTTTGTTCCGGTGATCAGTAATGCCAGTGTTAATTCTGTAGAAAAAGGGTTTACTGTTACCGTTACAGGTACTCTTGAAAAAGACAGCACCAACGATGCGGATGCCGGAAGTGCCGGAGGCTTTATCGGATGCGGAACTGGTGTACAGATCAGCAATTCCGATGTAAATAAATTGCAGCATACAGGTGTCAGTGAGCCAAAGAATCTGCAGCAGGAAGATGGTAGCAGTTATTACGGAAGCGACAGTGCATATGCGGTAAATGGTTATCGTTATGCCGGCGGCTATATTGGGAAAGCTGCTATGGGAAGTACGGCGGCTATCGGAGGTGCAAGCGTTCTGGATAAGGTACTTTCTGCCTCAAATCTGTTATCAGCGTTGACCGTAGTTGCATCTATCATAGACAGCTCAGATGTTTACGGAGCAACAGGCGGATTTAATGTTCTTGCAACAGATGGAGATGGTGATACCGGAAAAGCCGGTGGATATGCAGGAGAACTTCTTGGAGTTCAGATTCAGAATAGTAATTCTTATAATTTTGCACATATCATAGGGCGTGAAAGTGCCGGTGGATATGTTGGAACCATGGAGCCGGGGAGTGCGGCAGATGTGGTAGATGGATTAAGTGCTCTTGGAGGACTGATCAAGGCAGATAATCTTCTTGGCGTTTTACAGGCATTTGTTCCTGTGATCAAAAACAGTGAAACAACCTGTGTACCTTGTGGAGGTGCTGTGAGGGCTCAGGCTGAAAGTGATGACAGCATTTACCGTGGACTTGCAGGAGGATATGCAGGTTACAACTATGGCGGTCAGATCTGGGGAAACAATACGGATAACTGGAAAGGCTCTACATATGCAGGAACCGTAAGAGAATGTGCGGCCTATCGTATCCGTTCCGTATATGGAACGGAATATGCCGGGGGTTATACAGGACTGATGCGGTGTGCGAATGTTGCAGATACAGGAAGTCTGAAGGTTTTATTTGGTCTTATCAAACTAGATAATCCGCTGACGCTTCTTCAGGCGGTGTATCCGACAGAAAAGAATACAGCTGTTTATGGACCGCTTCGTGGACTGGATACGGATACCTGGAACAAATGGGTTGGTGCTGTCGGTTCTTATGGAAGTTACGGTAATAAATTACAGGCACTTGGTGAAGTCAATGATCAAGAACAGTTAAATGAGATCATTTCTCAGTATGCATATGGATACGCAGTCACAGCAGGAAGGAGCATTCTGGCAAGTAAAGCAACACAGGGCGGTTCTGCCGGAGGCTATGTAGGCCGTATAGAAGGCGGTACCGTGACAAATGGAACTGCAACAGATCTTCAGTCAGTGGAAGCCTTCAGAAGCAGCGGTGGATTTGCGGGTGAGATGCTTACCGGTTCTGTGGCAAACACAGGTGACGTTTCACTGGCAGGTCTTAAGATTATCGGTGCAGACGGTCTGGCGGCATTAAAAACCTTTGTGCCGGTTGTAAAACAGTCCCATGTGGACGGATATCGTTCCGGAGCAAGGATCAAAGCAACCGGTATTGCAGACAAAGACCTGGCAGGATTTGCCGGAGGCTATGTGGGAAGAATGATCGGCGGTCAGATCTGGGGAGATGAAAATACCTCTTGCAGTATCACAAATTTAAGGCGTGTAGATGGAACTTCCTATGTAGGCGGTTTTGCTGGAAAAGTAGATCCAGGTAGTGTGGCAGCTATTGATACAGCTACAAAGCAGGGACTTTTGAATAAGCTTCTGGATGTTCTTATGGTAAATGCTCCGGCAGAACTGATTAAGGTTCTGAATGCTACTGTTTCTACCATCCGCTGTGCATCTGTGTCAGCCTGGGATGACTGGGGCGTGATTGTAAACGGAACCTATCAAAATGGAAGCAATACAGGGTATGCAAAAGCAGCTGGAGGATTCGCAGGAAGTCTTTGTGGAGCAGTTCTTGGCGAGAAGGATAAACCGGAAAGCGGAATCCGTGCAGACAAGATTCGCTCTGTAGTAGCCGGTGAATATGCCGGTGGATGCTTCGGTATTGCGGATGTTTCCGGTGCCGCAAACATTAGTGCAGGTAATGAGACCTCGGTATTACAGTATCTTTTAAAACTTGGAAAAACCGATGTGTTGGATGCGTTTCGAAGCTATGTATATTACGGAAATGTCACAGGCAGCCCGGATGCAGGGCTTGGTGTCAGTGCAAACACAGCGACAAAATCAGGTCAGAATAATGAAGTAACATACAGCGGTACAGCCGGAGGCTTTGGCGGTTCCATGTTAAATGGTTCAGTCAAAAACAGCAATGTAACAGGATTAAATTATGTAACTGGACTGAACAGCGTAGGCGGTTTTGTAGGTTACTCTGGAAAAAGCGGAGTTGTGAAAATGGAGAAGCTGGATGTACTGGGAAATAATACCGGACAGCTTCTGGGCGGTGCACTCGGTGTCCTGGATATTTTTGGCTCCCACATTGATGACAGCAGTGTGACAGGCATACCTGGAGGTTATACCGTTCAGAGTAAAGGCGGAGAGGAACAGATCGCAGGAGGATTTATCGGCTATGCAAACCTTGCCAGAATGTCAGGCTGTAATGCCGGAGATGCTCAAAATCAGGAAAATAGTCTGAAACTGGTAGAATCCGGTGGAACAGCCGGAGGCTTCGCAGGAAGAACAAGCTTTGCCTACCTTGCGGATGTAAAACTGGATTCTACAGTGGTGGATGCGTTGCTCGTAGTTCTGGATCAGCTTGTAAGGGCGTTGTATTTGGATAAGATCCAGGATTCCGACTTGTTGCATATCAATCTTGGAATTGTAAAGGTTGATGCGCTGTACGATGGAAATCTCATCCATGTAAATCTGCTGGGATTGGATATTTCTGTCGGGCTGTCTAAGAAGCCGACAGATAACGATCAGCAGACTGATTTTGCAATCATTAAGATCGGAGATTCTTCTATCAAGCTTCCATGTGATAAGAATGGAATCATAACGAAAGATAATGATGTAAAGTCCAATATCAGTGTCAACTTGATTAAGGCAAACAGGACAAAAATTACAGACAGCAATGTATATGGAATCAGTACGGGATACGATGTCTATGCCGGCGGTGCCGGAAATGATGCAGACGGTACTGCAACAGATGGACGAAGCGGAGGCTTTGTAGGATATAACGACGAAGGACTGCTGAAAAATAACAACATGTATTACTGCGATGTGGTCCGTGGAACATCTAAATTGGTGGGACCATTCAGCGGAAAAAGTGATCTGGAATCTGTATATGACTTTAATACAAAAGCAGGTGTAGAAGGTGAGAATAACAATTATCGTATTTACCGAAAACCGGCGATTAGTTTTGATGAGATCAAAAAGAATTCGAAACTTCTGACAGATACGTTCAGTCAGGAAAATGGATGGAGCATCTTCTCAGTAAAACATGTAGTGCAGGTAGATGAGTATAACACATTGCAGAATGCAGTTATGGCAACAAAAGATTCTTCTGAAACAGCAGATCTGAATGTTTATGTATCAGATGCAAAAGCTGTTCTGATGTCAGATACCAAAACTACTGTAAATACAGGGGATAGCACGTCACCGGAACCATCTGATACACAGGATCCATGTGATGAATTTGTAAATCTGACCATTAATAAGGTATGGAAAGATTTCCGGAATATGGACAACATCAGACCAGACACTATTAAGATTACAATTTCCAGAAGCTGGACGGATGCAGATGGAACGGAACATATAGAAGTTGTGCCGGGATATGAAAACTATGTAATAAAAGGCGATATCTCAAAATCCACATGGCAGGAGATTATTAAGTCAGAAAAACCCGACAAGCTGCTCCCAGCCTATACAAAAGATGCTGACGGAACTTTGCATTATTACAAATATTCTGTTACGGAAACGGAAATAAAAGGATATACAACTACAATCGAAACTTCTAAAGATGGATTTACCTTCACGATTATCAACCGGCATTTTGCACTGCTTCCGGATACCGGCGGCGAGGGCATTATGATGTTTATCATAGCAGGTGGCCTGTTGTTAGCGTTCCTGCTTTATACCGGACGCAGAAGGAAACGGAAACAGACGATGTAGGAAAGGGGGAAGTAGTGTCATGAGAGAGATATGGCTGCGTGGGGAACTTCCACCGTAAAGGCTGAAAGAATCCAAAGCGAACCAATAAAAAATCAAAAGAAAGCGAGAAGAGGAACATGAAGAAATTAGTATCAAGATTTATGGCAGTTCTGATGGCAATGACCATGATACTGTCCATGAGCATGACTGCATTTGCAGCAGAAGCTCCAAAAGGCACTCTGACAGTCAACAATACAGTAGCAGGAAAGACTCTGGATCTGTATCAGATTTTTACAGCAACAAAAAGCGGCGATAATGTAGCATATACACTGAACAGTGCATATGAAGGATTCTTTAAGAATAATACTAGAATATCAGGATCTGAAAGTTTAACAGGTGAAGCTTTAAGTGATGCGGCATATAACTATGTTAAAACACAGGTTGGAACAGATGGAAGTAATGGCGCAGCGTTTGCAAAAGAAATCATGAAATGGATTCTTGAAAATACTACCATTGTAGAGACTACTCATACAACTGCAACTACAACAGCTGGTACTACAGTAATCGACAATCTTGCATACGGATATTATGTAGTTTATCCATTAGGTGCAACAGACACATCTACAGCACCTGGAAATGAAACAGTAAAATCCGTAGCTTCTTTAGTCAGCGTTACAGGTGATGATGCTACAGTTAATATGAAGAGCAATTACCCGACAGTAGACAAAAAAATTATTCCGGCTCAGAGTGGAAGCGGAATTACAGTTGGTGCTATTGTGGATGGCTCATGGGAAGGCAACCATCAGTTGGAGTTGGATGACGAGAATGATCCTGAGGACACCATCGCACCACACGGCGCAGCAGATGAAAAGAAAGCCGGAGATTTTGGAATTGGTGATACTGTTACTTACCAGCTGACATCTAAAGTACCGGATATGACAGGATATACTTCTTATACTTTTAAATTTACCGATACATTATCCAAAGGACTGGATTTAAAAGCAATTCTGTCTGTAAAAGTTGGAAGTACGGAACTTAAAGCGGGTAAAACAGGAGCAAATACATACGCACTTTCTTATGACAAGACTAACCGTATTTTAACAGTTACTTTAAATGATTTCTATAATTTCTATAAGGATCACGTAGGTGAAACAATTACAGTTGTCTATACAGCTACTTTAAATAAAGATGCTGTCATCGGTATGAATCCAAATACCAACAAGGCGGTCGTTGAGTACAGTAATGATCCGAAGTCAGATGGAACAGGTACATCTGAACCAAGTATTGTAAAGGTACATACTTTTGATTTCACAATCTTTAAATATTATTTAAAAGATCAGAAAAATCAAAACGATAAAACTGCACTTGCAGGAGCAGAATTCGAGCTTTACAAGGCAAACACAGAAGGTACTGCAGCAGATACAAATGCTAAGATTAATATTATAGATGAAAATAACGGTGTCTATCGCCAGGCAACACCGGAAGAAGCAAGTGCAGCTGGATTTACATCTGCAAAAATCGTATCTGATGACGACGGTAAAGTTCTTGTAAAAGGTCTGAAAGCCGGAACATATTACTTAAAAGAGACAAAAGCTCCGGACGGATACAACAAGCTTCTCAGCGATATTAAGATTGAAATCACAGCAAAATATAATGATGCAACTGGCGAACTTGAAAGCTATTCTGTAATTTATACATACAATGGTAACTCAACAACTGTAACAAATAATGATAAAGCGACTTCCCCAGAAGTGCCTGTAGAAAACAAGACAGGTGCACAGCTTCCATCTACTGGTAGCAAGGGTGCCCTTATGGTAACACTGGCTGGTATTGTTCTTTTCGGTGTATTAACAGCAAGCAAAGCTTTTGGCAAAAAGAAAGCAAAAAACTAAGACATTCTGAAGTTTAAGAATGGACAAAAAGACAGTTCATCTTCCCGGTATTGCGCCGGGAGGATGTCTGCTTTTTCTGAAATGTCCAGTGTGGACTGGGTATTTCAGAAGAAACAGACGAAAAGGTGAAAGGTATTATGAAGAAAGTAGTAAAAATACTAAGAGGAATCGGATATCTGGCGGCATTTTCTTTAATCCTGTATCCGATAGTGAGCAATTACATCAATCAGATGAACAGCACAACGATTGCTACAGATTATGAACAGGAAGTTTCTCATCTGTCGGAAGAACAGGAAAATGCAATGATCAAGCAGGCACAGGACTACAACGAAAGCCTGATCGGAATTGGTTCCATAGCAGATCCATTTTCAGAAAGCAATGAAAACCAGACAGAAGATGATGAGTATAACAAACTTTTGAAAATTGATGATACTGGAATGATGGGATATATTGATATCCCAAAGCTTGATGTTGTTCTTCCGGTTTATCATGGAACATCCGAAAAAGTACTGCAGTCAGGTGTAGGACATCTGAAAAACACCTCGCTTCCGGTAGGCGGTGAGAGCTGTCATGCGGTATTATCCGGACACCGTGGACTTGCAAATGCCAAGATATTCACCGACCTGAACAAGATGGAGGTTGGAGATGTATTTTATATTAAAGTTCTTCATCATACCTTTGCCTATCAGGTGGATCAGATTCTGACAGTATTGCCATCAGATACAGATGCTTTACAAATTGAAAAAGGCAAGGATTATGTAACGCTGGTCACATGCACTCCTTATGCAGTTAATACACACAGACTGCTTGTACGTGGCACCAGAATTCCGTATGAAGAGGCACAGAAGATAGATGAGGAAGTTGGTCTTCATCATACAATTCCATTCAATTTGATTCTATTGATTGGGGGAATTGTTGCTTTGATCATCATATGGGTGAGCATTAAATCTCATAAACGCAGGAAGGAGAAAAAACATGAGCAGAATAATTAAACATAAGCGAATATATATGTGTATGGCCAGTGTGATGTGTATGCTTTTACTCCTCATTCCGTTACCTGTGTCTGCGAATGATCTGGGAAGTATATTATTAAAAGCAACTGTTGAAGATGAGACCACGGTATATAAGCTAAGTAATACTGAATTTACGATGTATCAGGTTGGAACATATAAAAATAATTCATGGGCATTAGTGAGTGAGTTTGCAAAGTCTGGAGTCATATTTGATTTTGATGATTCTTCCGCTCAGGCAGAAGCTGCAAAAAAACTGGAAAAACATGTACAGGATAACAACATCAAAGGAATGCCCGGAAAAACCAATTCAGACGGAGAAGTCATGTACAGAGATCTGGAAAAAGGAGTGTATCTTTTTATCCAGACACAAAAAACACAAATTGGCAATCAAGTATATCAAAGCGAACCTTTTATCATAACAGTTCCAGGTAATTATGATGGTCAGATAATTTGGAATGTAACGGCAGAGCCTAAATTTAAAAATGAATCAATACCACCAATTACCACGAATACGCCACCAGTTTCAGAAGAACCATCAGGTGATAATAGCAGTCATACTCCAAATGTAAAAACGGGAGATGATACGAATGTAATTATGTGGCTTTCTTTAATGGGAATATCCTTAGTCATATTTAGTATTTGTAAAAGAAAAGTCCATAAATAATATGAGAAGATCGGGAAATCCCGGTCTTTTCGTTTCGTTATATAACTGTCATAATCCAAAAACAAATACCTCCGGAGGTGCACCGTATGGCGTCACCTGGGAGAAAATGGGTTTTAAACCATGGGAAGATTTGAAAGAAAAGTAAACGGTAGAACCTGAGTACCTTTTTATTCACTTCAAGTTATGCCATAATCATACTCAACAAAATAACATAGTCAAAAAAGTTTAGTACTTAA
>PPYE01643993.1_pt1 | contig 13859 bp, 13 predicted proteins | sample 1559881 | NCBI WGS metagenome assembly PPYE01 (sample SAMN08240022, study PRJNA423297) | Human gut metagenome, whole genome shotgun sequencing project.
TTAACGCTCAGCTGCTGCGCCGGATTGATCTGGACCCGGCCCACCTGGCTCCCACCAGTCCGAAGGAGGAACACACCACGCCTACTCCGGCATCCACCGCCGTCCACTAATCCACCACCTCGGCCACCAGCACTGCGACGACTACCGCTGCGACGACCGAGACCACCATGGCGACGACTGAGGCGGACGGGGAGATCTCCGCCGATTACAACGACGCGGACATCATGTTTGCCCAGATGATGATCCCCCATCACCAGCAGGCCGTGGAGTTTGCCCAGGGGGTTATTGTGAACTGCGCCCCGAAATTTGGACGCGTTTAATGGTTGCCGTTATGCGGCTTCCCGTAGGGCCTGATCCCGGTATTCTGCCGGGGTCAGGCCCTTGAGCTTTACTTGGCGTCGTGTTGTGTTCCAGTGCGTGATGTAGGCGTCGAGGTCGGCTTTGAAGCGCTCGATTGTCGACACCCCTTGACACCCATACCCCCTAGGGGTACTATCAGTTCCATGAGCAACGAACACGGCTACCACGGCAACACCGAGAATCATCTCGCGCGCCTGCGCCGCATCGAGGGCCAGGTGCGCGGCCTGCAGCGCATGATCTCGCAGGGTGACTACTGCATCGACATCCTCACCCAGGTTTCGGCCGTCCAGTCCGCGCTCGACTCCGTTGCAGTTAATCTGCTCAAAGACCACATGAATCACTGCGTCGTCACGGCGGCGCGCGAATCCGACGAGGCCGCGCAGGCCAAAGTCGACGAGGCGGCCGCGGCCATCGCGCGCCTCATCAAGTCCTAACCCCAAGGAGAAACCATGACCACCGAGATCGATCGCACCATTGAACTGTCCGTCGACGGCATGACCTGCGGCCACTGCGTGATGAGCGTCAGCGAAGAGCTGAGCGAGATCCCCGGCGTGAAGAACGTCGACGTGATCCTCAACTCGGGCGCCACCTCCAAGGTGACCGTCCTGACCGACACCCCCCTGGACGACGCGGCGCTGAGCGACGCGGTCTCCGAGGCCGGCTACACGCTGGTCGGCATCTCGCGCGACTTCTGAGGTTTTCCACACCTCCCCGACGAGGCCGGGGCACCTTCCCCGGCCTCGTTTCCTTTTACCCGATACATACCCCCGGAGGGTACCCATGTCCACCGACTCCGTGACGACCACTCCCGCAGCCGCCCCTTCTTCCCCTGAGGCCACCCCGGCCTCGGCCCCCACTCCCCAGGTGGGCGAGGGCACCCACGCCCACGCCGCCGACCTGCGCCGACGCCTCATCGTCTCCGCGCCACTGGGCATCCTCGCGATGATTCTGTCGATGGTGCCCGCCTGGCAGTTCACGGGGTGGCAGTGGGTCGTCGCGGTGGCCTCGATCCCGGTGGTGACGTGGGGCGCGTGGCCCTTCCACCGGGCGGCCTTCGCGGCGGGCCGCCACGGATCGACGACGATGGACACGCTGGTCTCCCTCGGCGTCATCTCCTCGACGCTGTGGAGCTGGTGGGCGCTGCTGTGGGGCGGCGCCGGGATGCTCGGCATGCGCATGCACATGAGCCTGATCCCGCGCACGGCGCACGCCGGCCACGCGGAGATTTACTTCGAGGGCGCGTGCATGATCGTCGTGTTCCTGCTGACGGGACGCTACATGGAGGCGCGCGCACGCTACCGCGCGGGCGACGCGCTGCGTTCGCTGCTGAGCATGGGCGCGAAGGAGGCGACGCTCGTGAGCGTCGACCCCGCGACCGGCGAGCGCTCCGAGAGCGTCGTGCCCGCCTCGTCCCTGCAGGTCGGCGACCTGTTCACGGTGCGCCCGGGCGAGAAGGTGGCAACCGACGGCGTCATCGTCGAGGGTTCCTCCGCCCTGGACACCTCGCTCCTGACGGGCGAGTCCGTGCCCGTGGACGCCGCCCCCGGCGACGCGGTGACGGGTGCGACCGTCAACACGTGGGGGTCCCTGCTGGTGCGCGCCACGCGCGTCGGCTCGGACACGACGCTCGCGCAGATGGGGCGCATGGTCGCCGAGGCCCAGGCCGGAAAGGCGCCCGTCCAGCGACTCGCGGACCAGATCTCAGGCGTGTTCGTCCCGATCGTCATCGCCGTCTCCCTGCTCACCCTCGGGGGCTGGCTGCTCGCGGGCGGCGGCGTACAGGCCGCGTTCACGGCGGCCGTCGCCGTTCTGGTCGTGGCGTGCCCATGCGCGCTCGGCCTGGCCACGCCCACCGCGATCCTCGTCGGGTCGGGTCGCGCCTCGCAGCTGGGCATCCTCATCAAGAACGCGGAAATTCTCGAGCAGACGCGTTCGATCGACACGATGCTGCTGGACAAGACGGGCACGGTCACGACGGGCGTCATGTCCCTCGAGTCGGTCGCGGTCGCGCCCGGCGCGGGCGAGGCCTCGGCCCTGTCCCTCGCTGCCTCCGTCGAGTCCCTCTCCGAGCACCCCGTCGCCCGCGCCATCACGTTGGGTGCCGCAGACCGCGGCCTGTCGCTCGTCCCCGTGACGGCATTCGCGAACCAGCCCGGGCTCGGCGTCGTCGGCATCACCGCGCAGGGCGGCGTGCTGGTCGGCCGCCCGTCGTGGCTTGCATCCCTGGGCATCGACGTGCCCACTTCCCTCCTCGATGCCGTGCGCGAGGCCGAGGCCTCGGGCGCCTCCGCCGTCGTCGCGGCCCTCGCGCCGAACCTGACTTCCGCGGCTTCCTCCTCCCCAGAGCCGGCAGCCGCCACGCCCAAGGCGCCCGCGTCCATCACACTGCCCGGCCCCGACGCCAAGCTGCCCCTCGCGACGCTCACCATGAGCGTAGGCGGCATGACCTGCGCATCCTGCGTGCGCCGCGTCGAACGCAAGCTCGGCAAGCTCGACGGCGTGAAGGCCGAGGTCAACCTCGCCACCGAATCCGCTCGCATCACGCTCACCGCCCCTCACAGCGACGAGGAACTCGAGGCCGCCGTGAACGCCGCCGGCTACCACGGCACGGTTACCTCCCGTTCCGAGGCCGCATCCTCCAACGGCGCACCCGCGGCTGGCGGCAGCGCGACCGGGGATACCGGTACCCCCTCCCAGCCCGGCACCACCCCGGGCGCGGGCGAGCGCGAGGGGGCCCCGGCCTCGTCCCTGGTGATCCCCGAGCGCGTGGAGGGCCAAGCGATCGCAGCGCTCGTCGTGCGTGACACGGTCAAGGAATCGTCGGCTGATGCGATTGCTCAGCTGCGCGAACTCGGTATCGAGCCGATCCTGCTGACGGGCGACAACGAGGCGGCGGCCCGCCACGTCGCAGGTCAGGTGGGCATCGAGCGCGTCATCGCGGGAGTCCTGCCCGACGGCAAGCGCGACACGGTCGCCTCCCTTCAGGCCGAGGGCCGCACGGTCGCGATGGTGGGCGACGGCGTGAACGACGCGGCCGCCCTCGCGCAGGCGAGCGCGAAGGGCCTGGGCATCGCGATGGGCTCGGGCACGGACGTGGCCATCGAGGTCGCGGACATGACGCTCATGAACTCCTCGCTCACCTCGGCGGCAACCGCGATCCGGGTGTCGCGTCGGACGCTGCGCATCATCAAGGAGAACCTGTTCTGGGCGTTCTTCTACAACGTGCTGATGGTGCCGCTCGCAATCGCTGGGCTTCTCTCCCCCATGCTGGCGAGCGCCGCGATGGCGTGCTCGTCCGTGTTCGTGGTCCTCAACTCGCTGCGGCTGCGCACAGCCAAGTAGTCGCACAAACGGCACGAGTGCCGCGTGGCCGGACACCCGGCTGCGCGGCACCTGTCGTATAACGGGGCGCGTTAAACGGTGCGTCCCGTTCTCTCCTCACATTGAAGGGAGAACGGGGCGCGGGCCGCGCGCTCGATCGCGCGAACGTCATGGTCACTTCCGGTGGTAGCGCGGGCTGGTTCCCAGGTGGACGGTGATTGTCTTGTTGTCGTTCAAGATGACCCCTTCGTCCGTTCCACGATAGACGTAGGACGACGGGAATGAGTCCGTCAGTGTGTCCCCTGCGATCCCGTCCATGTAGTCCTGCACCTCCTGGGCACTGGGGGAAGAGCCATTGGGCTTTGGAATAATGGGGTTCTCATCCGGGTACTGCGACGGATCCGTGTTGACCAACGACCCCAGAGCCGCCGCACCATAGCCGGTGTACTTATCCCAGTTGTGATTGGGGTTCAGGCCCGTGCGAACCAGGAGCTGGAGGATCTGGTTGGTAGTGGCCTCGGGCCACCGCTGGCGCGCTAAAGCCAGCATGCCGGCCACAAGCGGAGCAGACACAGATGTCCCATTGACCGTTTGCGGCTGGTTTGTCGCAGGGTCGAAAGTGTTGAAGGGCCCGCCAAAAGCAGCTGTCACCACGCCGTCGCCCCAGGAGGAGTAGGACGCGAACGTACCGTCGGCGTTAATCGCGGACACGCCAACGACCCCAGAGAACCTGCTCAGGTGCGTCACATTGTCGTCACTGGCGCCATTTCCGGCGGAGGCGACGATGATGACACCCTTGCTGATCGCGTTGGCGATCGCCCACTTCAGCTCAGGACTCTCCTCCGAGACACTTTGCGAGACGGAAATGATCTGAGCACCGTCCTCAACGGCCTGGTTAATGAGGCTGACAAAAGTGTTGAGCCGCCCCCCATCGGAGCTGCACGTGCCGTTCGACGTTGTCGATGCCGTCGACGACTGGTAGGTGTACAAGGTCGCGTCGGGTGCCACGCCGGTCTTGGGGGAAACAAGGATAATTGCCATGTCGGTGCCATGACGCTTCCCATCGGGGGTCGCCTCCACCGTACAGCGGCTCTTGTCGGTGATGTTGGCCCCCTTGAGCGCCGGGTCACTCGTATCAACTGGACCGCCGATAGCTGCGATCGTGACGCCCTTACCGGTGTACCCCTTGGCGCGTACGGTATCCAGGGGATAGTAGGAGAAATAATCCTGTGAAGGCACCGCGTCGTCCGCAAGAGTCGGGGCGGGTACAAGCGTGAGGGCCCCGGCAGCAAGCGCAAGGGCTGAGACAGCGGTGGTCAGGAAGCGCGCGGCGCGTCCCGTCCTCTCCTCATGATTGAAGGGAGAACGAGGCGCAACGTGAGAAGAAATGCTCACCACTGGCGGGGGTCCCATCCGTCGTCGTTGCGCTTCGCCGGCGCGACGGGACACGAGAGAGGACATATTTTCTCCTACTTTCAGATGAAGCAATCATATGCGAGAAAGAGGACGCCGTGGCGCTATGCACACTCGACGCTCACTCAGCGCAATAAAGCTGTCATTCGTCTAGCGAACCCAGCCGCATTGAACGTGCAACGCCTGTCGGATTACGAGGTGCGGCGCGCGACGCGAAAGCCCTGCTTGGAGTAGACGGTCTCGTAGGTGTGGCCGGGGTGGGCGGCGCTCCCCCACGACTCAGCATCGACCTCCTGGCCGCCCCACGCGTAGGAGCGCGCGTCGATGACAACATACTCCGGAGGGGTATCCAAGGTGCCAGTCGTGCCCCCCCAGTAGACCTCGCGACCGGGCACGAGGCGCGCAAGCAGCGTCGTGTCGGTTTCGACGCTCACCCCCTCGGGCACCGCGTCGAGCGCGCCGAGTGCGGCGGCCATGCGCGGGTCCTCCTTGAGGTCGGGCAGGTGCCACAGCGGCAGCGACGAGGCCGTGAACGCCAGCGACACAGCAGGCACGCACGCGACCACCCAGGCCGCGACGCGCCAGCCCAGGTTCGACGAGGCCGAGGCCTCCTCACCGGGCTCCGCGCCGGTTTCGGCGGTAGCGCGCTCGGGCGCCAGCCACTGGTCGATGACGTCGAGCAACGAGCAAGCCGCGATCGGCACGAGCACCGCATTGTAGTGCCACGAGTCCCAGCCGTAGTAGGCCTCGACCGAGCCCGCGAAGCGCCACGCGAGCGTCGGGGCTACCAGCACGAACCACGGGGAGGCCGTGCCCACGAAGCCGGCACCGGCCGCCAGGACGATGAGAGTCACAAGCTTGACAGAGGGGGTCGTCAGGATGTCCCACAGGGAGGGGATTGCGCGCGCGGCGGTGGTTCCGCCGGTCGGCGTGCCCGCCCCGGTCGCGGCCCCATCGAGGGAGTAGGCCCACGTGCCCGCCGGGTTCATCGCCGGGAGCAGCACCTTCACCGTCACCACAAACGCGACGATTCCGAACAGAGCGTACGCTATCGAACGCAGGACACCGGGACGCCCCTCGCGTCGGCGGCGCCAGGCGATCGCGAGACCTGCCATGAACACCGTCAGCCCGAGATCCTCCTTGACAAGGACGAGGGGCGTCAGCCACGCCATGCACGCGCCCCAGCGCCGCTCGACGAAGGCGACGCCTCCGAGCGCCAGCAGCGGGACGGCCACGCAGACCTCGTGAAACTGGGCGCCGACCGCACCCTGCAGCCCCCACCCCAGGCCGTAGGCAAGCCCGACAAGGAGCGCGCCGCCTCGGCCGAGGAGACGCTGCGCGAGGCGCGCGATCGGCAACACCGACGCCGCGATCAGCAGGTCCTGGACGACGAGCAGGGTCAGCGCGGAGGGGAAGAGACGAAAGATCGGACCCAGGAGCGCCAGGATCGGATGGAAGTGATCACCCAGCAGGTTGTAGCCGGGCCCCTTGATAGGAACGATGGGCGCCTCAAAGCGCGAGTAGGCCTGAACGGCCTCGGTGAAGATACCCAGGTCCCACGAGGGGGCGACGAGCGCGCGCCACTGCGCCACCGAGTAGCACACATAGAGCGCGCCGACCGCGCAGGCGATGAGGGTGGGGAGCCACCAGGTCGCCACCAGGCGACCAACGGCTAGTCGATCCAGCCCCTTCACCCGACCATCTCCGAACGGCGCACGTCAGAGGAGTCAGATTCCTCCGCCTCGTCGCGGGCCGAGGCCGGGGCCGGGTAGGGCACGCCGATCCCCTGTTCGTGGTCGGCGCGGCGCTTCGAGCGCGCGTCGGAGTGGAAGACCTGGCTGACGGTGGCTCGCACCGCGTCGAACATGCGCGCCGGGCGGTTCAGGGAGCCCAGCGATCGGTCCGCGCCCGAGTGCGCGAAGTTGCAGGGGACCTCCATGACGGACAGGCCCGCGCGCAGGACGCTGATCGTCATCGCGGCCTCGAGCGCGTAGCGGCCCGCGAAGGGCATGGCCGCGTCGATGGCCTCGCGCGTCAGGCAGCGCTGGTAGCTGAGGGGGTAGTGGCAGTTCCAGCCTGTCTTGCGGCGGATGAGCCGACGGGCGACCCCCGGTCCATAGCCGGAGTACTCGCGTCCCGTCGCTGGGACGGCGGTCGCCATGTCGGCCTGGCGGGCGAAAACGGCCTCGACGAGGGCGGTGGCCTCGACCGCGGATTCGCCGAGGTCGGGAGAGAGAAGCAGGATGTGGCGGGGCGGCCCGTCGGGACGGTCGCGCATGGCGGCGACCTTCACGCCGGTCTCGATGGCCGAGGCGCGCCCGCGCTCGACGGAGTGGCGCACGACGACGGCACCTGCGGCTCGGGCGACACGCCCGGTGTCATCCGTAGATCCATCGTCGACGACAATGAGGAGGTCAACGCTGGGTATAGCGCGGCATGCGCGCACGGTGGCCGCGACGGCGCGTCCGACGTTGTGTGCAGCGATGACGGCGGCGACGCGCTGCGGCTGGGAACCTCGAGATCCGGCGGGATAGTTCACGGCTAACAGTTTACGGGCGGCGGGGCTCAATCGCGTCCCGCCGCCCGTAATGTGAGCGACAAACCTATCTAAACGATAGGTAAAATTATGCTTAGCGGATCGTCACAGCTCGGGAGACAAGGCCCTGACGTGCGCGGCGTTCCTTGTCATCCAGGCGCTCAGTGACCTTCAGGGCCTCCTCGAGAGCCTTGGCAAGGGCCTGCGTGCCGGGCGCGACGTCGGTCGCGCTGGCACCCTCGGGCAGCTCGAAGACCGGGACGATCAGGCCGCACGCACGGAAGGAACCCACGTAGCGCGAGCCCTCACCGACGTGAGCCTCGCCGCGCGCAGCCAGGCGGGCGAGCGCGTCGAAGAGCTTGGCCTCGTCGTTGTCCGTCAGGAAACGCACGAAGTTTCGGTTCATCTCGCACCAGTACGCGCCGGGAACGCCGGGCACGGGCTCGGTCGGGATGATCTCGTCGCGGTTCTGCTCGAGGGCGCGACGCGTCTGGTCGTCGATCTCCTCGGCCGGGTCGAACCAGAAGGAGAAGTCCTCCTCAAGCTTCATGTCCGTGAAGCTGTCGACGTCGACGATGTCCTGGAGACGCTCGGAAGGCTCGCGCACGTCGATCGAGATGACACCCTCGTCGCCCGCCTCCTTCGCGGCGATGGCCGCGAGCAGCGCGGCGCCCGCGTCGTGGCTGAGGTCCGCGGAGTTCGAGCGGGTCTGCAGCGCAACGAGGATGCGGCCGTCGGGGCGCACCATCGCGGGGTGGCCCTCGGGCAGGAGAGTGACGAAGTCGAATTCGACGGCGCCGTGGTCGGCGTCGGTGCGTGCGGTCAGCGTGGCCGCCGGGATGAGCTCGCGCATGGCGACCAACTCGATCTCCTTCGGCAGACCCTCGTAGGGGCGCGCGACGAAGGGGATCGGCGGGCGATACGCCTTGAGCTTGGCGGGATCGGTGACCTTCTTACGGCGGCTAGCTTTACCCATGGGAGTAATCGTAGCGGGTTTCGCTCAATCGACGAGGTGTGGGGGCGAGCCGGTCCACTCACCCCCCGCGTCTCGTCAGCGGGCACCCCGGGCGATGACCTCCACGCCGGGCAGGGACGCGCGGTAGGCGTCGAGGAAGCGCTCGTACCCGGCCACGCCCTCGGGGGTGGGCTCGAGGGTGGAGACAGACGCGCCCGCGAAGACGCGCTCGGACAGATACTCCGGCAGCGCGGGCGTGGTCTCGTCCCCTGCGAGAACGGCGCGGTAGCGCGCGAGGACCGCGATGCCCCACGCGCCGCCCTCGCCCGCGGTGTCGCCGACGGACACGGGAATGTTGAGCGAGTCGGCGAGGATCTGCTGGGCGACGCCCGGGGTCTTGAACAGGCCGCCGTGGGCAAAGAGCGAGTCGAGGCGCACGCCCTCGCCGCTGAGGATGTCGACGCCGATGCGCACGGCCGCGAAGATGCTCATGAGCTGGGCGCGCACGGCGTTCGCCAGGGTCACGCGCGCATCGGCGGTGTGGGTAAACACCGGCTGCGCCGCCTCCTGGCCGACGAGCGGCTCGGCGGACAGGGTGTTGTAGGCCATGACGCCACCCGCGTCGGCCTCGCCCGTGAGCGCGTGAATGTAGAGGGCATCGTAGATCGCGGGGATGCTGACATCGGCACCGACGAGGCGCGCGAAGTCCGCGAACCAGCCGACCCACGCGTCGATCTCGGAAGCGCCGTTGTTCGAGTGAACCATGGCGACGGGCGAGCCGTCGGGCGTGGTCACCATGTCGATCTCGGTGTGCAGCTCGGTGAGAGAATGCTCGAGGACGGCCATCAGAAATACAGAGGTGCCACACGAGATGTTGCCCGTGCGCTGGGCGATCGCGTTGGTCGCGATCATGCCGGTGCCCGCGTCGCCCTCGGGCGGACACAGCGCGATACCAGGCTGGAGCGTGCCGGTCGGGTCAATGAGCGCAGCCCCCTCGGGGGTGAGCGTGCCCGCGTCCTCACCAGCGCTCAGCACCGTGGGAAGCACGTCGCGCAGGCGCCACGGGACCCGTCCGGCGACCAGGGCCTCGTACTGATCGAGGTAGGACTCCACGTACGTGCCCGACGTCGAGTCGATCGGGAACATGCCCGAGGCGTCGCCGACGCCCAGGACGTGGCGGCCCGTCAGCTGGTGATGGACCCAGCCGGCCAGGGTCGTCAGGCGGGCGACGCGCGACGCGTGCTCCTCGGAGTCGAGGACCGCCTGGTGCAGGTGCGCGATCGACCATCGCAGGGGGATGTTGAAGCCGAAGAGGCGGGTCAGCTCGTCCGCCGCGCGGCCCGTGTTGGTGTTGCGCCACGTACGGAAGGGCGCGAGCAGGTTGTCGTCGGCGTCGAAGGCGAGGTACCCGTGCATCATCGCGGAGATACCGATCGAGCCGTAGGACACAGGAGTGACGTCGTAGCGCTCGCGCACGTCAGCGACCAGGGACGCGTAGGCGCTTTGCAGGCCGGCGACGACCTCGTCGAGAGTGTAGGACCACAGGCCACCCTCGAGGTGATTCTCCCACCCGTGGCCGCCGGTGGCGAGCACCTCGTGGTCGGGGCCGATCAGGACGGCCTTGATGCGGGTCGAGCCAAACTCGATGCCGAGCGCGGTGTCGGCGGAGGCGATGGCGGCGCGGGGGTCGGTGCTCACGTGTGCTCCTTAGTCTTCATTGACGAGGCCGGGGCCGGGATTGCGTTAACGATAACACTTTCGTGCGCGCGACGACAGCGACCTGTGATCCTTTATCGGACACTCTGTTCGCTATTAGTTTCTTCATCGCTGATTGTCGGGCGCTGATGGCATGTCGACGACCGCGTCATTCCCGACTCATCACGCATCGAACACTCTTCCAACTGTGTCCGAAGAACGATAGACTACGCGTAGTCACTTTTGAGGAGGACACATGTCTACGGCACGGGTTGCACGCTCCGTCAAGCTCGATCCCGAGATCGACGCCCGCCTCACGGCTCTTGCTGAGCGGACGGGACGAACGAAGTCGTTCTACATGAATCGCGCCATCGAGTCAGCGCTCGAAGAGATCGAGCTGGCCTACTCACTGCAGGCGGAACTCGAGGACATTCGCAGCGGCCGAGCCACATCAGTAAGCCTTGACGAGGCGGTGGAGACCCTTGGCCTGGAGGGCTGAGCTGCTCACCCTCGATCACCGGTCACGCATATACCGCTGACCTACCGCGCGCCGAACCCCTCGATGAAGAGCTCGCGGGCGCGATCGATCGCGGCGAGTTCCTTGTCCGTGAGGGGCTTGGTGGCGCTGCGCTCAATGAAGGTGAGTACGACCGAGGCGTAGACATCCGCAGCCAGGGGTAGCACCTCGTCGTCTAGACGCCCACACGCCCAATCGGTAAATACCGAACAGCACGTGCGATAAAGCTGCTCGTGCAGGTCGCCGTCGCCGCCCACGCGGATAGCCAGCAGTGTTTTCAGGGCCTGCCCATTGCGCGCGTACACGTCAGCAAGGTGGCGGGCAACGGCGCGGGCGTCACGCTCTTCGGCGAACCACAGGCCTTCGAGCGCCGGGGTGATCTCGTCGAGAAGGAATGACACGACCTCGGCGAGCAGCGCGTCCTTGTCGGTGTAGTGGTCGTAAAAAGTCGTGCGCGAAACCATCGACGCGGCGCAGATGTCGGTGACGCTCACGTGCGCATACGGCTTGGCCTGGCACGCCTTGACGAGGCCGGAGCGGATCGCCCGACGCGTCTTCCGGATGCGCAGATCCAGGTTCTTCTCGGCCTCGCGCCCGTGCTTATCCGCACTCCGCAGGAACATGTCTCTCCGATCATTTTTCCACTATCAATGTGCTTATCCTACGCATAGCGTTCGCGCCGTCCGGTATCCAACACTCTGTTTGTTATTGTGCGGCCCACCGCACGTAAACAGCCGATACGGTCGATGCATGTTCACCGAGTACACCGGCAACCGCCAATTCGACCTGCAGCTCAACCTGACCTTCGCACCGATCCTCGATCGCCCCGGAATGGACAAGGTCGCAGCCACCACGCTCCCCCGCCTGCGCACAACGAAGCAGATCACGGCGTTGGCCCAGCACCTCGCCGATCGCTTCGAGTCGGAAGGGGATGCGGATGCCGCGTGGCGCCTCTACGAGCTCGCGGCCTTCTACCTCGGGGCCGACGACCCCCGTAAGCATCGCTTCATCGACGCAATGTCACGCTCTTTTGACGAGGCCCACAGCGGCCTCGCGCTCACCCGGCACGCGGTCCCCTATCGCGGCGGGGAGCTCACCGCGATGCGGTGGGAGGCGGACCCGGCAGACCGAGCGCAGGCACCGGTGGGCACCCCGACCACGCTCGTCATGATGAACGGCTTCGACGGGTACGCGGAGGGGATCATCAACTTCGCGTCCCACTTCCCGACCCGTCCCTTCGACATCATCACCTTCGATGGTCCCGGTCAGGGGCACACGGCGCTGGCGGGCATGCCCCTCGAACCCGAGTGGGAGCATCCGACGGAGGCTGTCTTGGATTACTTCGGGATGACCAGCGCGGCCGTGCTCGGCGTCTCCTTTGGCGGCTACCTCGTCATGCGCGCGGCCGCCTACTGCCCGCGCATCACGCGCGTGATCGCCTTCGACATGATGTACCGGCTCCTGGACGGGCTGACGATGCCACTGCCTCGTCCCCTTCGCCCCATCGCCGAGGCCGTGGTCAGTCGCGCTCGCCCGGCGTGGCTCATCGATGGTCTCATGGGGATCGCGCAGCGCTTCAGCGCGGACCTGGCGTGGAAACTGCAGCAGGCGCGCCACCTGACCGGACAGGATAAGCCGAGCGACGTCCTGCGGGCGCTGGGGGCGTACACGATGGAGCCGCTCGACGGGCAGATTCATCAGCCGTGCCTGGTGATGGCCGGCGACGCCGATCAGTACGTCCCCTTTGAGCGCTTGGATGACGTGCGCCGGGCGTTGCGGAACGCGGCTTCGCTGGACGTGCGCGCTTTCCACGAGGCGACGGATCCGGGCATGGCGCAACACTGCCAGGTCGGGGACCTCGACCGCGCCTTCGCGATCATGGGCGGCTGGCTCAGCGAATCGCGACCCCGCAGCGACGCATGATCGCGTGCATGACGGCGGCGGCGCCGTCGTTTTCGACGGCGGCCGTCACATGATCGGCGTGGGAGCGCACCTCGTCGGAAGACCCGCCCATGGCGACGCCGAAGGCGGCCCACTCGATCATCGCAATGTCGTTGGTGCCATCACCGACGGCGACGGTCCCACATGAGGGCAGTCCGAGACGCTGACGCAGGGACTCCAGGCCGCTCGCCTTGGTCACCCCGAGCGGCTCGATGTCCGCCCACGACGTCCAGCCAACGAAGACCTCGTGGGTGCGCGACACGTCCAGAGACGACAGGATCCGGTCGAACTCCTCGCGATCCATGTCGGCGGCGCGCACGACGATCTTCGGCGTGGGCGTGGAAGCAAGCTCCTCCATCGACACGATGCGATGATCGCTCCCCTCGATCTCGTTGTTCGGGAAGGGAGCGGACAGGAGGATGTCGGGGTGCGGCATCGACGCGAACACCGAGCCGGGCACGGCCGAGGCGATCTCCTCCAGGATCGGGCCGGGCACGAAGGTGCGCTCCTCGACGATCTCGCACGCCCCGCCGCGCACGCGCACCAGCGTCGCACCGTTATTGCACAGCGCCCACCCATCCGTAAACTCCAGGGCATCGAGAACGGGAATCACGCCCTCGAGCGCGCGACCCGAGGCGATGAGCACCTGCGCGCCCGCCTCGGCGAGGCCGTGGATCCCCTCGAGCACGCGCGGGGTCGCCCCCGCGGGGGTGAGGATCGTGCCGTCAATGTCGAGGGCGACCAGGACCTGGCCCGCCGACGTCGGAAAGTCGGCGGGCAGGGCGGCCGAGGCCTCGTCGAGGAGAACCTCGAAGGGGCGAGCGACTTCCCCGGTGGAGGGGACCGTCAGGAAGCGCTCTTGGCTCATCGAGCGACCGGGCTCAGAACCTCGAGTCCACCCAGGTAGGGACGCAGGGCCTCGGGCACGTAGATCGAGCCGTCCGCCTGCTGGTGGTTCTCCAGGAAGGCGACGATCCAGCGGGTGGTGGCCAGGGTGCCGTTGAGGGTGGCGACCGCGGCCATGCCGTCCTCGCGGCGCTCGCGAATGCCGAGGCGGCGCGCCTGGAACGTCGTGCAGTTCGAGGTCGAGGTGACCTCCATGTAGCGCTCCTGGGTGGGCA
>PPYE01188338.1_pt1 | contig 13855 bp, 9 predicted proteins | sample 1559881 | NCBI WGS metagenome assembly PPYE01 (sample SAMN08240022, study PRJNA423297) | Human gut metagenome, whole genome shotgun sequencing project.
TTGGCAACGCAGATGCCGTGCCGCAGCCGCCGAAGCGGTGCTTAAGCCGCTAGGCGGGAATTGTGCGGTGTTGCCTAAGCATTATAAAATTAAAGCATTCAGAGATTCAGTTACAAGGTCGGTCAAAATATACGGATTGTATATTTTAATATATATTATCCATTCGCAAATTTCACGAAACTCTTGCCATGCTCTCTACTCATTTTTTGAGCCGCGCCACGCGCGGCGGTCCACCTTCATTATTCATTATTCTCTATTCTTTATTTATTCCTTCAACGCCTCCCTCCTAACTCCTAATTCCTAACTGCTTTCGTTTTTCTGCTGTCAAACCCGCCAAAACATGCACCGTATTCTTGTGCTTGTATACACTTTTTTCGGCCTGCAGAATCGGCTATAATGTATGTATACAAGGTCAGCGAAACGTTTGGCACCCCGCCAGTCCGCTGCCGCTGCAAGCAAAACAGGAGGATTCCGCCCCATGGATATTCGTTATTCCTGCAATCAGCGTGACTTCAAGCGCTATACCACCGAGGAAGTCCGCAATGAGTTCCTGATTACCGATCTGTACAAAGCAGATGAGATGGTTGCCGTTTACAGCCATGTTGACCGCATGGTCACGTTGGGCTGCATGCCGGTCAACGAGGTCGTGTCCATTGATAAGGGCATTGACATTTGGGCAAACTTTGGCACCCACTATTTCCTGGAGCGCCGCGAAATCGGCATTTTCAACATTGGCGATGGCGCCGGTACCATTACCGCAGACGGCGTGGCCTATCACCTGGGCTATAAGGACTGCCTGTACATCACCCAGGGCACCAAGGAAGTTACCTTTGCCAGCGATGATGCCGCCAAGCCCGCCAAGTTCTATATGGTCAGTGCTCCGGCCCACTGCCGTTACGAAACCAGGCTGATCACCCTGGCTGACGCTGCCAAGCGCCCGCTGGGCACCCTGGAAACCTGCAACAAGCGCACCATCAACCAGTTTATCCACCCCAGCGTGCTGAAAACCTGCCAGCTTTCCATGGGCATGACCGCTCTGGAGCCGGGCAGCAACTGGAACACCATGCCCAGCCACACCCACGAGCGCCGCATGGAGATCTACACCTACTTCGAGATTCCCGAAGGCCAGGCCGTATTCCACATGTGCGGCGAGCCGACCGAAACCCGCCATGTTGTGATGCACAACTATGATGCTGTTATCAGCCCGTCCTGGAGCATCCACAGCGGCGTTGGCACCTCCAACTACACCTTCATCTGGGCCATGGGTGGTGAAAACATGGAATTCGATGACATGGATAACATTGCTACGACTGATCTTCGGTAAAACCTTTTTATAAAGAAAAAAGAATAAAGAATAATTAAAAATGATGGTGGACCGCCGCGCATAGCGCGGCTCAGAAAATCAGGTTCGTTTTTATGGAAAATAATGTACTACTGGAAAAGTCGCTGGCTTTTGCTGCGCGCATCGTAAAAGTTTACCGCTATTTAAGTGAGCAGCAGCACGAAACCGTTCTTTCCCAACAATTACTGCGCAGTGGAACTTCAATCGGTGCCAATGCTAACGAAGCTGTCTATGCAGTAAGTAAAGCGGATTTTATTTCTAAGCTCCATATTTCCTTAAAAGAAACCGCTGAAACGGAGTATTGGCTGCGTTTGCTGACTCTTTCACAGTACTTAACAGCTGCCGAAAGCCAATCATTGCTTACTGACTGCCTTGAACTCAAGCGCATTTTAATTGCCATTCTAAAAACTTCAAAGTCCACTTCTGAACCGCCTGCAACCTAATATTTAATCCGTGCTGAAGGCACACCTTCATTATTCTTTATTATTTATTCTTTCTTCATTTCCAATCTCGTTCCCCTGCTGCTCTATGCGCAGCTTTTGAATTACATAACATCACTTTCAGGAGGTAAGAAATATGTCTGTCTGCACCCCGAAATCTTTTGATTTGACCGGCAAGGTTGCCCTGATCACCGGCGCTTCTTACGGCATCGGTTTTGCTATCGCCACCGCTATGGCAAACTGCGGCGCTACCATCGTTTTCAATGATATCAAGCAGGAACTGGTTGATAAAGGTCTGGCCGCTTACAAAGAGGCTGGCATCACTGCCCATGGCTATGTCTGCGATGTTACCAACGAGGACGCCGTCAATGCCATGGTCAAGCAAATCACCGAGGAAGTCGGCCACATCAACATTCTGGTCAACAACGCCGGTATCATCAAGCGCATCCCCATGTGCGAAATGACCGCTGCACAGTTCCGTCAGGTCATCGATGTTGACCTGAACGCTCCCTTTATCGTTGCCAAGGCCATCATCCCCGACATGATCGAGCAGGGCGGCGGCAAGATCATCAACATCTGCTCCATGATGAGCGAACTGGGCCGTGAGACTGTTTCCGCTTACGCTGCTGCCAAGGGCGGCCTGAAGATGCTGACCAAAAACATTGCTTCCGAGTACGGCCAGTACAACATTCAGTGCAACGGCATTGGCCCCGGCTACATCGCCACCCCGCAGACCGCGCCCCTGCGTGAGATCCAGCCGGACGGCAGCCGCCATCCGTTTGACCAGTTCATCGTTGCCAAGACTCCCGCTGCACGGTGGGGCAACGCCGAGGACCTGGGCGGCCCCGCTGTCTTCCTGGCATCTGAAGCTTCCGATTTCGTCAACGGCTTGATTCTGTACGTTGACGGCGGCATCCTGGCCTACATCGGCAAGCAGCCGGGTTGATTGGGTGTCGGTTTGTCTCCCATAAAGGTCTGACCTGATCATAAAAGATTTTCCCCCGTTTTGCAGCAGGCGTAAATGCCGCTGCGGAACGGGGGATTTGTTTTTTATGTTGATGTATGGGCATTTTTAAATAGGCCAGCAGTTGGATTATTTGAGTTACGGAATATTTCGCAGCTCGTCCGCGGGCGCACAATGTGCGCCTCTACTAGTGTGGTAATTTTCAAATATACGCTTACGGCGGTGAGGTAAGGTTTTCGCCTCCTGCCACACCCTACCTCCAATTCCTAATTTCTCATTCCTCATTCCTAATTAAAATAGTTCCTCCCTCCTACCTCCCAACTTTTTCTCTCCGCCCCGATTTTGCCCTCTTTTTTTGCCCTTTTGCACAAGAGAAAGATTCTCATTCTATGGAAAAAGCCCTGCTGTCTTTCAGGCAGCAGGGCAATTTTTACAATGTTTTATTTTCTGATTTGTGCAGAATTACAGGTGGAAGTAACGCTGTGCGTTGTAGTAGCTGATGCCTTCCACGATCTTCTTCAGGGTCTTCTCATCGCTGGGGTACTGGCCATTCTCGACCCAGTTGCCGATGAGGTTGCACATCAGGCGGCGGAACAGTTCGTGGCGGGTGTAGCTCAGGAAGCTACGGCTGTCGGTCAGCATGCCGATAAAGTTGCCCAGCAGCCCCAGGCGAGCCAGGGTCTTCATCTGCTGGTACATTCCGTCGTCGGTATCGCAGAACCACCAGGCAGAGCCCAGCTGGATCTTGCCGGGAACTTCGTCATCCTGGAATGCACCCAGGATGGTGCCCAGCATGTCAAAGTCGGCGGGGTTCAGGCTGTACAGGATCACCTTCGGGCATTCGCCGGTCTCGGTCAGCTTGCTCAGCAGGCTGCTGATGGCGGCGCTGCCATCGGTCACAGCGATCATATCAAAGCCAGTATCGGGGCCCAGCTTCTTGTACATCTTCTGGTTGACATTGCGCAGGCAGCTGTAATGGATCTGCATGGCAACGTTATACTTTTTGTACAGGCGGCCCAGGCTGATCAGCAGGTAGGTGGTGTATGCGTCGCCCTCTTCCTGGGTCAGCGGCTCACCGGCCATAGCCTTTTTGAAAGCTGCGGTTGCCTTTTCGGCGTTGGTCTCCACGTAAGGAACATAATCCAGCCCGTGGTCAGAAGCGCGGCAGCCCATCTCAACAAAGAACTGCAGGCGCTCTTCCAGAGCGTTGACCACACAGTTGGCGCAGGCGAACTTGCGGCCAACAACTTCTTCCAGCTTATGGATGTAATCCGCAAAGCCGTCCTTGCGGATGTTCAGGACCTTGTCCGGGCGGAAGGAAGGTGCAACAACAACCTTGATGGTGGGGTCTTCCTTGATCTTCTTGTGCCATTCCAGGCTGTCGATAGGGTCATCGGTGGTGCCGACCATGGCAACGTTGCTCTGCTCGATCAGGCCGCGCACGGTCATCTTGGGATCATGCTGCAGCTTATCGTTGCACAGGTTCCAGACTTCCTCAGCGGTATCGCCGTTCAGAACGCCGTTGTAGCCAAAGTACTTTTTCAGTTCCAGGTGGCACCAGGTGTACATCGGGTTGCCGATGGCCATTTCCAGTGCTTCTGCAAACTTCTGGAAGCGCTCGCGGTCCGGCTTGTCACCGGTGATGTACTCTTCGGGCACACCGTTGGAACGCATCACGCGCCACTTATAATGGTCGCCGAAGTAGTAGTCAGAGCCATCGGCCAGAACCTGATGGCCGCCCAGCCATACCTGAGCGATATTTTCAAAGCGGCGGTCCTCGTAGATCTCCTGCGGGGGAATGTGGCAGTGATAGTCTACGATAGGCAGCGTTTCTGCATAATCATGATACAGGTGCTGCGCGGTGGGGGTTTCCAGCAGGAAATCCTTGTCCATAAATGCTTTCATAATTGCAAGCTCCTTCGTTGTGTGCTGCGGGTCAACAGAACGAATCATGCTGCCCCCAAACAGCAGAATAAAACATAAGCTGATATTATTATACATACTTGCAGCGGTTTGAACAAGTTGCAAATCTTGCCCTTTTGATGTAAAAAGCACTAAAAATATTGCATCCCGCTTGTGCAAAACAGGGAAAGGGAAAAAAGTCAAAAAAGGAGCGCAAAATATGTGCGTTTCTTCACGAAAGAATCTTGACGTTGCAAGCAAAAAAAAATACAATGAAGCTAAACAAGGCGCTTACGCAGCGCAGGGCGTTTTTTTCTGGCCCTGCACACCGCCGCCGTAATTGCACACATTGCAAAGGAGAATTTCCAATGGAAACTTTGAATTATCAGGTCCTTGAAAAATCCGGTTATGATGGCTACATTCTGAAAAATGCCCCCGAAAAGGTTTTGCAGTTTGGTGAGGGCAACTTCCTGCGTGCCTTTGTTGACTACTGGTTTGACCTTGCCAACGAAAAAGCTGACTGGAACGGCAAGTGCGTTCTGGTTCAGCCCATCGCCCCCGGCCTGGCCAAGATGATCAACGAACAGGAGGGCCTGTACACCCTGTACCTGCGCGGCAGCGAAAACGGCCAGAAGGTCGATGACAAGCGCGTGATCTCCAGTGTATCCCGCTGCCTGAACCCGTATGAAAAAGCTGATTACGAAAAGATGATGGACGTTGCCGCCAGCGACGACCTGGAAATCATCGTTTCCAACACCACCGAGGCCGGTATCGTTTATGATCCCGCCTGCCAGCAGAACGACTGCCCGCCGTCCAGCTTCCCCGCAAAGCTGACCCAGGTGCTGTACCACCGCTACAAGGCCGGCAAGAAGGGCATCATCATGCTGGCCTGCGAGCTGATTGACAACAACGGCAAGGAGCTGCTGAAGTGCGTCAACCAGTACATTGACCAGTGGGGCCTGGAAGACGGCTTCAAGAAATATGTCAACGAGGACTGTACCTTCTGCGGCTCTCTGGTTGACCGCATTGTTCCGGGTCGCATCCGCGACCCGAAGGAAGTTGCCGAGCTTGAAGAGAAGCACGGTTACGCTGACCCCCTGCTGGACGTTGGCGAGGTTTTCGGCGTGTGGGTCATTGAGGGCGACACCAAGCTGAACGATATCCTGCCGTTCCGCAAGGCTGGTCTGGAAGACCACGTCTTTGTTACCCCCGATATGAGCCCGTATAAGAAGCGTAAGGTCCGCATCCTGAACGGCGCACACACCGGTTTTGTTCTGGGTGCTTACCTGGCAGGCTTCGACATTGTGCGTGACTGCATGCACGACGAAACCATCCTGGGCTACATGAACAAGATGCTGCTGCAGGAAGTTGTTCCCATTCTTCCGCTGGACCAGGACGACTGCAAGAAATTTGCTGCCGCTGTGGAAGACCGCTTCAACAACCCGTTCGTCAACCATGAGCTGATGAGCATCTCCCTGAACTCCACCTCCAAGTGGCGTGCCCGCAACATGCCGTCCTTCCTAATGATAAGGGCCTGGTCTGCAAGCGCGCCAAGGGCAACGAGTACACCATTTCCGATGACCGCTATGTGCTGGAATTCTACAATGCCCACAAGGATGACGACATTCCGACCTTGGTTCATGCTGTTATGACCAACGAGCAGATGTGGGGCCAGGATCTGACCAAGGTTGCCGGTTTTGAGGAAGCCACCGTCAAGAACCTGACCCTGATCCGTGAGCAGGGCGCAATGGCCGCTTATAAGAGCTGCCTGTAATTTGAGTTAGGAGGTAGGAGTGAGGAGTCAGGAGTTAGGGAGCAGCGCAGAGCCTTTGGTTATCTGCAAAAAGCCCTGAAAGCAGGGCTAACAATTCCTACCTTCTACTTCCTAACTCCTACCTGTTTTTATCGTAGTAAGGAGATTCTGTATGCCTCTTGCAATCAAGATCAACCCCAAGGATAATGTTGTGGTTGCCCTGCATCCCATTGCCAAAGGCACCGCTGTGCCGGTGGACGGTGCATCTGTGACCGCTGTTGAAGATATCCCCCAGGGCCACAAGATGGCCATTGCCCCCATCCACGCGGGCGAAAACGTCATCAAGTACGGGTTCCCCATCGGCCATGCCACCGCTGATGCCGTGCCCGGCACCTGGATGCACACCCATAATGTAAAAACCAACCTGTCCGGCGAGATCGAGTACAGCTACCACCCCAATGTGCACCCGCTGGCCCCCGTTGCTCCCGAAACCTTTATGGGCTACCGCCGCAAGGATGGCCGTGCAGCCACCCGCAACGAGATTTGGATCATCCCCACCGTTGGCTGCGTGAACGACTGCGCCAAAGCCCTTGTGCGGGACAATCAGGATCTTGTGACCGACAGCATTGACGGGCTGTACACCTTCACCCATCCGTTCGGCTGCTCCCAGACCGGCCATGACCACGCCCAGACCCGCAAACTGCTGGCTGCGCTGGCCCGCCATCCCAACGCCGGTGCCGTGCTGGTGCTCTCCCTTGGCTGCGAGAACCTGACTCATGAGCAGTTCCTGACCGAATTGGGCGAATACGACCATGACCGCATCAAGTTCCTGACCTGCCAGGATGTGGACGATGAGCTGGTTGCGGGTCGTGAGATCCTGAAGGAGCTGGCCGCTTATGCTGCCCAGTTCCAGCGCGAGCCGATTCCCTCCAGCGAGCTGGTGGTCGGCATGAAGTGCGGCGGTTCGGACGGTTTGTCCGGCATTACCGCCAACCCCACCATCGGCCGCTTCAGCGATATGCTGTGCGCCCGCGGCGGTTCCACCGTGCTGACCGAAGTGCCGGAAATGTTCGGTGCCGAGGGCTTTTTGATGGATCGCTGCCAGAACGAAAAAGTGTTTGAGAAGGCCGTGCATATGATCAACGGCTTCAAGGAATACTTCATCAGCCACAACGAAGTTGTGTACGACAACCCCAGCCCCGGCAACAAGCAGGGCGGCATCACCACGCTGGAGGATAAATCCTGCGGCTGTGTGCAGAAGGGCGGCAGCGCCCCCATCATGGACGTTATCGGCTATGGCGATGCTGTGACCACCAAGGGCCTGAACATGCTGTACGGCCCCGGCAACGATCTTGTTTCCGCCACCGCCCTGACCGCCGCCGGCGCCCACATGATCTTGTTCAGCACGGGCCGCGGCACTCCGTTCGGTGCCCCCGCTCCCACCCTGAAAATTGCTACCAACAGCCAGCTGGCTGCCAAAAAATCCACCTGGATCGATTTTAACGCCGGTGTTGTTGCTGACGGCGAAAAGACGCTGGATGAAGCCGGTGCTGACCTGTACCAGCTGGTGCTGGACGTTGCTTCCGGCAAGCAGACCTGCGCCGAGAAGAAGGGCTTCCGCGAAATTTCCATCTTCAAGGATGGCGTTGTGCTGTAATTTTTGCACTGATGCTCTGGCTCCCGCCGCATTTTTTACCCAAAAGGGTAGAGCCGGGAACATTTTGAGAGTATAATAGAATTAAGAGATGCCCGCCGGGAGCTGTGTCTGCCTGCGGTGCACAAAGTGGAACGGCTCCGGGCGTTCCGGGTGCTCTGGGATCAAGGCGCTGTGCGCTGCTCCAAGAATCCCGGTGCGGTCGGGCCGTTTTTGTAACTGAAGAAAGGGGACTGTAACAATGTCCAAGCTGACTGCCGGTACTTACGAAAAGTACAATGCCAAATATTCCACCCTTACCCTGACCGATGGGGAGTACGCCCTGACCGTTACACCGGAAAAGGGCGGCATGGCAACCTCCTTCACCAAAAGCGGTGAGGAATATCTCTGGCTGCGCGATAAGAACTATGAATCCTCGGACCGCCCCCGCTGCGGCGTGCCCATCCTGTTCCCCAGCTGCGGCAAGCCGGACGGCGGTGTGCACCACTTTAACGGCTCCGATTATCCCATTGAGGTCCACGGCTTTGCCGATTTGCTGCCCTGGCAGGTCAAGACCGCTGCGGATGATGAGATCGTGCTGACCCTGACCCCCAACGGCCTGACCAAGTTTGTTTACCCCTTTGATTTTCTGCTGGAAATGCGCTATACTCTGTCCGGTGCCAAGGCTGGGTTGGAACTGACCGTGCACAACACCAGCGACAAAGCCCTGCCGTTCAGCATCGGCTTCCACCCGTATTTCGCAGCTTCCAAGCTGGAGAACGTCCACTTTGACATCAACGCTGCCACCTGCTCCGAGAACGCCAAGGGCGAGCAGCCCGCCGCACCGGAAACCATCACCTTGACCCGCAAGGAAGGCTCCGCAGATTCCATCCGCCTGATGACCGGCGTAAAGAGCCCGATGCGCCTGACCGATTCCGGCAGCGGCCACACGGTGGAAGTTGCCTTTGATGAAAGCGTGTTCACCAACGGCGTGCTGTGGCAGCAGGATGCCGAGACGTTCGTCTGCATGGAGCCCTGGAACGGCTGGGCCAACAGCGTGAACGAAGCCGGCCGCCACATTGAGCTGGCCCCCGGCACAAGCAAGACCTTTGCCTGGAGCATTACCATCGGCTGAGCTTAACCGCCTGCCCTGCATCTGCTGAACATTTTTAACCAACTGCCCTCTGCTGTGTGGAAAACTGCAGGGGGCAGTTTGCTTTGCCCGGCTGCCAAAATTTCCTGCCCAAAATTACACAATCTGCCTGCTTTACCGGATTGTATTTTGTTTGACAAAATGTTACCATATTCTTATAAATATAAAAGTTAAATATAAAAGTTTTAACGCCAACATTCCGCTGCCCACCGGGCAGCTGCGATCATAGAGGAAACCGCCGATGGAACAAAACAAACAGCCGTCGGGGCAGTCCCGCAAGCCGGAACAACAGCCCCGCCAGACCTACCGCAAACCGTCCCAGCCCAAGTCCCCGCAGGGCCGCCGCCCACAGCCCAAAAAGCAGCAGCAGCCCAACCTGCGTCTTGCACTGGCCGCGTGCGTGCTGGTTGCCGTTGTGGCGCTGGTAGTGATCGGGCTGGTCGCCTGCAACAGCGGGCAGAAAGCCCCCCTGACTATTGACCCCGGCACCAGTGCCGGAGCGTGGGCCAAGAACGATGCCGGGTACTACTTTAACAGTGACGGAGAGCCGATTCTGGCCGCCACCAAAAAAGGCATTGACGTGAGCAAGTATCAGGGTGAAGTGGACTGGGAGAAAGCCCAGGCTGCCGGGATCGATTTTGCCATGATCCGCTGCGGCTTTGGCAGCGAGTGGAACGGCACCGGCGATTATGCCCAGGACGATGAACAGTGGCGCCGCAACGCGGACGAATGCACCCGCCTTGGCATCCCCTTTGGCACCTATCTGTACTCTTACGCCACCACCGAGGAACAGGCCAAATCGGAAGCCGAACACGTTGCCCGCCTGCTGGGCCTTGTGGCACCCCCGCACGAGGGGCTGGACGATTACACCGCCACCCCCTACCAGCTCAGTTACCCGGTCTATTATGACCTGGAGGATAAATCCATCACCGGCCTGTACCCGGACGAGATGGCCCACCTGACCGAAGTATTTTTCGACCGCCTGAAAGAACTGGGCTACAAGGGCGAGGAAGGCATTTACGCCTCCATCAACTGGACCCGCGGCCGCCTGACGGACCCCGCGTTTGACCGCTGGCGCGATAATTTCTGGATCGCGCGGTTCAATTCCGCGTTGGGCTACACCGGGCCGTATTCCATCTGGCAGGCCACCTATACGGAGCCGGGCGAAAAGTACGGCGTGCAGAGCGACACGGTGGATGTTGACTTTGTGATGGAAGAGCTGACCTTTACCGGCATCAAAGCAATCAGCAAGGACATCCTGCCCTCGCTGACCAACGACACCTACAAAAACGAGCTGTGGCTGCCCAAGGCGAAAGCCACCGCCACCCTGCTGACCGATGAGCCCAGCGAAAGCGAGGGCGGGCAGAAAATCTTCTGGTCCAGCGATAATGAAGACGTTGCCACCGTGAATAAGCACGGCGAGGTAAAAGCCAAGGCGGACGGCACCTGCACCATCACCGCCACCCTGGCGGATGGCCGCATGAGCGCCGATGTGACGGTGCGGGTGGGGGCATTCACCATTCCCGTTTACGTTACCGGTAATCTGCAGGGCTTGACCGAGGGCGAAGAGGTCGGCCTTGCGGACATTGCTGCCCTGAAAGCGGGCAGCGAGGACTCCATTCTGGTGGATGCAGGCGGCAGTTTGCAGGGCACCGCCCGCGCCAGCCTGACCGGCGGCATGGATATGACCAGCGCCTTTGCCGCAGCCGGGTATGATTTGCAGGCCTTTGATGCTTCCGATATGGCGTATGGCACTGACCGCCTTCTCAGCGATGTAATGACCGCCACGGGGCCTTCGATTGCTTCCAACCTGTACACGACAGAAAACGAAGCGTTGCTGGCCCGTTCCACCAGCTGGAGCCGCAACCGCATTTCCAACGGCATGAACACCATTGTGGAGGAAGCAGGCAAAAAGATCGGCTTCTTCTCGCTGGCCTCGATCGGCAATTCCGCCCAGACGAAAGAACTGACCGCTGCGGACCTGGCGCTGGCGGCTTCCGAGCAGGTTGCTGCTTTGCAGGCCCAGGGGGCTGACGCCATCCTTTGCATTGCCGGGCCGGATACCGACATCAGCGGCATTTATGCCGACCTGGCAGACCTTGGCGTGACCGCTGTCTTGGATGCCGGCGCCACAGCCAACAGCACCGCAAAGGCAAACGGCATTGCCGTTGTTGCCGCCGGGTCCGGCTGGGACAGCGTGGGCTGCCTGAACCTGACCTTTGCGGCGGACGGCAGCATGACAGCCGAACCCGCCAGCATGAGCGCCGCCGACCTGAAATCCGCCCGCGGCAGCTACACCACCGCCCAGCAGACTGCCTATGATTCCGCCTTTACCAGCCTGCAGAGCCTGGCAGACGGCGACGAAGATGTGCGCAGCCAGACGCTGTTCACCTTTGAAGCCAACGAAAGTGCGGATAAAACCATCAGCTTTGCCAACTATGCCGCCGCACTTTACCTGGCCTATGCCGACGGCGACCGCGCCAACTGCCCGCAGGATGCCGCCGACCTGACCGTAACCGCGCTGGCAGGCGGCATTACCGAGCTTGACTTTGGCGATGTTACCCGCGGGGCGCTGTGTGATGCCGTTCCCGCCGGGCAGCGGCTGGTGCTGGCGCGGACGACCTCCGTCGCCATCGGTGCCCTGATCGACACCGGTACCGTGACCCGCACCTATGAGGAAAGCCTGACTGCCTTTGAGCCGACGGACGGCGACGCCCTTGTGGTGACCGATACCGCCACGCTGGAAGCTCTGGAGCAGGCAGGCGGCAGTTATACGATTCTGCGTGATTATGGGGATGTCTTTTGGGATATCCGCATGAATATCAATGATGTAACCAATAACTTTGCAAACCCGTTTACGTTGCCCGAAGCACCGCAGCGCGGTGCCGGGAGAAAGTGAGGCTGTTATGAAGCTGACCTTTTTGGGCGCTGCCCGTGAAGTGACCGGCAGCTGCACCCTGATTGAAGCAGGCGGCCACCGCTTTTTGGTGGACTGCGGCATGGAGCAGGGCAAAGACGTTTACCCCAATGCGGACCTGCCCTGCGCCCCCGGTGAGATTGAAGCCATCCTTTTGACCCACGCCCACATTGACCATTCGGGACGCATCCCCTATCTGTACAAGAACGGATTCCGCGGCCCCATTTACAGCACAGATGCCACCATGGACCTGTGCGAAATCATGCTGGAAGATTCCGCCCACATTCAGGAGCAGGAAGCCGAGTGGAAAAACCGCAAAGCCCAGCGCAGCGGCAATGAGCTGGTAGAGCCGGACTACACAGTAGAAGACGCCATGGCCGTGATGAAGCAGTTTGTACCGCAAAGCTACGGCAAGCCGCTGGAAGTGTTCCCCGGCATTACGGCCACCTTTACCGATGTAGGCCACCTGCTGGGCAGCGCTTCCATCACCTTGCAGGTAACGGAGAACGGCGAAAGCCAGACCATTGTGTTCTCCGGCGATATCGGCAACCTGGACCAGCCGCTGATCCGTAACCCGCAGTACCTGACCAACGCGGATTTTGTGGTGATGGAATCCACCTATGGTGACCGCACCCACGGCCCCAAGCCGGACTATGTGGCCGAGCTGACCCAGATTTTGCAGGAAACGTTCGACCGCGGCGGCAATGTGGTCATTCCCAGTTTCGCCGTGGGTCGCACGCAGGAAATGCTCTATTTTATCCGCCAGATCAAAGAGGAGCACCGCATCCACGGGCACGATAACTTCCCCGTGTTTGTGGACAGCCCGCTGGCCAGCAAATCCACCACCATTTTCCGGGAAAACTTCAGTGAATGTTATGACGCCGAAGCCCTAGCCCTGGTGACGAAGGGCGAAAACCCGCTGGCGTTCCCCGGTTTGCAGATCAGTGAAACCAAAGAGGATTCTGTTGCCATCAACCTGGACTCCACCCCCAAGGTCATCATCTCCGCTTCCGGCATGTGTGATGCCGGGCGCATCCGCCACCACCTCAAGCACAACCTGTGGCGCGGGGAATGCACCATCCTGTTTGTGGGGTTCCAGTCCCCCGGCACGCTGGGGCGCGCACTGATCGAGGGTGCCGATGAAGTACGGCTGTTTGGCGAAACGGTGCAGGTCAATGCGCAGATCCGCCAGATGAGCGGCTTGTCCGGCCATGCGGACCGGGACGGCCTGTTGACCTGGATCCGCCACTTTGATCCCAAACCCAAACATGTGTTTGTGAACCACGGCGAGGACTTGGTTGCCGATCACTTTGCCCGCACCCTGACGGCGGAGGGCGTCCCGGCAGAAGCGCCGTACAACGGTGCCGTGTATGAGCTGACCGGCGGGGCCGTTGCCCTACTGCGGCAGGGCACCATGGTGCCGATGGCCAAGGCCAGCCAGCCTGCCGACAAGCCGCGCACCAGCCCGGCGTTTGAACGCCTGCTGAACATGGGCAAGCGGCTGCTGGTTGTGATCGAGCACAACCGCGGCGGTGCCAACAAGGATCTTGCCCGCTTTGCCAGCCAGATCGCCAGCTTGTGCGATAAGTGGGACAGGTAGGCAGGTAGGAGTTAGGGCGTGTGGCTCATAGAACTCGCTGGTTTCCTTTCTTTGTTCCTGCTTTTTCAACTTTTTAGGGCAATACCGCATAATTCTAAGTGCCGATACGGCGAGCGAGGTGCGGCAGCTGCTAGGCCAAAAGCGCAGATAA
>PPYE01208781.1_pt1 | contig 13854 bp, 8 predicted proteins | sample 1559881 | NCBI WGS metagenome assembly PPYE01 (sample SAMN08240022, study PRJNA423297) | Human gut metagenome, whole genome shotgun sequencing project.
ACGTGGCCGGGGAGGCCTTCACCTCGATGACCAGCGGCTGATTCCCTTCACCCAGGAACGAGCACGACACCTGGCTCAGGTTGACGTACTGAAGAGTCTCTTCCGTTCCGGTAGTACAGCCTGTCAGTACGGCTGCCGCGACGGAAAGAGCTGCGATGAGTTTTGCAGAAAAAAGTCTTTTCATAAATGTTACTTAGTTGTTTGATAGGTTATGTGTAACTCGGACGGCAAAGCCTGTCCAACAAATTCCTGTACAAAGCTAACGATAAAATATATATGTAAAATGGGGGTGTTAATAAATTTGCATATTCATTCTTTTTGGATATTTGCATAACAAGGGGCCGCTTTTTATGGCCGCATTGTGCTTAAATTGCTTCCGGATTCCGACGGATGTTTTTATTTTATCCGTGCCGTATTTCCGGGCGGTGAAGCACCGTTCAGTGCGTATATATGTCGTCCGGAGTGTTTGCATCGCTCCGCGGAGCTGTATTTTCTGCCGTTCGTTTTCGGCGTGGACGGATTATTATTTGCTGTGGACGGTTCATTCATAGAACGCGGAAGATGCCCGGTGGAGTATGTCGTCGGTACTTTTCGCCGCTCCGGGAATCTGTCCGGCGGGACGGACGGCCTCGGACTTGCTGCCGGGAAGGCGTACAGACAGGGCGGGCCGTCCTCAATGGACGGCCCGCCCTGTCTGTGGTGTATGCTGCCGTTATTTCAGGGCGGCATGGGCGGCAGCCAGCCATGCGATGGGCACCCGGAACGGCGAGCAGGATACGTAGTTGAGGCCCGCGAAGTGGCAGAACTCCACGGAAGCGGGGTCGCCGCCGTGTTCGCCGCAGATGCCGCACTTGAGCTGCGGTTTCACATCGCGGCCCTTGAAGACGCCCGTTTTGACGAGCTGTCCCACACCGTTCTGGTCGAGCGTCTGGAACGGGTCGGCCTTGATGAGCCCTTTGTCGAGGTAGACGGGCAGGAACTTGCCGATGTCATCGCGCGAGAATCCGAGCGTCATCTGCGTGAGGTCGTTCGTGCCGAACGAGAAGAAATCGGCTACCTCGGCTATCTGGTCGGCAGTCACGGCCGCACGCGGTATCTCTATCATCGTCCCCACCATGTACTCCATCTTGTCATTGCGTTCGGCGAAGACCTCTTCGGCGACATGTTCGATGATATCCCGCTGGTAGCGGAGCTCCTTGTGGTTGCCCACCAGCGGCACCATGATTTCCACCTTGACCGGAATGCCGCGTTTTTCGACGTTCATGGCCGCCTCGATGATGGCGCGTGCCTGCATCTCGGTGATTTCCGGATAGGTGTTGCCCAGGCGGCATCCGCGGTGGCCGAGCATCGGGTTCACTTCGTGGAGCGCATCGACGCGCGCTTTGATTTTGTCGTAGCTGACATTCATCTCCGCTGCCATTTCGCGCTGGCCCTTCTCGTCCTGCGGAACGAATTCGTGCAACGGCGGGTCGAGCAGGCGGACGGTGACGGGATAGCCGTTCATCACCTCGAAGAGCGCTTCGAAGTCGCCGCGCTGCATCGGCAGCAGCTTGGCGAGCGCCACGCGGCGGCCGGCTTCGTCATCGGCGAGAATCATCTCGCGCATGGCCTTGATACGGGTATTTTCGAAAAACATGTGTTCCGTGCGGCAGAGACCGATACCCTCCGCACCGAAAGAGAATGCCGTCCGGGCGTCGCCGGGGGTGTCGGCGTTGGCGCGTACCCTCATTACCGAATACTTCTTGGCCAGGCCGAGGAGTTTGGTGAAATCGTCGTTGAGTTCGGCGGCCTTGGTCGCTACCTGGCCGAGATAGACTTCGCCCGTCGAGCCGTTCAGGGAAATCCAGTCGCCCTCCCGGATGAGGGTGTCGCCTATGCGGATGGTCCGGGCTTTATAGTCTATGATGAGCTCTCCGGCACCCGATACGCAGCATTTGCCCATGCCGCGGGCCACTACGGCCGCGTGCGAGGTCATGCCTCCGCGGGCCGTCAGGATACCCTCCGCCGCATTCATGCCGCTGAGGTCTTCGGGCGAGGTTTCGATGCGCACGAGGATGACTTTCCGGCCGTCGCGGTTCCACTTGGCGGCGTCCTCGGCGAAAAAGACCACTTCGCCGGTCGCTGCGCCGGGCGAGGCGGGAAGACCCTTGGTGAGTACCTTGGCATTTTTCATCGCCGTGGCGTCGAATACGGGATGGAGCAGTTCGTCCAGTTTGGCCGGTTCGCATCGGAGTACGGCCGTCTTTTCGTCGATGAGCCCTTCGGCGAGCATGTCCATCGCTATCTTGAGCATGGCCGCGCCGGTACGTTTGCCGTTACGCGTCTGGAGCATCCACAGTTTGCCGTCCTGTATGGTGAACTCGAGGTCCTGCATGTCGGTGAAGTAGCGCTCCAGATGCTCCTGTATGTCGAACAACTCCTTGTAGGCGGCGGGCATCGCCTCCTCCAGGGAGGGGTATTTGGCCTTGCGCTCCTCTTCGCTTACCCCCTGTGCGGCGGCCCAGCGGCGCGAACCTTCGAGGGTTATCTGCTGCGGGGTGCGGATACCGGCCACGACATCCTCTCCCTGTGCGTTGATGAGGTATTCGCCGTTGAAGATGTTTTCGCCGGTCGCTGCGTCGCGGGTGAAGGCTACGCCGGTCGCCGACCGGTCGCCCATGTTCCCGAAGACCATCGCCTGTACGTTGACTGCGGTACCCCATTCGGCCGGGATGTTGTTGAGTTTGCGGTAGAGAATGGCGCGTTCGTTCATCCAGCTCTGGAACACGGCCATGATGGCGCCCCAGAGCTGCTCCCACGGGTTGGTGGGGAAATCGGCTCCCGTGCGCTCCTTGACGGCCGCCTTGAACTTCACGACCAGTTCCCTGAGGTCGTCGGTGGAGAGCTCCGTGTCGAGCCTGACGCCGCGCTCCTTCTTCATCTCGTCGATGATGACCTCGAACGGGTCTTCGTCCTCTTTGCTCTGCGGTTTCATGCCGAGCACCACGTCGCCGTACATCTGTACGAAACGGCGGTAGGAGTCCCATGCGAAACGGTCGTTGCCCGTACGCTTGGCAAGTGCCTTCACGGCGGTGTCATTGAGCCCGAGGTTCAGAATGGTATCCATCATGCCCGGCATGGAGGCACGGGCTCCCGAACGTACCGAGACCAGCAGCGGCATGGTGTCGCTGCCGAACGTCATGCCCGTCTGTTTCTCTATGCCTTTAATCGCTTTCTCCACTTCGGGACGTATCATTTCGACCACGGCGTCGCGTCCCTTCTCGTAATATTCCGTACATACTTCGGTGGTGATGGTGAATCCGGGGGGGACGGGGATTCCCACGAGGTTCATCTCCGCCAGGTTGGCGCCTTTGCCGCCGAGCAGTTCCCGCATCTTGCCGTTGCCTTCGGCCTGCTTGTTGCCGAACGTGTAGACTCTCTTGACTGTTGACATAGGATTTTAGTTATTTATCTGTTTACAACTGAAGTGACATTTTTAACCGTGTTTTCCGGTTTCTTCCCCGCGGAATGCACAGAGGGGTGCAAGGGGACGCGAAGATACTAAATTTTTAACCCATCTGCAAAATTATCTGCTTAAAATAACAAATACCGGGAGGTGGTCGCTGTATCCTCCCAAATATCGTGCCCCGGAAAAGGTTCTGAAAGGATATCCGCGCCTTTCCCGGGAAGGGGTGTCCGCCCCGTCTCCGGTGAGCAGGTATTTCCTTACGAATACCCCGGCCTGCGTGATATGCAGTCCTTCGTCCCCCGCAAGGGATTCCGATACGAGGATGTTGTCGTACAGCAGCCATTGGCCATTCCAGCAGTATGAGCCGAATCCGCCGCGGGCACATTCATGGAGCGCGTTGCGGAACTTCCCTTCTGCGTATGCTCCGTTCCGCCCGCGGCCGAAGGCTTTCCGGAATGCCGGTTCGTGCAGCTCTCCGTTGAAATCGCCCATGATCAGAAGCCGTTCGCATCCGGCCTTGCACAGGAGCGAATCGGCCACAGCCGCGAGCCGGACGGCCGCACCGGTACGGTAGGATAGGGGAGGTGACACACCAGCAGGCCCGTTTCGTGTCCTATCAGGTCGCCCCGGACGAAGAGGAATTCGCGCGAGGTGCCGGAGGGTATCTGGCTTACCTCCGAAGGGAAGAACTTGTCGCCTTTGTAGAGCAGCGCGATGTCGATGCCGCGCCGGTCGGAAGTGGTGCGGTGGATGAAGTTGTAGTCGTCTGCCAGCGTGGCTGTCAAATCGCGTACTGCCCTTTCGCTCTCCACTTCGGCGAGAGCCACGATATCGAAGCCCGCGTCGTCTATCGTCCGTGCGATGCGGGAAAGTTTCGTCCGGTAGCGTTCCGCGTCCCAGCGATAGCGGCCGGAAGGGGTGAAATCGCTGTCGTTGCGGAACGGACTGGAGATGGTGTCGAACAGATTCTCGACGTTGTAGAAGGCTGCCGATACCTTTCTGTGCTGGGCCGCGGCATCCTCCTGCGGCAGGAGAGCGGAAGCCGACAGGAAAAGGAAAAAGAAGAGATGCGGCGCAGCGGCAGAAACCCGGCGCGTTCGCGCCTTGTCGGGTCTGCCGTTGCGGGTATGCTCTCCCCTGTGTTGCATCGTCCTGCGATTTTATCTCCTAAATATAGTGATTTTTCGCGGAACGGCAGCGGCGGCAAGACGGTTTCCGATAAAAAAGTTACGGACGGTCCCTGTTCCGTGCCGTCCGTTGGCGGGTATGCGAAAGGAGTGTCGGAATATCCCGGATTATGTCGTAATTTTGCAATCGTATGGAGAATGGCAAGACAAGGGTTGTGGTGGGGCTCTCCGGCGGGGTGGATTCGTCGGTGGCCGCCTACCTGCTGAAGGAGCAGGGGTACGATGTAGTGGGGCTTTTCATGCGTAACTGGCACGATACCGCCGGAACGCTCGAGGGCGACTGTCCCTGGTACGACGACCAGGTCTTCGCCGAGCTGGTGGCCAGACGGCTCGACATCCCTTTCCATTTCGTGGACCTCAGCGAACAGTACCGGGCCCGTGTGGTGGATTACATGTTCGCCGAGTACGGCCGCGGACGTACCCCGAATCCGGACGTACTCTGTAACCGGGAGATAAAGTTCGATGCGTTTCTCGAAGAGGCGTTGAAGCTCGGCGCCGACTACGTCGCTACGGGACACTACTGCCGCCGCCGCGACGAGGAGGTCGGCGGAAGGGTATATCACCGGCTGCTGGCGGGTTCCGACCCCAACAAGGACCAGAGCTATTTTTTGTGTCAGCTCTCGCAGGCGCAGCTTGCGCGGGCCATGTTTCCCATCGGCGACATGTTGAAACCCGAGGTGCGCCGCATCGCAGCCGAGCAGCAGCTCGCCACTGCCAAACGCAAGGATTCGCAGGGAATATGCTTCGTCGGGAAGGTGGACCTGCCCCTCTTCCTGCAGCAGAAACTCGCTCCGCGGCAGGGCGACATCGTGGAGATAGCCGCCGACTGGCCCGGTTATGCGGAGGCTGCCGCCCGGACGGGACTTGAGGAGATGGCGCTTCCGTACCGTTATACTCCGGCCGACGGCGTGAAGGTGGGCGAACACAACGGTGCGCACTACTACACCATCGGCCAGCGCAAGGGGCTCGGAGTGAGCGGACGGGCCGAACCGCTTTTCATCATCGCTACCGATACGTTCTCCAATACGGTCTATGTCGGGCAGGGGCAGAGGCACCCCGGCCTTTACCGCCGGGCGTTGCGGATTCTGCCCGGTGATGTGCATTGGGTGAGTCCCGACAGACGGTTCGCAGCAGGGAAGCAGGCGCTGTTCTCGTTCCGGATACGCTACCGCCAGCCTTTACAGGGCGGGGTGTTGCACCTTCGCGCCGACGGGGCCTACATCGTGTTCGATTCGCCGCAGCGCGGCATCACCCCCGGACAGTTTGCCGCGTGGTATGCGGGAGAAGAGCTGGTCGGTTCGGGTGTCATCGCTGAATAGCCGCCGGGTACACAACTCTGCCGTATCCGTTCCGGGAACCGCACGGAGGACGCTCTTTTCGTCTTCTCTTCGGCGGGATGCGGATATCTCTCTTTTCGCCGGTATTGTCGTTCGCAGACCGTTTGCCGGGGGATGTGGCATGTCGTTTGCAGTTTGATATATCGTTACAGATTGTTAAAATCGAAATTATGGAAGAAATATTGGAAAGTGGCCGACGGCGCTATCTGGCGCCGGTCGTCGAGTCTTTGTCGTTCGCTGCGGAGCGGGGAATAGCCGTTTCCGTCCAGCCGACGGGTAATTCAATCGAGAGCGTCGGGGAGGATACCCTGAACTCGTCATCTGCGGATTTTTGGGAATGAGGTGTTTTATGAAAAACGTCGGACATTTTTTGTGCGCTGCGGCGAGTGCGCTGGGCATTCTCGCTTTCGTAGCCTGTGACAAACAGCAGGACGGTGTTCCTCCTGTTTCGGATTTCGTATTGTACGCTTCCATCGAACAGCCTGTATCGGCTGCGGCGCCTGCCGCCTTGTTCGGGGAGGCTGTTGACGGTAGTGTCGCCCAGCGTACCGTCATTCAGGAAGGAACGGTGCCCCATCCGATAGTATGGAAGGCCAACGACCAGATTGTCATTCATTTCGATACGGGCGTTCAGGGAGCTATGCGTGTGTTCAATCTGCAGAGCGGCGTCGGCACGGGGCAGGCCGAATTCGTTTACAGCGGATTCGGGTATTCGAGCGACCCCGATGTGCAGGTGCCCATGGAGTTGCCTGATACCTATTCTTCGCTGATTGCCGGTTATCCGGCCATGTTTGTCACCATAACGCCGGAGAACAGGGAGGTCGTTCTCGAAGCTCCGCGCGAAATATACCTCGGAATCGAAAATATCGTCGATTTTCCCATGTACGGTGCGGCGGGTGCCGACGGCAAGGTGAATTTCGTGTGTCCTTTCGGTCTAATCTGTTTTCCCGTGACGGGAGACAACATCTCCGTCAAGACGATTTATATCGATACTACCACACCGCAGAAGGAGATAACCGGCCGCTTCCAGGTGGATGAGAATACCTATGAGACCACCTTTCTCAACTCCTCGCACGGCAGCGAATTTCAGATAGTCTGGACGGGAACCGTCCAGCTTACCGATGTGCCCTCGGTATTTTATGCCGTATTGCCTGCCGGCGAGTACGGCGCGGGTACGGAGTTCCGGTTCACTCGGGCGGACGGCAGCGTGATTACCAAACGTACCAGGCAGCCGTTTACCGTCACGCGGGCGCGGGTACTCAACCTGCCAGCACTGGATGTCGGGAATTGAGCCGGCCGGCATGCCGGTGCCCGGGAGGGTGCATAGAGCGGCAGTCATGGAAGCGGGGGCGGATGATTCATCCGCCCCCGCTCTGTCGTACCGAAAATATTCCGGATAAACGGTCATTCCGTCGGGAGGACGGTCTGCTCGTATTCCGTATAGTCCGTTTGTCCTTCCGGCCCGAAGAGCCAGTCGAAAAGGTTCAGTATCCGTGCCGCACGGTCGGTGCGTCCGTAATTTTCGGCGATGCGGTGCAGTTCGGCGAGTGCGGTCAGCTTGTCGGCGAACTGGTTTTCGATGAGATACTGCCGGTTGTCCGGGAAGGAGAGGAAGTAGTCGACGTACTCTTCGAGATTCTTCGCATAGCTGTCGAAGAGGGCGTCGCCCTTCTCGGTGGCTCTTGCTTCGTAGTAGGCCCGGATGTAGGGGAGGTATTGATAGGTGTATTGGAACTGCGATACGGGCATCTGTTCCAGTCCGTAGTCGAGCACTTCGACCGCTTTCTCCTTTTCGCCGCGTCGGGCGAGCTCGGCGCCCAGCCTTGCGAAGGCTATCCGGATGTTGGTTGCGTTGAAGTTGTAGTTGACGAAGGTGTCCACGTAGACGCGCGGGTCGGCGACGTTGCCGTACCGATAGACCTCCATCAGGTTATGGTAAAGGAGGTCGGTGTCGATGCGGCCTGCATTCCAGAGGTCCGTGTAGGTCGTCTTTATCGGGACGAGCCGGTAGGCATAACCGTCGAACTGCAGGTAATCCTGCAGACCGAAATTGGCGACCAGCGAGGGAGAGGTGACGTAGAGCGGCCGCTCCCAGTCGAAGTTGGCGAGCAGGTCGAGCAGCATCATCTCCGATTTGCGCAGCGACGATGCCTGCAGGTTGATGGTTATCGTATCGACCATCAGGTGGGCGTCTTCCGGCTTGACGATGCCGCTTTTCACGGCATTCTCCTTGTTCACCGGCAGCAGAAGCGTCCGTGTCGGGATGAAGTCGACGGCGAGTTGTTCGTCGAGTTTGATGCGGCTGATGGGGGCGTCGCTGCGGATGAAGTCGATGACCTGCTTGATGGGTTTGGGCTCCTGGAACACATCTTCCACGTAGATGAAGTCGTTCTCCGCCATCGCGTATTTATGCTGCGGCAGCGAGAAGGGTACCGGGGCCGACTCGTTGTAGCGGTGCTTCATTTCGTCGATGTACCAGCTTCCGTCGAGGTAGCTCGTATTCATGATGCGCACGTCGGGCCGCACGCCTTCCACCTCCTGGTTGTACCACAGGGGGAAGGTGTCGTTGTCCCCGAAGTTCATGATGATGGAGTTCGGCAGGCAGGTCATCAGGTAGTTGTAGCCGATATCGCGCGCCACGTAGCGGTGGCTGCGGTCGTGGTCGTCCCAGTTCTGTGCCGCCAATATCGCCGGTACGCAGCAGCATACCGCAGTGGCTATCGCGGAGGTCGCCACGTTGTCTTTGCGGGTCAGTTTTCCGACCCACTCCCTGACGCACATCACACCCAGCCCTATCCAGATGGAGAAGGCATAGAACGAACCGGCATAGATGTAATCCCTTTCACGCGGTTCGGACGGGGTCTGGTTGAAGTAGAAGACCAGCGCGATGCCCATCATGACGAAGAGCCACATCACCACGGTGAAGTTCTTCGGGTCGCGGTTGAGCTGGTAAATCAGACCGATGATGCCGAGAATGAAGGGGAGGAAGTAGTATTTGTTGCGCCCCTTGTTGTCGGCCATCTCCGAGGGTAGCTCTTTCTGCGGGCCGAGGTAGAGCTGGTCGATGGGGCCGATGCCGGAGAGCCACTGTCCGTCGGTGATTTCGCCGTAGGACTGGTTGTCGCTCTGCCTGCCCACGAAGTTCCACAGGAAGTAGCGCCAGTACATGAAGTTCATCTGGTAGCTGAAGAAGTAGCGCAGGTTCTGGGCGCCGGTGGGGACTTCGTAGCGCTCTCCCTTGTAGAAGACCGTCTTCCCTTTGTCCATCTGGCTCCACTGTTTGTACCCTTCGATGTGGGAGGGGTTGGTGGACCACATGCGGGGAAAGAGGGTGACGAACTCGGCCGGATAGGTATAGTCCGCCACGCTTTCGGTAGCGCGGTATTTGCCCTCCGTGTCGAGGTAGTATTTCTTGGCGTACTTCACGTCTTCGATGGGGGCATCGGGAATGGAGAACTGGGCCCCCGTCAGCAGCGGTACGGAGCCGTACTGGTCGCGGTTGAGGAGGTAAAGAAGCCCGTAGGCATTGTCGGGGTCGTTGCTGTTCATCGGCGGATTCGCCGCGGCGCGGATAACCACCGATGCGTAGCTGCTGTAACCTATCAGGATGACGCCCAGGCAGAGCAGTATGGTGTTCCATACCGCCATTCCTTTCCGGTAGGTGAGATAGACGGCACCGGCAACCAGCGTGATGAGCAGCAGCACGAAGGTCAGCAGTCCGCTGTTGACCGGCAGTCCGAGCCCGTTGACGAACCAGCGGTCCACGACGGCGCCCGCCGCTACGGTATAGGGAATGACGATGTTGTTGATGAAGAGCAGGATGGCGGCCGCTATCAGCGTGGCTTTGACCACGCCCCATGCGGTCACCTTCGGCGTCTTCTTGAAATAGTAGATGAAGACGATGGCCGGAATGGCGAGCAGGTTGAGCAGGTGTACACCGATGGAGAGCCCCATGAGGTAGGCGATGAGCACGAGCCAGCGGTTGGCGTGGGGCTCGTCGGCCACCTCCTCCCATTTGAGAATGGCCCATACGACCACGGCCGTAAAGAACGAGGAGAGAGCATAGACCTCCCCTTCGATGGCCGAGAACCAGAAGGTGTCGGTGAAGGCGTAGGCCAGCGCACCGACGATGCCGGCGCCCAGAATGGTCCATGTGCGGGCCGGTGTGAGTTCCTGGCCGCGGTTGGCCGTTATCCTGCGTCCCAGGTGCGTGATGCTCCAGAAGAGAAAGAGGATGGTGAAGGCGCTGGCCAGCGACGACATGGTGTTCACCATGACCGCGGCGTATTCCGCTCCGGGGGCAAAAAGGGTGAAGAAGCGCGATATCATCATGAAGAGCGGTGCTCCGGGGGGGTGTCCCACTTCGAGTTTATAGGAGGTCGCGATGAATTCGGCGCAGTCCCACAGGCTGGCGGTGGGCTCCATGGTGAGCAGGTAAACGGCAGCGGCTATGGCGAACACGAGCCATCCCGTTATCCTGTCGTACTTCTTGAAATAGTTCATCTGTCTGCTTTCGTATTGTCCGAGCGGTTTTTAATCGTTAGAACGGAGAAAATGCGGAAAAAATATGCTCCGGTTCACAAAAGTAAAAAAATAAAGGGGTAAAACTGCAAATCTTCCGGACTTATCGGCTAAAGTTGCTATTTTTACCATCGCAAACGGCGGCTGCCGGAACCGTCGGCGGGGCTGTGCTGCCGATGCGTACCGCAGGGCTTCCCGCCGTGCGGGATTGTCCCGAACCCGAATTTAAAAGATATCCGCATATGAAGTCAAAGCTGATGCTCCACAATACCCTCACCCGGCGCAAGGAGGAGTTCGAACCGGTGAATCCGCCCCATGTGGGCATCTACGTCTGCGGCCCGACCGTCTATGGCGACCCGCACCTGGGGCACGCACGGCCGGCCATTACTTTCGACCTGCTGTTCCGCTACCTGCGTTCGCTCGGTTACAAGGTGCGCTACGTGCGCAACATCACCGATGTGGGCCATCTGGAGAACGATGCCGACGAGGGGGAAGACAAGATAACGAAGAAGGCGCGGCTCGAGGAGCTGGAACCCATGGAAGTAGCTCACTACTATACGGAGCGTTACCACGATGCCATGCGTGCGCTCGGGGTGCTTTCGCCCTCCATCGAACCGCTCGCCTCCGGTCATATCATCGAACAGATAGCCTATGTGCAGCGCATTCTCGACCGCGGTTATGCTTACGTCAGCAACGGTTCGGTCTATTTCGACGTGGAACGCTACAACCGGGATTACGATTACGGCATCCTGTCCGGGCGTCGGCTCGACGACATGCTTTGCGGGACGCGCGACCTCGACGGACAGGGCGACAAGCGATGCCCGGCCGATTTCGCGCTCTGGAAAAAGGCTTCGCCGGAGCATATCATGCGCTGGCCCTCGCCGTGGAGCGACGGTTTTCCCGGCTGGCATATGGAGTGCTCGGCCATGAGCACCAAATATCTCGGCGAGACTTTCGACATACACGGAGGCGGAATGGACCTGATGTTCCCCCATCACGAGTGCGAACTGGCGCAGAATACCGCGGCCGAAGGGCACGGTGCCGCACAATATTGGGTGCACAACAACATGATTACCATCAACGGGCAGAAGATGGGCAAGTCGCTGGGCAACTTCATCACCCTCGAACAGCTCTTTACGGGGAACCACGCCCTGTTGGCGCAGGCTTATTCGCCGATGACTATCCGGTTCTTCATCCTGCAGGCCCACTACCGTTCCACGCTCGATTTCTCGAACGAGGCGCTGCAAGCCGCCGAGAAGGGACTGGACCGCCTGATGAAGGCGGTCGAAACGCTCGGCAAGCTCACCCCGTCGGCCGTTTCCACCGTGGAGGTGGACGACCTGCGGGAGCGTTACGAGGAGGCGATGAACGACGACCTGAATTCGCCTCTCGTGATAGCTGCCCTCTTCGATTGGGTGCGCATCATCAACCAGATTTACGAGAAACAGCAATCCATAACGGCGGAAGACCTCGACCGGTTGCGCGTCCTGGTGCATACCGTGGTGTTCGATGTGCTCGGCCTGTGCGATGAAAAGGCCGCCGAGGCTGACGATTTGGTGACGCCGCTGGTGGAGATGCTGCTCGACGTGCGGGCCGAGGCCAAGGCTGCGAAGAATTGGGCCGCTTCCGACCGCATCCGGGACCGGCTGAACGAAATCGGCATCCGTGTCAAGGACCGTAAGGACGGTTGCGACTGGGAAATCGAATAGGTGCCGGAACGATACCGGTACGGCGGCGGGAAGATATTCGAAATATCCTCCCGCCGTTTTCGTTTGCCGGCATCCGGTCGGTATGTTGCCCGCTTCACAACGCTGTACTGTTTGCGGACAGAGCGGAAACCGCCGTCACTTGTACCGGAGCGGTGCGGAAAAGTCAGATGACCTTGATTTCGTCCGGATGCCTGCGCATCTTGCGTATCTGGAAAAAGAGGAGCACCCCGGCGAGGAATGCCGCGAGGCAGTCGGCGATGGGCATGCTCGCCCATACGCCCATGGTGCCGTAAAGGTCGGGCAGGACGGCCAGCAGCGGTACGAGGAACAGGAGCTGGCGCGTGAGCGACAGCAGGATGGCCTTCTGCGGTTTGCCGATGTATTGGAAGAAACCGGAGGAGACGATTTGGAATCCGGCTATCGGGAATGCGAGGAGCGATATCTTCAGTCCCATTTCGGCTACGCTCAGCAGCGTGGGGTCGTCGGTGAACATACCGGCCACGAGGTGGGGAAAGAAGTGGCCCAGAATGAAGCCGAAGGTGGTGACGCATACGGCGCACACGATGTTCAGTTTCAGTGTCCGGATGACGCGGTCGAACTGACGGGCGCCGTAGTTGTAGCCCACGATGGGCTGCATGCCCTGGTTGAGTCCGTTCACAATCATCACGAAGAGCATCAGCACGCGGTTCACGATGCCGTAGGCGCCGATGGAGATATCGCCGCCCGTTTTTTTGAGGGCATTGTTGATGAAGATGACGACGATGCTGGCGCATACGTTGAGCAGGAACGGGGCCATGCCGATGGAGAGCACCTTGCGTACGATGGTGCCGATGAAACGGAACGTACCGTGTTTGAGGTAGAGGAAGTGTTTCCGGTTGAGAAAGTGCGTGAATTCGAGTACGAGCGCCACGCACTGTCCGGTGATGGTGGCGAAAGCCGAGCCACGGACGCCCCAGCCGAATCCGAAGATGAAGAGCGGATTGAGGCAGACGATGATGAACACGGCCGTAAGCATGATGCCCATCGCTTTTTTCGGATAGCCGGACGCACGCAGAATTTCGTTCATTCCCATGAAGACATGGGTTATGACGTTGCCCGACAGGATGATGCGCATGAAGTCGCGGGCGTAGGGGATGGTCTGGTCGCTTGCGCCGAAGAAGTAGAGAATGTCGTCGAGGAAGATGAGCCCCAGCGTGGTGAAGGTGAGTCCTATCACCACGTTCAGCATGATGGCGTTGCTGAGTATCAGGAATGCCCGCTGTTTGTTGCCCTGTCCCAGACGTATGGAGATGAGCGAGGAGGCTCCGACGCCTACCAGCGACCCGAAGGCCGCCATGAGGTTCATCAGCGGCATGGCGATGGCCAGCCCGCTGATGGCCATCGCTCCGACGCCGTGGCCTATGAAGATGCTGTCGATGATGTTGTAGAGCGATGACGACGACATCGCTATGATGGCTGGCAGGGCGTACCGCTTCAGCAGCCTGCCGACGGGTTCCGTTCCCAGCAGTTCGGGATTGTTTCTCGATAAGGTCATAAATGCTTGCAGCCGGAAAGGGGAATCGGGAGACAGGCATGGGAATGCATAGCCTGGTGTCAAGGCGGGGGTCCCGTCCCTAAGGCGGGGCAAAGGTACGGAATATCCTCGAAAATCC
>PPYE01108378.1_pt1 | contig 13852 bp, 8 predicted proteins | sample 1559881 | NCBI WGS metagenome assembly PPYE01 (sample SAMN08240022, study PRJNA423297) | Human gut metagenome, whole genome shotgun sequencing project.
ATTTGGTAAGGGAATATGTAAATATACATGGTGGCCGTATTAAAGTGGACAGTCAGATAGATCGTGGATCAGTATTCACCGTTTGGTTGCCGATGGACCTGAAACCGGAACCGAACGAACTGCCGGAAGAAATCATCGGAACGGAAACACCAGACATTAAAGAGAAAGAAACCACTACATCTACAGTCGATGATAACCTGAAGAAACTGTTGTTAGTGGAGGACAATCAGGAATTCCGTACTTTCCTGAAAGAACAGTTAGAAGATTTTTATCAAATCATTGAAGCGGCAGACGGCGAGGAAGGAGAGCGAAAAGCGATAGAGGAAAATCCGAACCTGATTATCAGCGATATTATGATGCCGAAAGTAGACGGTATCGAACTTTGCCGTCGGATCAAGACGAACGTGCAGACTTCCCATATACCTGTGATATTATTGACAGCCCGTACTGCCGATGATATCAAGATTAACAGCTATGAAGTAGGAGCAGACTCTTATATGTCGAAACCTTTCAACTTTGATATGCTGATGGTACGCATTGAAAAGCTGATAGAGCAGCAGGAAAAGAGAAAACAGGAATTCCGTAAAAACATAGAAGTAAATCCGAGTGCTATCACCATTACTTCAGTAGACGAACAGCTCATACAGAAGTGTCTGGAATACATAGAAAAGAACATGGACAATCCGGAATATGGCGTAGAAGAATTGAGTGGCGATTTGGGTATGGTGCGTATGAGCCTTTACCGTAAGCTACAATCCATCACCGGACATACACCGACAGACTTTATTCGCAGCATCCGTTTGAAACGGGCGGCACAATTATTACAAGGAAGTCAGTTGCCGATTGTTGAAATAGCGAACCGGGTAGGATTCAGTTCACCCAGCTATTTCTCGAAGTGTTTTAGAGAAATGTTCGGTATGCTTCCCAAGCAATATGCCGAGGAATCGGGAAGAAAAGAATGACATTGTGCTTGTGTTTGTAGTTTAATTATTACATTTGCGCTGAATAAGTGAGATAATTGTAAGATCTTGTTCACATTGGGGCAGAAGAAGTTTTATTTTATAATATATATTGATATGAAAGTATTAGTTTTAATTTTGTTGGTAGGAGGTTTGATGTTATCCTCTTGCGGAGGTAGCAGTTCAAAAAATAATGCAAATGTTAAGGAGGTAAATCCTGCAGATACCATCTATTTGGGAGACTTACGTGAAAAATTTGCAAATGATAGTGTTTTCTTTAAAATAGTGGCACCGGATTTGATGTTGATGGATTATCAGTATCTTTGGGCAGTAACAGAATCGGAAGCAGTAGAGAAAGGACTGACAAAAGAATACTATAAACGTGTGAAGAAAGAAATCACCGATACGAATGAAGCGATCAAAAGAGGTGTGATGAAAGGTGCGAACGTAAAACGTATACCGGATTTCCAGGCATCACAGGAAAATAAATAATGAATCCTTCCGGATGAAAGCTTTCATCCATGCAAATATAAGAACAGGGGAGTCGTCAAATGTAACGACATCCCCTTTTTTATTGGTGTGACGGTTAGATTTATCCCGATGAAATGGGAAGTTTTTGCAAAAATACACGCTTGTTACGATAGTTTTGTTATCTGTTACTTTTGTGGTATTTGAATTTGAAACTTGTTCCTACTTTTGTATCATCGTTAAACGGATAAATTTAATGCCATGAATAAACAGCAAGCTACATTTGACGACTTCTTCTCTGAATGCTATCTTAAATATAAGGAGTATATCAAGAACTATATCGCTATCCGCATTTGCCATCCGCATGAAGCGGAAGATTTGGCACAGGATGTCTTTGTCCGCTTATGGGAACACAGGGCATTCGTGAACAAAGATACAGTCTGGTCTTTGCTTTTTACCATCGCTCGCAATATAGTAACCGATAAAATCCGTCGTTATTATAAACAGGAAGATTTCGTCGCCTACATATATAATAGGATGGAAGACACCAGTCGGAATACCACAGAAGATACCATTCATTTTCGTGAACTAAAGAAGATGCATGACCAGGTTATGGAAGCTCTTCCTGTTAAACGCCGTCAGATTTATGAACTTAGTTTCAATCATGAACTCTCTTGTCCTGCCATTGCAGGAAAGCTGTCCTTATCTCCCCGTACAGTAGAATGTCAATTATTACTGGCTCGTAAAACGGTTCGTACTTATTTGAAAAATGAATTCTCCAAAGTCGGTTAAATACCAGATTCGGAAAAACACATATTAACTTTAACAATTTAATAGTATTATGGAAATTAAATCCAAATTCTTATGTTCAAAAGGAGTCGCATTGGCTTTCGCCATGCTGCTGGGTGGTTCGCCCGGTGTATTGCTCTATGCAAATGATTCTGTAGAAGAGAGTTTGATGGTAGACGCTGAATATTCCTGCTGATGCCAAACAGATAAAAGTTAGCTATATCGGATATGTAGATCAGATTATTAACCTTCATGGCCGCTCTGATTTTAAAGTGGTATTAAAGGAAGATAATAATGCACTGGACGAGGTTGTTGTAGTGGGTTATGGCACGCAGAAAAAAGCGACGTTGACAGGGGCGGTAGAACAAATTGGTAGCCAGGTATTGGAAAGTCGTGCCATTACCAATGTCGGTGCTGCTCTGCAAGGAGCCACTCCGGGTTTGGTAGTCACTCGTTCTTCCTCACGTCCGGGTAATGAAGGTTTGAATTTCCAGATTCGTGGTCTGACATCTGTCAATGGCGGTAGTCCGTTGATTATTGTGGATGGAGTACCCGTATTGAATTCAGAGTCATTCCAAAATCTAAACTCGGATGATATTGAGAATATTAGTGTATTGAAAGACGGTTCAGCTTCCATTTATGGGGCGAAAGCAGCTAATGGCGTTATCTTGGTTACTACCAAAAAAGGTAAAGGCAAGACAACGGTTGATTATGGCTTCAATATGCGTTTCACTACCAATGGTATTATGGCTTTCTCTCCCAGTATGCAGGAATATGCTTCCATGTGGCTGGAAGCCAATAAAGAAATGCCGGAACATGACTGGTGGGGCTGGGGAGAAGAAAACCTGAAGAAGATGGCTCAAGGCATTGAAGGTATTTATGAGTCGACTGTAGCCGATTGGGGTACGATGTTCGTTGGTAATGCCAATCGCCTGGATGAATTGTTTGCCCGCCGTTATTCTTACCAGCATAACTTGAGTGTAGCAGGTTCTACGGATAAATCCGATTACCGCATTTCATTAGCTTATGCTGATAACCAGGCTAATCTGGCTACAGCCTATGACGGACAGAAACAGTTGAACTTGCGCTTAAACTACGGCATCAAATTGACTGATTGGTTCAAACTGGAGACTTTAGCCAGTATGATTAAAACAAATACCGAAACACCCACACATGGTATCGACCGTACACTTTACGGAAACGATGCTCCGTTTTTCCCGGCAAAAAATCCCTATGGACAATGGTACGCTAACTTCGGTAATGTAGGTGATCGCAATGCGGCAGCAGCTACAACGGATGGTGGACGTGACGAGAGAGAGAAGTTGACTACTCGTGTCGATTTTAAAGCATTGGTGGATATTTGGAAAGGAATCACTTTCGAGGGTACTGCTTCATTTCAAAATGAGGAATATCGCAGAGAACGCTATTCGCTTCCGGTACAGTGTTACAATTGGTTCGGCGAGCAGACGGCGAAGTTAGTATATGAAACAACACAAACCCTTAGTACTCCGCAAGATGTGCTGAATTTTAAAGATTCCCATCAGCCGGGATATTTGGTACAGGCAAATAATGCCCGGTATCAGTACTATTCAGGGTTATTGAAATATAAGCGTACATTTGCCGAAGTACATAATATAGATGCTATGTTCGGCATCAATGCCGAGAAATGGGTGACTAAGAAAGTTGTTACCGCCCGTGAGAAGTTTGAGGATGCCGGAATTTACGATTTGAATTTGGCTACGGGTACACAGGGTAACGGTGGAGGAAAGACTCATAATGGTACCTATTCATATATTGCCCGTTTGAATTATAACTATGCGGAAAAATATATGGTTGAATTGATGGGGCGTCGTGACGGAAATTCCAAGTTTGCTCCCGGTTATCGTTTCAAAAGCTTTGGTTCTGTCTCTTTGGGATGGGCATTCTCGGAAGAACAATTTGTAGAATTTTTAAAACCTGTTCTTTCTTTTGGTAAGTTGCGTTTAAGTTACGGTAGTTCGGGTAATGATGTCGGGCTGGGTGATTACGATTATGTGTCTACTGTCTCTCTTGGAACAGCCGGTTTTGGAACTATACCTGCCAATCAGGTATCTTCAGGTTTTGGCGGTTTAATTTCTTATGACCGTACTTGGGAGAAAGTTTCACAGAAAAACTTTGGTATCGATCTTAACTTTTTCGATAATCGTTTGAAAGCTACATTCGATTATTTTATAAAAGATAATACCGGTATGTTGGTAAATGTCACATATCCGGGTGTATTAGGAGGTAAAGCTCCTAAAACGAATAGTGGTCATTTGAATGTAAAAGGTTGGGAATTCACTATTGGATGGCGCGATCAGATTAAAGACTTTTCTTACTATGCCAACTTTAATATTGGTGATACAAAGAGTCTGTTGAAAGAGATGGAAGGAGCAGATTCTTATGGGGCTGGTTGGAATGCAGCCGTGAATGGGTATCCGTTGAATTCGTACTTTCTTTATCGCACAGATGGTTACTTTAAAGATCAGGCAGAAGTAGACCGCTATTATGCACTCTATGGAGAGGGTAAAGAAGATTTGACTGGTGTAGGAGCAGGAAGTGCAAGCCGGTTGCGTCCAGGTGATACCAAACGTTTGGATTTGAATGGTGATTATAAGATTTCCGGTGCAGGGAATGAGAATAGCGATTTGCAATATCTCGGTGACTCCAATCCACATTTTGTTTTCGGTTTCACACTGGGAGGATCATGGAAAGGTATTGATGTGAACGCAATGTTCCAAGGTGTCGGCAAGCAGTATGTTATCCGTAATGACTGGATGGCTTATCCTTTTCAAACACGTACTGCCAATCAGAACCCGACATATTTGGGAAAGACATGGACAGAGAGCAATCCGAATGCTGAATTCCCTCGCTTGACTACCAATGCGAATCTCGCACGCTGGAATTATCAGAATAACGACTTTATGATGCAGAATAACCGCTATATCCGTTTGAAAACATTAATAGTCGGCTACACATTGCCGCAGATATGGACTCGCAAGGTGAAACTGGAAAAAGTACGTGTTTACTTCTCTGGTAATGATTTATGGGAAGCTACCAGTATTCGAGACGGTTTCGACCCGGAAATGGGAGCAGCCTCCAACAACAGTGGATACCCGTTTGCACGTACTTGGTCGTTCGGTCTGAACATCACTTTATAGTAGCTATGGAAAATTAAATACAGAATAGAAGATATGAAAAAGATAACGAACTATATATTAATTTGCACCTGCGCATTGGGATTTTCTTCATGCGTGAATACGTTCCTTGACTTGGAACCACTGGATGCCAAGACAGATGTGATTTATTTCAAAACTCCGGAGCATTTCCGTGAATATGCTAACGGGCTTTACGGGCAATTATTGGGATGGCAGTCTTCCTATGGAAGTATATTCGATCACATGGATGCGGCATCCGATCTTTCTACTTGTTTCAGATATTCGTATGGTGTGGGGACCGGTGTGATGGGAGTTCCTAATGACGATAGCCGTTGGGGTAATTGCTATGGTAATATTCGTGCCACTAATCACATGTTTGAAAGAGCAGTTTCTTCCTATACAGGTAATTTAGCGGATATTAAAAAAGAATTAGCCGAAGGTCATTTTTTCCGTGCCTATAACTATTTTTACTTATTGAAGTTTTTTGGTGGAGTGCCTGTCGTTACGAAAGTTCTCGACGTGACTTCACCGGAGTTATATGGAAAACGTAACAGCCGTTATGAGGTTGTCAACTTGATTCTTTCCGATTTGGATGAGGCTATTGCAGGGTTGCCGTTGGAACAGAATATAACCTCTGCCGACAAAGGTAAAATCAGCAAACAGGCTGCACAGGCATTTAAGGCTCGCGTGTTACTTTATGAAGCTACCTGGCGTAAGTACAATGGCACTTCTACTGATTTTGAAGGTTCTGCCGGTCCGGCTTCCGATCAGGTAAATACTTTCTTGGAAGAATCTGTTCAACTATCCGAAATAGTGATGGGGGATGCTGCTTATTCTCTTTGGAATTATAATAATGTAGCAGCAATGAAAAATTTGAGTAGCCGTTATCTGTTTAATATTGAAGAAGAAGCTAGCAATCCTGCCGGTGCAGGAAGAGCGACGAACAAGGAATTTATCATAGCTTCTGTATATAGTCAGGAAACGCGTAAAGGACAGGTTGATTTGAATCAGGTGATTTATACGGATATGCGTCCCAGCCGGAAATTGATTGATATGTTTTTATGCACTGACGGGCTTCCGGTTAGCATGTCCGATAAGTTTCAGGGGTATAAGAATCCGGGGGATGAATTTCAGAACCGGGATTTCCGTTTGACTTCTTATGTGGGTTCATATTCAACGAGCCTGACAGTTGAGAGCTGTGGGTATGGTGTTTCTAAGTTTGCTATTACTGATATTCAACGTCAAAGTAAAGATGAATCGGCTAATTATCCGGTACTTCGGTTAGCAGAAGTATACCTGAACTATGCCGAAGCCGTGATGGAACGCTATGGTGAAATATCAGATGACCAGTTGAATAAGTCGATAAATAAAATCCGTGCCCGTGCGGGAATTGCTAACCTAACAAATGCATTGGCAAAGCGAATTCAGGAAGGAGTGCCGGCAAATGCGACTAAGACAGTCAATCAGGTAATGTTGGATGAGATCCGTCGTGAACGTGCTTTGGAACTCTATATGGAAGGTTTCCGTTGTGACGACCTGAAACGTTGGGGCATTGCGGAGAAGAATCTGAATGAGTCTCGTTGCGGTGCGGTAGTAGGTAATGCCAGCTATCCGACAGCATTTGTAGACGAAAACGGGAACGCTACCAGTGCTTTCAATTCGGCTATCTTTACGAAGGGGACGGAAGAAGTGGAAACAGGTAAAGGCAAATTACCTTGTGTAGTGCTCCTCAAATCATCCGACTGTGCATTTACTAAGGGAGATTATTTGTGGGCGATTCCAAGAAATCAAATCAACCTGAATTCAAATCTGGTACAAAATCCGGGATATTAATCATTCAATCGTTTAACGTATAATACCATAGATTATATGAAGTTTTTATTCAAATATACATTTCACTTGGCAATACTTGCTTGTGTTTCCGCACTTTTCTCCGGTTGTGAGCAAGACCCCAAGTATAGAGTTTATGATTATCCCGTGCCAGTAGTGGAGAGCATTTATCCTACGGACGGATATGTCACTACACAGGTAGTTATTACGGGAACCGATTTTGGTGACCGTGCTGAAGCAGTGAAAGTTTTCTTCGGTGAAGCCCAATCCAATAAAGTGCTCGATTGCAAAAATAACCGTTTGGTAGTGGAAGTGCCGGAAACTGCAGTAACAGGCAATCTGTCTTTACAGATTTATAATAAAAAGGTGGAGAATATCGGTCATTATACAGTACTGCCTACACCGCGTGTCATTACAGTGACTTCTGATAGTGAAGACGGTGAAGGGGTAGCCGATACGGGAGACAAGGTCACTATAACAGGTGAGAACTTTGGTACGGATCCATCTGATATTTCTGTCAGCTTCAATGGAACACCGGCTGAATTTGAACTGGTGGATGAGTCTACTATTGTTGCGACAACTCCTGCAGATTATAAGACAGGTAATGTGACTGTAACTATTCATGGATATACAATGACAGGTAGTGCAATGTTTAATCCTAACTCAAAGGGTGATGTAACAGTGCTTTACCTTCAAAACTACAAGCAGCCGTTTGCCAAGGCAAATGATGAAAATTGGAAGAATGGTGAATGGTGGACTCCGGCAGTATGGAATCAGAATAAGGCATCTTTCAATGCAAAAAACAATACTACTGTTACCGGAATGCAGTATAAAGCAGCAGAGGGCTTCACATTAGCGTTCCAGAATGGATGGGAGAAGGAAGCTTATACGAATGGAAAAATATGGCAAGTTGCTACACTTCGTCCTGGTAAATACAGACTGGAAGTTACTTATGCCTATACGATGGTAGTAAGTGATGCGGGGAATTTTATTTCTGCATTGATGGCCAAAGGAAATAGTGAGAGTGATATACCGAATGTAGCTGATATTGAGCAATTAAATGGAGTTTGTGCGATCTATGACAAAGCTGGAACAAATGATGACTCGGGTGTTTTGGTAACCCCTTCATTTGAAGTGACGGAGACAACGGATGTTGTCATTGGATTCCTGACTTCTCTGGCTAAAGGTAATTCATACTTTAAGGTGACAGAATTGAAATTGATTCTTGAATGATGTGGAAAAAGAAAAAAGAGTAATTCATCGTGATAATATAATTAAGATTATGAAGAAAATATATAACTATCTGTTTCCCGTTTTTCTTTCGCTTTTCGCATTAGCTGCTTGTGACGAGGATAACGAAGAAATTGTTTCAATGAGTTACACTGATCCTGTGGCGACTGTAACAAAGATAGATCCCGTAGAAGGATATGTTGGGAATGAGTTTACCGTAAGTGGCAGTGATTTTGGTATCATAACAGAAGATGTGAAAGTATTTATCGGTTCCCAGGAGGCAGTAGTAGTCTCCTGCGCCGATGATGCTATCCTTGCGAAAGTGCCGGAATCGGCAACAAACGGAAAGATAACCGTTGAGGTTTTCGGGCAACGTGTGGAGACTGATCTAGTTTATCGTGTACTTGGTAAGCCGGGTGTCAGCGTAGTGAAACCTTCTTATGGTTTTCCGGGTGCCAGTATCGTTTTCGAAGGACAAGAATTTGTTTCTTCTAAAACACTGTATACTTTGACTTTCGGGACTTCCACAGACAAGGCAGAGATTGTGGGTACACCTATTGATACCGAATTTATGGCCAAAATTCCCGAGACAGCTGTCAGTGGAGTTATGACACTTATTATGGCAGAACAAACGATTGATTTGGCTTCTTATCCTTTCACTGTGTTGAAGCATGCAACGCTTGATACTCCTAAGGAAGACGAACCGGTTCCATCAGGTTTTGCTGGCAGTAAATTTGCAATAACAGGAACCAATCTTGTGCAAGAATTGCTGGATAAGTCTGTTGAAGGGTTGGAGCCTTTGAAAGTAACTTTCTTTAAAGCTGGCGGAGAACCTGTAGAAGCTGCAATAGATACAGATAATTTGACGGATAAGAGTATTCCACTCACTGTACCTGCTTCGTTGGAAGCCGGAGATTATACAATAACTGTCATTACTCCGTTTGAAGCTATCGGGACACAGTTGAAATATACGGTATTACCGATGCCGACAGTAACAGGCATTTCAACGAAAGCCGGATACATTAATGCGGAAGTAACGATCATTGGTCAGAACTTTGGTACGAAAGCTGAAAATATTCAGGTCTTTTTCGGAGAAACAATTTGTGATAAAGTGACACTGAATGATAAAGGTAATATCGTAGTGAATGTTCCCAAAGGAGTTTCATCTGAAGCTCCGGTGAAGATTAAACTGATAATTCAGGGTAAGGAAATAGAGATGGGCGAATCGGGCACATTTGAGGTTTGGGAAACTCCGGAAATCACTTCTGTTGAAACACCGTATATTTATCCTAATGGCACATTAGTAAAAGCCGGACAGGAAATAACATTTACAGGAAAAGGTTTTGGAACGGATAAGAATTCTGTTACAGTTACTTTTGAGGGAATATCCGTACCCGTTACGGTTAAAGAGATTACTACGACTTCTATTACTGTAACGGTTCCGCAAGGTTTCAATGGTGGAAAAGTAACAATGGTGTTTGAAGGTATTGCACAACCCGTAGAGAGTGATATGTTACAACCTCTGCCGGTGGATGGAGATATTTCTCAATATGTACTCATGAACTATAAACAGCCTTTTGAATATGTAAAAGAAGGTGGGGATAAAGGATTCCATAAAAAAGGAGAGTGGGCAAAAGCTGCTTATTGGATAGTTCAGAACTCTAACTTGACTGCTGGTGAAGGAGGTGCTGCTGTTGATTTGGCATTTAAAACGAAATATGGTGATGGAAGTGATGCAGGTTTGGCTTTACAAACAGATTGGGGATTTGACAATCCTAAAAATGATGGTAAGGTATATCAGACTTCTCATCTTCAAAAAGGAAAATATAAGTTGACGGCACACGTTTATGAATATGACGGCAGAGGTTTTACCGGTTATGTTGCGGTTTGTAAAGGTAACGAGATGGCAAATACGAGTGATATACCAAGTAAGAGTCTGGCAAACGCTTCTATTTCGGGTACGGGTGATGTAGTAGTTGATATTCTTGTTGAAGAGCCTACCGATGTTGTCATTGGTTTTGTATGTACGATTACAGTAAAACAAGGACGGGCTAAGATAGATAATTTCAAATTAGAGTTAGTAGAGCAATAAACTATAATTGGGTGCACCGTAATCAATGGTAGATGCGGTGTACCATTAAACCAAAAATATGATGAAAAAGATATATTATATAACCGCAGTATTTGCTACCCTGTTTTTGGTAGGATGTGGGGACGGCATTGACCTTCCGGGTGTCAATGTGGAAACTGATTTGAATAAAATTCCTCTTCCTGATAATAACGTAAATTTGGAACAGGTTGAACTTAAACCGTCAACGGAACCTATGCTGCATGAAGGGTTGCATACAGAGGAAGACTTCCAGCGTATCCGGGATAAAAAAGCTGCCGGAGAAGAGCCTTGGGTAAGTGCTTATCAATTATTAGTAGAAAGCCAGTTTTCGCAGAAGACGGCAGATACTTATCCTACAGAATGGATTAAACGAGGTATTTCAGGAGATGAAAATTACATGAATGCAGCCAGAGGAGCCACTATTGTATATCAGCAAGCGCTTCGTTGGAAAATTGAACAAGATGATGAATATGCGGCAAAAGCGGTGGAGAATCTGAATAAGTGGGTACAGACTTGTGTAGGTGTAACAGGTAATACGAATTTATCGCTTGCTGCAGGACTTTATGGTTATGAATTTGCTATTGCCGGTGAATTATTGAGGGATTATGGAGGATGGGATCGTGCGGACTTCGCAGCGTTCCAGAATTGGTTGCTTAAAGTGTTCTATCCTGCTAATGATGATTTTCTGAAACGTCATCACGATACGAATGCGTTACATTATTGGGCTAACTGGTGTCTTTGTAATATAGCGGCTAAAATGGCTATCGGCATTGTAACCGATCGTCGTGATATTTATAATGAAGGTATCGCCCATTTGCAGACAGGTGATACAAACGGACGTTTACGTCGTGCTATCTATCACGATTATGCACCGGACTATAACTTTGCTCAATGGCAGGAAAGTGGACGTGACCAAGGACACACGTTGATGTGTGTCGGATTGATGGGAATTATTTGTCAGTTGGCATGGAGCCAGGGAGACGATTTCTTTGCTTATGATGATAATCTCTTCCTACGGGCCTGCGAATATGCCGCTTGCTGTAATTATACCAATGAGACTGTACCATATACTACTTATATATGGCAAAAACAGAGTCAATGGGGATATCCGATTCCGGAAGAACAAACAACACTTGGTGGCGGTAAATGGATCAAACGTGCGATATGGGCGTTGCCTTAACTCTGGTGGGTATGATGTACTTGGACTCGGTACATTGATGTATGCACAATAAATGAATAATTCAAAATGAATAGATTGATACGAATAGCGCTTACATTTTTACTTGTAATGACTTCAGGAGTTATACAGGCAGAAATTGTCATCTATCCGGTGCCACAAGGCATCTACTATGCCCGCCATAATGACGATTATACAGTAAAAGTACGGCAAGTGGGTGAAAAAGATTGGGTAGACCTTTATGAATATAATGTAAAGGTGGATATGGATACCAAGTCGGATGCAACCATGGTACAGTTTGATTTTTCCGGTAAAGTGGAAGTGCTGGTGCAAAAGAATAACGGGGAACTCCGTTCAGCAGTAGTGCGTCCACTATCTAAAGGAATTCAGCCGGAGATAGACGGAAATTTTCTGCTGTTCACATTGGATAAACCACAAAAACTCTCTGTAGAGTTCAACGGTGACCGTTTGAATAATCTGCATGTGTTTGCCAATCCGATCATTGAGAATGTGCCTGATAAGAATGATCCGAATGTGATGTATTTTGAGTCCGGTATACACGAACCCACAGATGTGGCAGGCAAATGCTTCCGTATTCCTTCCAACACGACTGTCTATCTGGAAGGTGGAGCGGTGCTGAAAGGTTGCCTGACTTGCGACAGTGTAGAGAATGTAAAGATTCTCGGACACGGTATGTTGCTTGAACCGCAGCAGGGAATATCGGTGGCATACTCCAAGAATGTACTGATTGATGGAATTACAGTTGTCAACTCCCGTCACTATACAGTTTCCGGTGGACAATCACAGGGAATTACTATCAAGAATTTGAAATCATTCAGTTATCAGGGTTGGAGTGATGGATTGGATTTTATGTCTTGCTCGGATGTAGTGATTGATGATGTTTTTCTTCGTAATTCAGACGACTGTATAGCCATCTATACGCATCGTTGGAATTATTATGGAGATTCTCGTAATATCCGTGTACTTAATTCTACACTATGGGCGGATATTGCTCACCCTATCAATATCGGTACGCATGGAAATACGAAAACAGGAGATGAGGTTTTAGAAGATATATTGTTCAAGAATATCGATATCTTGGAACATGATGAGGACGATCGTGATTACCAAGGCTGCATGACTATTAATGTAGGAGATCACAATCTGGCACAAAACATCACTTTTGAGGATATTCGTGTGGAACATATCCAGGAAGGACAGTTGTTTCATCTTCGGGTGATGTATAACCAAAAGTATAACACAGGTCCCGGCAGAGGTGTCAGAAACATAACGTTCCGTAATATTTCATGTACCGGAAAATATATCAATCCTTCTTTGATGGAAGGTTATGATAAGAATAGGAAGGTTGAGAATATTTTGTTTGAGAACATAATGTTGAACGGCAAACGGATCGCCTCTTTGGAAGAACTGAATATAGATAAAAAAGATTTTGTAGGGAAGATACAGATAAAGTAGCTAACAAATAAAAGATTGTGTTGATTTTACCCTCACACTCTCACCCGGCTCTCAATCCCTTTATCCATCGTACTTTCGTGGGTGAGGGTAAAGGTGAGGGTAGTGTGAGGGTAAAACTTACTCTCACACTGTCGACGCTTACCAAATGATATAAGTATGCATTGGCATTGAAAGGTTTAGCTATTGAGAGAACAGTCCGTTGTATTTATTGTATCGGAATTATATGATTATAACTAAAAGCCTAGAGACAGAATGGTTGTTTCTTGTCTTTGAGATAGAATTTACCTGCTTTAGAAACTATAGTTTCCCGCCTTTGGAACTGGAGTTTCGAGCCTTTGGAACTAAAGTTTCAAGACGGGAAACCATCAGTTTCAACGCTTGAAACAAAATGTTTCCCGCCTTGAAACAAATAATGAGGTTATTGCTCTGACGAAGCTCTGACTATATCAGCATTGTGATGATTATAATATTATCTGTCGTTTTTTCTCATCATCCACCACAGCCATCATTCCTTCTACTTGTGCAAGAGCCAGCATACGTCCGTGGAAAGAATATCCTGGGTTGTAGCCTTTATCTTCATCTCCCAGCATCATTCGTCCGTGGTCTACACGCATCGGTAATCCCGGATTCTCATTTT
>PPYE01454671.1_pt1 | contig 13851 bp, 16 predicted proteins | sample 1559881 | NCBI WGS metagenome assembly PPYE01 (sample SAMN08240022, study PRJNA423297) | Human gut metagenome, whole genome shotgun sequencing project.
GAACGGCAGGCTTCAATACAGTAGACACAGCAGCACTGACACAGGAGAGCAAGCTTTTGACTATAGTGCTCATGTTCATAGGAGGAAGCCCGGGCTCGACAGCCGGCGGAATCAAAACCACAACCATGGCGGTCATGATAATCTATATTGTTTCTTATATGAGAGGAAGCAACGGCTGCAATGTGTTTGGCAGGAAAATAAGCAGTGAGGTAATCAAAAAGGCCGGAATGGTGCTTATCATCAATCTGGTGCTTGGACTTACAGCGGTGATAGCTATACTTGCCACATCCAATATGAAGATGGACGATGTACTGTTTGAGGTATACTCTGCAATCAGTACGGTCGGCATGACAACAGGCATCACAAGAGATTTAAATACAGTAGGACGCATAATTATCATAATTATGATGTATTGTGGAAGAATCGGAAGCATGACCTTTGTGCTTTCGTTTGTGCATAGACCGGATAAAGCCAATATAGAGCTTCCGGAGGAAAAAGTTATCATTGGATAAGGATAAGGAGAAACGAAATGAAATCAATTTTAATTATTGGAATGGGTAAATTCGGACACCATCTGTGTGCGGATTTGATTAAAAACGGAAACGACATTATGGTGATGGACAAGGACGAGGCCAAGGTCAGGGATTTAATCTATGACGTGACCAAGGTGCAGATAGGTGACTGTACCGACCCACAGGTAGTAAAAGCACTCGGAATCAACAATTTCGATTTGATTTTTGTATGCATCGGCACCAATTTCCAGAGCTCGCTTGAGATAACAAGTCTCGTGAAGGAGATGGGCGGAAAATACGTCATCAGCAAGGCAAACAGGGATGTGCATGCCAAGTTCCTGCTTCGAAACGGTGCGGATGAGGTTATCTATCCTGACCGCGACATGGCAGAGAGAGTGGCAAAGAAATACAGCGCTAACCATGTGCTTGATTATGTGGCGTTAAACGATGATTACTCAATCTACGAGATAAATCCACCTGAAGGCTGGGTAGGAAAGAGCATCAGGGAAAATAATGTGCGCCAGAAATACAATGTAAATATCGTTACAGTAAAGGAAGCCGGAATGAATCGCGTGCTTCCGCTGCCGGACTACGTGTTCAAGGCAGACGATGCAGTGATGGTGCTTGGACTGAATGCAGATGTGGACAAGCTGGTGCGCAAGCTATAAAAGTGTGGCTCAAAAAATAATAGGCAGCAATTTAAAGAAGAAAAGAAGAAAGGATGGATACATATGGGTAACAATGACAGCAGTGTAGAAACATTTTTGCAGTGGATAAAGGCTTCGGACAATATTGTATTTTTCGGCGGAGCAGGTGTATCAACCGAGAGTGGCATACCTGATTTCAGAAGCGTGGACGGACTTTACAATCAGAAGTATGACTACCCGCCAGAGACCATCCTGAGCCATACATTTTACAGGAAGCATCCGCAGGAGTTTTACCGATTCTATCGTGACAAGATGCTCTGCCTTGATGCAGAGCCGAACATCACGCATTACAAGCTGGCAGAGCTTGAAAAAGCAGGAAAGCTTAAGGGCGTTGTGACGCAGAACATAGATGGACTGCATCAGAAGGCCGGCAGCAAAAATGTGATGGAGCTGCACGGCAGTGTGTTGAGAAACTACTGTGAGAGGTGCTTGCAGTTTGTAAGCGCAGAGGAAATCCTCCACTCAACAGACGTGCCAAAATGCCCAAAGTGCGGCGGCCCGGTAAAGCCGGATGTCGTATTGTACGAGGAGGGCTTAAATCAGAAAACGCTTGAGGATGCAATCTACTACATCAGTCACGCCGATGTGCTCATAGTAGGCGGTACATCACTTGCGGTATATCCGGCGGCAGGCCTCATAGACTATTACAACGGAAACAAGCTCGTGCTTATCAACAAGTCCACCACACCGATGGACGCAAGAGCAGACCTTCTGATACAGCAGGGACTGGGCTCTGTATTTGAGCAGATAGAGGTGTAAACAGAGGATAATACACAGCATATTAAATGGCAGGCATAGGTAGAAGAGGAATATAGAATGGATAAATACGCAGTAGGAGATATCGTAAAACTGAAAAAACCGCATCCGTGCGGCTGTAGCGAGTGGGAAATCATGCGTGTCGGAGCAGACTTCCGTCTGAAATGCATGGGCTGCGGACACCAGGTTATGGTGCCAAGGAAGCTTGTCGAGAAAAATGACCGCGGTCTCACCAAGAAGCAGGCTTAGTTAGATAGAAACAGCGCATGTCCCGACCTGATAAAAATTAAAGAAAAATTGCAAAAACCCCTTGAAAAGTACCACGATTCATGTTATTATCTAGACTCGTGATATAAAATTCCTTGCTCATAATCAGATTTATGAGCCAGAGACCAAAAGGAGGTAACATTCGCATGAACAAATATGAATTAGCACTCGTCGTTAGTGCAAAGATCGAGGATGATGCGAGAACAGCAGTAGTCGAGAAGGCAAAAGAGTACATCACACGTGCCGGCGGTACTGTTACAGAAGTTGAGGAGGCTGGTAAGAAGAGATTAGCTTACGAGATTCAGCACATGACTGAGGCCTTTTATTACTTCATCCAGTTCGATGCTGAGGGAACAGTCCCAGCAGAAATCGAGCAGGACGTTCGTATCATGGACAATGTTCTTCGTTTCTTATGCGTTAGAAAAGACGAGGCATAGTATAAGAAAATAGGAGATTGTATTATGAACAAAGTAATACTTATGGGTAGATTAACCAGAGACGCAGAAATCCGCTATGCCCAGGGGGACAACTCACTTGCAATAGCAAGATTTTCACTTGCAGTAGACAGACGATACAGCAAGAATGCAGAGGAGCAGTCAACGGATTTCATCAACTGCGTAGCTTTTGGAAAGATAGCAGAATTTTTTGAGAGATTTGGCCGTAAAGGAACAAAATTTGTTGTTGAAGGCCGAATCCAGACCGGCAGCTATACAAACAAGGACGGACAGAAGGTATACACCACTGACGTCGTGGTTGAGAATGCAGAGTTTGCAGAGTCTAAATCAGCCGCATCAGGAAATGCAGGCGGATTTGCACCGGCAGACAGACCTGCACCTAGTCAGGCTGCAGGGGATGGCTTCATGAACATTCCGGACGGAATCGACGAGGAGCTTCCATTCAATTAGTAGTGTCCACGAGGACAAATATTCAAGGAGGTAACAAAAATGGCTTACAATAAATCAGCTGATGGTTCATCAATGAAGAGAAGACCAATGCGTAGAAGAAAAAAAGTCTGCGTATTCTGTGGAAAAGACAATGTCATTGATTACAAAGATACAAACAAATTAAAGAGATACATCTCTGAGAGAGGAAAAATCCTTCCACGTCGTATCACAGGAAACTGTGCAAAGCACCAGAGAGCTCTTACAGTAGCAATCAAGAGAGCACGTCATCTTGCTCTTATGCCATACGTTTGCGAATAAGATAAATGTATGATAAATCCCGACTACCGGATGGTGGTCGGGATTTTTTAGGTTAAAAATGTTTTATGTTTAAAAAATTAATATTTGTTGCATAATCAAATTACATAGTATAAAATGAATATAAAACAAATACTAATAAAAAGGGAGGGTTCAAATGGATACATACATTGTTTTCTGGTTGGCAGCCACCGTAGTTTTTGTTTTAGTTGAGCTTATGACAGTCGGGCTCACATCCATATGGTTTGCGGCAGGCTCATTTGTAGCGTTTATAATCGCACTGCTTGGCGGCAATGTCGTGGTTCAGGGAATTGCATTTATACTCGTTTCAGTCGTGCTTTTAGCTCTCACAAAGCCATGGGCCGGGAAGTACATCAATTCCAGGACAGTGAAGACAAACGTGGACAGTCTGGTCGGAGAAAGAGCTGTGCTCACCGAGGATGCTGACAGCATGAAGCAGACGGGAAAAGCCGTTGTAAACGGTCAGGAGTGGACAGTCAGACCGCAGGACGAGACCCAGGTCATAAGAAAAGGCGAGCTTATCGAGGTAGTGAAGATAAGCGGAGTAAAACTAATTGTAAAAAGGGCAAAGGAGGCTTAACCGGAAATGGAAGGATTAATAGCACTTGCAGTGTTACTCGTAATCGTACTTATAGTACTGGTAAACTGCATCAAAATCGTGCCACAGGCACACGCAATGGTAATTGAGCGTTTGGGAGGATATCTCACCACATGGAGCGTAGGACTTCACCTCAAGGTGCCATTTATCGACAGAATAGCAAAGAAAGTCATCTTAAAGGAGCAGGTGGTAGATTTCCCACCACAGCCTGTAATCACAAAGGATAATGTAACAATGCAGATAGACACTGTAGTATATTTCCAGATTACAGATCCAAAGCTCTACGCATACGGAGTAGAGAATCCAATCATGGCAATTGAGAACCTCACAGCCACAACACTTCGTAACATCATCGGAGACTTAGAGCTTGATGAGACACTTACCAGCCGTGAGACAATCAACACCAAGATGCGCGCAACACTCGATGTGGCAACAGATCCATGGGGCATCAAGGTAAACCGTGTCGAGCTCAAGAACATCATACCTCCAAAGGCCATCCAGGATGCCATGGAGAAGCAGATGAAGGCAGAGCGTGAGAGACGAGAGGCAATTCTTCGTGCAGAGGGTGAGAAAAAATCAACAATCCTTGTTGCAGAGGGAAATAAAGAGTCAGTCATCCTCGATGCCGAGGCTGAAAAGCAGGCAGCCATCCTTCGCGCAGAGGCAAAGAAGGAGGCAACAATCCAGGAGGCAGCAGGTCAGGCAGAGGCTATCCTCAAGATACAGCAGGCCAATGCAGACGGACTTCGCATGTTAAAGGAGGCAAATCCGGATAATGCAGTGCTCCAGATAAAGAGCTTAGAGGCATTTGCCAAGGCAGCAGACGGCAAGGCTACAAAGATAATCATCCCATCAGAGATTCAGGGGATTGCAGGTCTTACAAAGTCAATTGCAGAGATAGCTGCGGATAAGACTGAGAAGTAATTATAGTTAATTAAAATGAATACCGGAAGATGAGAGCACACGAAAAGCATCGCATGTATCGTATCAATATCAGATATATGCGGTGCTTTTTAGATTGCATAGAATTGTGCTTAGATTACACAGGATTGTCCTGAACTCCTGTAATTCCAAACTGATAAATATAGTACTAGGAATAATCCCCACAAAATGGTATACTCTCTAGTAGGTATATCAATCGATGCGGGCTGCACAAAGGTGTGGCCGGTAACTATTAATTTGTAGTACATTCTCGAAACCGCAACCGTTGCACCGGCAGCATTAGCGCAACGCACCGGGGATAAGGAGAGTAAAATGAAGAAAAAAATAAAATTCAAGGGCAGGCTGAAAAGCTACATGTGCTGGCCGCTATATCTGACGTTTGTGTGGATATGTGCTGACGGAATAGCACTGCGCTATGACAGAAGGCTTGGCTATGGCATGGTAGGTTTTACAGTGTTTTACTTTGCGCTTGTGCTGTTTTTGTATGTCAGAAGCAAATCAGTCGTTGCAAATGAGCTGATAAGCTTTGCAACACAGTATTCATCGGTGCAGAAGAGGCTGCTTAATGAGTTTGAGGTGCCGTATGCCCTGCTTGAATACTCCGGCAAGATACTCTGGGTAAATGACAAATTCGCAGAGCTAATGGGTGTGGATAAAAAATATCACAAATCCATCACGACACTTTTTCCGACAGTGACCAGAGAGCTTCTCACCAAGAGTGATGCGCCGACAGACTTCAAGATAGTAAATGAGGAGGAGGACAGCATAGTCCGTCTGTCCGTCAAGCGAATATATTTCAACTCTATCGCAGAGGAAAATGAGATAATCGACACAAATGAAGCAGACCAGTTTTTGACGGCGCTGTACGTATTTGATGAGTCGGAGCTTTATCACTGCAAGAAAGAAATCACAGAGCAGAAGCAGGTCTCAGCGCTTGTATATATTGACAACTATGATGAGGCACTCGACAGCATAGAGGACGTAAAGAGGTCACTGCTCGTTGCACTTATCGACAGGCGTGTAAACCAGTATTTTGCCAAGTATGACGGACTTGTCAGAAAGATAGAAAACGACAAATACTTCGTGGTGTTCAAGTACAAGTACCTTGACAGCATGAAGGAGGACAAATTCAAGGTGCTCGATGAGGTCAAGGCTATAAAGGTCGGCAACGAGATGGCGGTCACACTCAGTATCGGAATCGGTATAAAGAGTGATAAGTATAATGAAAACTACGTATATGCGCGAAATGCCATAGACTTAGCCCTCGGACGAGGCGGTGATCAGGTAGTTATAAAGGATCACGATGATATCCTGTATTTTGGCGGCAAGTCAAAGCAGGTGGAGAGCAAGACAAGGGTAAAGGCGAGAGTCAAGGCACAGGCGCTTCAGGAAATCATTGAGACCTGTGAGAACGTGCTTATCATGGGACACAGCATCACAGATGTAGACTCGCTTGGAGCAGGCATAGGTATATACTGTGCAGCCAAGAATCTCGACAAAAAGGCACAGATAGTCATAAATGATCCGACAAGCTCAGTAAGACCTCTTATGGAGACATTTTCAGAGGCAAAGGGCTACCCTGCGGATATGTTTATAAACAGCGAAGAAGCTCTTGAGATGGTGAGCAAGGATACGCTTGTCATGGTGGTGGACACCAACAGGCCAAGCTACACAGAGTGCCCTGAGCTCCTCAGAAAGACTGGAAAGATAGTCGTATTTGACCACCACAGACAAAGCAGCGAGATAATAGAGAATCCTATACTCTCATATATCAAGCCGTATGCATCAAGTGCGTGTGAGATGGTAGCAGAGGTATTGCAGTACTTCAACGACGGAGTCAAGATCAATGCGACAGAGGCCGACTGCATCTACGCAGGAATCCTCATCGACACCAACAACTTTATGACGAAGACAGGCGTGCGTACATTTGAGGCGGCAGCCTTTTTGAAGCGCTCAGGTGCAGAGGTATACAGGGGCTCGTTTGCCATATCGGTATGCCCTAGCGAGAATGTGGAGAGCCCGACAATCGTCGGTGCACAGGCAGCAAATGAGCTGCTCAACATAATAGGAATCAAGGCATCATTTGTGCTCACGGAGTACAATGACAAGATTTATATCAGCTCTCGTTCAATCGACGAGATAAATGTCCAGATAATCATGGAGAAGCTGGGCGGTGGCGGACACTTAAATGTGGCAGGCGCGCAGCTGACAGGCGTCACTATCGTGCAGGCAAAGCGCATGATACAGGATACACTGGACGAAATGCTAAAAGAAGGAGACATAGAAGAATGAAAGTAATCTTATTACAGGACGTAAAACCATTAGGCAAAAAAGGCGAGATAGTAAACGTAAGTGACGGCTACGCCAGAAACAATATCATACCTAAAAAGCTCGGAGTAGAGGCTACTCCAAAGAACTTAAATGACTTAAAGCTTCAGAACCAGCACGCTGACAAGGTGGCACAGGAAAACTACGAGAGTGCACTTGCACTCGCAAAGGTAGTAGAGAACACAAAGGTAGTAGTAAAGCTGCGCTCAGGTGAGGGCGGCAGGACCTTCGGCTCCATCTCCACCAAGGAGATCTCGGCTGCGGCAAAGGAGCAGCATGGCTTAGAACTCGACAAGAAAAAGATGCAGCTTAACGAGTCAATCAAGGCACTCGGAAACTATGAGGTGCCTGTCAAGCTTCATCCAAAGGTAACCGCAAACCTCACAGTATCAGTAGTTGAAGGATAGGAGGAATCCCCTTGGAAGAAGCATTAATCAAACGAATAATGCCAAACAGCCTTGAGGCAGAGCAGTCCGTGGTCGGCTCCATGATTATGAGCAAGGATGCCATAGTGACCGCCAGCGAGATGCTCCTTAAGGAGGATTTTTATCATCAGCAGTACGGCATCATATTTGAGACCATGGTTGAGCTCTTTACAGAGGGGCAGCCTGTAGATCTCGTCACACTCCAGAACCGTTTAAAGGAGAAGGATGTGCCGCAGGAAATACAAAGTCTTGACTTTGTGAGAACTCTCGTCACCAGTGTGCCGACTTCTGCCAACATCAAGTACTATGCCAATATCGTAAAAGAAAATGCCATAAAGCGAAAGCTCATCCATGTGACAGAGGACATAGAGAACGAGTGCTACGCCGGCAAGGAATCGCTCGAGAGCGTGCTCGACAAGACAGAGCACGATGTATTTGAACTGCTTTCTACAAGGCAGACAGGTGACTACGTGCCAATCCGTACTGTGGTCATGAATGCCCTCGAGAAAATCGAAAAAGCAGCACAGCAGGAGGGCACAGTAACAGGAATCCCGACAGGCTTCATAGACCTTGACTACAGGACAGCAGGACTTCAGCCGTCAGATCTTGTGCTCGTGGCAGCTCGTCCGTCAATGGGAAAGACAGCCTTCGTGCTCAACATAGCACAGCATGTGGCATTTCACGCACATCTGTGTACAGCCATATTCTCACTCGAGATGTCGAAGGAGCAGCTCGTAAACCGTCTGTTCTCACTCGAATCAAAGGTAGATGCGCAGGCACTGCGTACAGGAAATCTGTCTGATGCCGACTGGGAAAAGCTGGTCGAGGGAGCCGGAATCATCGGAGACTCCGAGCTCATCATAGACGACACTCCGGGTATCAGCATATCAGAGCTTCGAAGCAAGTGCCGTAAATACAAGCTCGAACATGACTTAAAGCTCGTCATCATCGATTACCTGCAGCTCATGACAGGCTCAGGACGAGGCTCAGAATCGCGTCAGCAGGAAATCTCAGACATATCACGTTCGCTTAAGGCACTCGCTAGAGAGCTTTCAGTCCCTGTAGTGGCACTCTCCCAGCTTTCACGAGCTGTAGAGCAGCGACCAGACCACAGACCGATGCTTTCTGATCTTCGAGAGTCAGGAGCTATCGAGCAGGATGCCGACGTCGTTATGTTCATCTATCGTGATGACTACTACAACAAGGACACCGAGCTCAAGGGTATCTCAGAGATCATCATCGCTAAACAGCGTAATGGTCCAATCGGCACCGTAAACCTTGCATGGCTGCCTGAGTACACGAAGTTTGCGAATCTGGAGCATTAAGACTAAAACACAAAAAGAATAAAGAGACAATCCATCCCGGCTTGCGTCATAGGATAAAGTTAAGTATCCTGATGTGGGCCGGGATTTTTCAAAATCTCTTTATACTTAAAAAGAGAAGAAAGCTATAAACTTTCCCGCAATTCATCCGATATATTCCTTAGAATAGGGTAAGAACAACAGTCAATTGCAACATATTTTCACACGGAGGTGTTAGAGATGGCAATAGAGGCAATCAAAGGTGCAGGAATGGTCTATCAGGGAAGTACATCAACTGCACAGATAAAGGAACAGGCACAGGGAAGGACAGAGGTGTCCAGTGCGGACAATCAGGTCGTGTCTGACAGCATCGCAAGGAATATTCAGGCGATGAATACGAAGGAAGCAAGCGGTGATTCAGCCGGTGATGCCGGAGCGCAGGAACAGGCACAGGCTGCTGCACAAAAGCAGAATGAGAAGAATATGCAGCTTAAAAAGGCTGTGGATGATATCAACAAGAGCGCGTTGGCTGACCAGTCGGAGGCAGTGTTCGGCATCCATGAGAAGACTAACCGCGTGACAATAAAGATAATAGACAAAAAGACAAAAGAAGTCATCAAAGAGTTCCCGCCGGAGAAGACACTTGATATGATAGCGAAGGTCTGGGAGATGGCAGGACTCATGGTAGATGAGAAGAGATAGGAGGACATCATGGCAATCAGATTATCGGGAATGAATTCGGGCCTCGATACGGATTCAATTGTCAAAGCACTTGTATCAGGCTATACAACCAAGAAAGAAAAATATGAAAAAGCACAGACAAAGCTTGGCTGGAAGCAGGAATCCTGGAAGTCACTGAATACCAAGGTGTACAGTATGTACAGTAATATATCAAACCTGCGATTTTCAAGTGCCTACAACCTTAAAAAGACATCGGTTTCAGACATGACAAAGGCCACAGTTACAGCATCATCAACAGCTCCAAATGGCACGCAGTCGCTTAAAATAAAGGAGACCGCAAAGGCAGGCTCGCTCACAGGAGCACAGATAAATGCCTCAAGCTCAACGACCACACTGGCTCAGCTTGGCTATACAGGTGGAGATGCGCAGATAAATGTAAATACAGGCGGCACCACAAAGACTATCACGCTGAGCGCGACATCCACAATGTCAGACGTGGAGAAGCAGCTCAAGGAGACAGGACTTAATGCCAGCTATGACAGCAACTACAAGCGTTTTTACATAAGCTCAAAGGACACAGGTGTAGAGAATGACTTCACACTCACAGGAGCAAATGCCGCAGGAGCGAGCGCACTCTATAAGCTCGGAATCGCAGTGGGAGCATCGGCAGACGGAACCAGACCAAACCCATATGGAGAGTACGCAGGCCTGTCCGGTAAAAACAACGGAAACACACAGCAGAATATAGAAGACGCCAGAAACGCATATGTCACAGCAGCAGACAATGTTGCAAAGTACAATGCACAGAGCAGCAACCTGCTCAATGCCATAACATATGGCAATGCTTATGCGGATGTTCAGGACTTTTATGCAGCACACAGCAGTGCAGACAAGACAAAGCTTGAAACACTTGCAAAGCTTGGCTCAGGAAGAGACTCAGCCGTCATAATGAAAAACAGTGATGACAGCTACACCACATACAGTCTGACAACTGCAAAAGACGCAAAGGGCAATGCGGTATACAAATCAGCAGACGGCAAGTACATCTCAGCAGAAGAGACATATACGGCCGACGGCAAAACATACAAGAAGGATTCCGATGGCAATTATATCAACGTAGCTGATGAAACAGATAAATACAGCGGAGATACAGCAAAGCTGACCAAAAACGTGGCATATCATGAGGTTACAGAAAAAATATCATACACATCCACAACCGGCGAGGGCGATGACGCCAAGGAAGTGTCATACACAAAGGTCGGAGACACTGATGAAAAGCTTCAGGATGCAGACGGAAAAGTATATACCAAGCGTGCAGACGGCAAATATTATGCAGACGGTGAACCGGATGATTCAAAAAACGGCATAACAATCAAATCAAAGGCAGATTACACATCCAAGGAAGCGTCGCTTACAAATGCGGAGGCTGCAAACACAGCCTATACAGCTCTCACAAATGGTATATCAGAGGCTGATCTGAACACATACACAGCAAACCTGTCAACAGTCACAGCCTTTGAATCATCAGAGGATACAGTGCTGAAAAAGGATGATGATTACACCATAAGCAAGCTCACAGAGGCTGTCCATAGTGCGTATGCGGACAACGGCGGAAAAGCCGGAGTGCAGGCACTTATATCAGGAACCGGCGCCTATGCATCAGGCAGTGATGCAGCAGATAACAGCTACGCGGGCAGAGTGTCTTCAGAGGAGTACAAAGCAGCCCTTTCAAAGCTGGCAGATGAAGTGGATGCAGCGTATGACCTGTCATCAAGCGCACAGTACAATACCGATGCCAGCAAGATAGACGGAAAAGACGCCGAAATTGAGTTAAATGGCGTGAAATACACCGGAGCCAGCAACAGCTTCAACATCAATGGACTGAACATTACAGCACTCTCAAAGACCTCCGGCAATGATGAAATCAGCATCACCACAGCCACGGATACACAGGGCATTTATGACAAGATAAAGGACTTCCTGACAGAGTACAACAACGTCATAAACGAGATGACCAAGCTCTACAACGCAGCATCAGCAGGCAGCTATGAGCCGCTGACAGATGATGAAAAGGAAAACATGTCCGACAAAGAGATTGAGAAGTGGGAGCAGAAAATCAAGGATTCATTGCTCAAAAACGATACAACTCTCAGCGGCGTAATGACAGCCATGCAGTCAGCCATGTCATCAGCAGTGGAGATAAACGGCAAGAAATACTCATTCTCAAGCTTCGGAATCCATACGCTTGGCTACCTCAATGCTGCAGACAATGAGCAGAACGCATACCATATCGACGGAGATGAGGATGACACCAACACCTCAGGCAACACAGATAAGCTCATGGCGGCAATCAATAATGACCCTGACAATGTCATGACATTTATGCAGCAAATCTCCAACAACCTCTACAAGGCAATCGGAGATAAGATGTCATCAACATCACTGAGCTCAGCGTTTACCATATACAACGACAAGCAGATGAGCACAGAGTACAGTAATTACACAAAGCTTATCAAGGAGTGGGAGACAAAGATATCAGACAAGGAAGACTATTACTATAAAAAGTTCTCCGCAATGGAGAGCTCGCTCGCCAAGCTCAACAGTACACAGAGCTCACTAAGCAGCTATTTCTCATAAAGAATAACCATACATGAGTCAGAATGTGTGAAATATGTTGAAAATGTACATTTCAACAAGCAGTAAATGTACGAAATCAGGGAGGTAACAAATGTTACAAAGCAAAGGATACGCAGTATATGCAAACAGCAAGGTTCAGACAGCATCGCCAGCGGAGCTGACACTCATGCTCTACGAGGCAGCCATCAAGTTCTGCAATATAGCAGAGATGGCTATAGAGAAAAATGACATACAGAAAGCACACGATAATATCAAAAAGGTAGAGGCAATCATCGAAGAATTTCAGGCCACCCTGAATCACAAATATCCGGTAGCAAAGGACTTTGACAAGGTATATACATACCTCATGCAGAGACTGGTTGAGGCCAATATCAAGAAAGATACAAAGATACTCGATGAAGTGCTTGAGCACCTGCGTACCATGAGAGATGCATGGAAAGAGGTCATGCGTGTCACTTGCAACGGAAGCAAGGTAGGCATGTCGTAAAACAAAAAATAATAACGATAAAAGACAAAAAGGCTATTGCAAAGTTATGGAGCTGGGCAATAGCCTTTTTGAAAGGAGAACACCATGGAACAGACATACATCGCAATAATGATACAAAGCCTGGAGAAAAAAGAGCAGGTACTTGACAAAATAATAGAGCTTGACACAGTACAGAAAAACCAGCTTGAAGATCCAAACCTCACACCGGACGATTTTGATGATGTTGTAGAGCAGAAATCAAAGCTCATAGAGCAGCTAGACAACCTGGACAGTGGCTTTGAAAAGCTCTTTGAGCGCGTAAAAGAAGAGCTTGAAGGCAACAAAGAGACATACAAAGAAGAAATCTGCATCATGCAGGATCATATCCGTAAAATCACAGACAAGAGCGTGAAAATCCAAAGCCAGGAAGCCAGAAACAAAGCACTTATGACAAGCAAATTCAACGGAATAAAAAAACAGGCCAGACAAGTGCGAAAGGGCGCAAATGTGGCCAGCAAATATTATCAGTCAATGACAAAGACCGGATATGTAGATCCACAGTTCATGGATAATAAAAAGTGAAAATGGGTGGATAAAAATGGTGAAAATGGGTGGATGAAATTGACAAATGCTGTAAAATCAAAGAATATTACACAGCGGGACAGCGAGAATTGGAAGAGTCCGCATGAATACAATGATGCCAGCATGTTTCATTTCAGAGATGAAAAAGGAAATGAAGCAGAGGAGCTTCTTAAACTCAAATCAATAATGGAGAGAGAAGGGGATAATCTGCCAAAGGTACTATGTGTAATATGCGTTATGAGTAATATGGCATATAAGAGACCGGATGGAGTGTATGTGGTGCCAATAACGGCATTGAAGCCGTGAGCGAGGAATGAGGAACAGAAAAAGGTTCTATGATAATCATTGAACAGCCTAAACTATAATAGAAACTGACCGATATATAATATAGAAATTCAGGAAGAATTTAGATGGTGCATGGATGCAAAT
>PPYE01294114.1_pt1 | contig 13848 bp, 15 predicted proteins | sample 1559881 | NCBI WGS metagenome assembly PPYE01 (sample SAMN08240022, study PRJNA423297) | Human gut metagenome, whole genome shotgun sequencing project.
CATTCCAGGATTATTGCGGGAAAAGCGCTTGCGCAGTCCTATCCAGTCGACGCGGATCTGGTGGTGGGCGTGCCGGATTCGGGTCTGGTAGCTGCAAAGGGATATTCAGAACAGTCGGGCATTCCCTACGGAATGGCCTTTCATAAGAACAGCTATGTGGGAAGAACGTTCATCAAGCCCAAGCAGAGCCAGCGGGAAAGCAGCGTAAAGATCAAACTGAATGTAATTGAAGAAGTCGTAAGGGACAAGAGGATCGTCATGGTGGATGATTCCATCGTGCGGGGGACCACTTGTGCCAATATTATAAAGATGCTGAAAAGAGCAGGCGCGAAAGAAGTTCATGTGCGGATCAGTTCCCCGCCGTTTCTGTATCCTTGCTACTTCGGCACGGACGTACCATCCAATGAGCAGCTGATCGCCCATTCCCATACCACGGAGGAGATACGGGAACTGATAGGGGCAGATTCGCTGGGGTATATGAAGATTGATAAATTAAAGAATATGGTGGGCAGCCTGGGATACTGTGACGCCTGCTTTACCGGCAACTATCCCATGGAGGTTCCGGGCAGGGATATATCCCATGCTTTCGAGTAACATGCCCGGCTTTCTATAAAAAAGATTAGGAGAACAATGACGATGACAAATGACAGATACCAAAGCCCTCTTTCTGAGCGGTATGCAAGCAAGGAGATGCAGTACATCTTTTCCCCGGACAAGAAATTCCGCACCTGGAGAAGACTGTGGATCGCCCTTGCGCAGACAGAAAAAGAACTGGGCCTGCCAATTACGGATGAACAGATTGAAGAATTGAAAGAACATGCAGATGATATCAATTACGATGTGGCAAAGGAAAGAGAGAAGATTGTCCGCCACGATGTAATGTCACACGTATATGCTTATGGACAGCAGTGCCCGAAAGCGAAAGGAATCATACACCTTGGGGCGACATCCTGCTATGTGGGCGACAATACGGATATGATTCTGATGTCTGAAGCCCTGGATATTGTCAGGAAGAAATTAGTAAATGTAATAGCAGAACTTGCAAAATTCGCAGATGAGTATAAGGATCTGCCAACGCTTGCGTTTACCCATTTCCAGCCGGCGCAGCCTACGACGGTAGGAAAGCGCGCTACCTTGTGGATGCAGGAATTCATGATGGATCTGGAAGATCTGGAATATGTAAAGGGAAGCCTGAAACTTCTGGGATCAAAGGGAACTACCGGAACGCAGGCAAGTTTCCTGGAATTATTTGATGGGGACCAGGAAACGATTGATAAGATAGATTCGATGATCGCAGAGAAGATGGGATTTGAGGCCTGCTATCCGGTATCCGGACAGACCTATTCCCGCAAAGTGGACACCAGAGTGCTCAACGTCCTTGCGGGAATTGCGGCCAGCGCCCACAAATTCTCTAATGATATCCGCCTGCTTCAGCATTTGAAGGAAGTGGAAGAGCCGTTCGAAAAAACGCAGATTGGCTCATCCGCAATGGCATATAAGAGAAACCCTATGAGAAGCGAAAGAATCGCGTCGCTGTCACGCTATGTAATGGTGGACGCCCTGAATCCGGCAATCACATCCGCGACCCAGTGGTTCGAAAGAACCCTGGATGACTCCGCGAATAAGCGTCTCAGCGTGCCGGAAGGCTTCCTGGCTATTGACGGCATCCTTGACCTTTGCCTGAACGTGGTGGATGGCCTGGTAGTATATCCGAAGGTGATTGAAAAGCGCCTGATGTCTGAACTTCCATTCATGGCGACAGAGAATATCATGATGGATGCAGTGAAGGCAGGAGGAGACAGACAGGAACTTCACGAAAGAATCCGCGAACTGTCCATGGAAGCGGGCAGGAATGTAAAAGAAAAGGGTCTGGATAACAATCTGCTGGAACTGATCGCTAAAGATCCGGCATTTAACTTAAGCGAAGAAGAATTGAAGAAGACTATGGATCCAACCAAGTATACGGGCCGCGCCTGTGTACAGGTAGAGGCATTCCTTAAGAATGTAGTAAATCCTATGCTGGAAGAGAACAAGGATTTGCTGGGAATGACGGCAGAGATTAATGTGTAAGGGATTTTTGATGATGTAGGGTGTATGCTTTTTGCAGGACGTCCGTCGTGGGAGGCGGGGAGGGGTTCCTCTTCCGACTCGCTTCGCCTGGACTTTGTAACTTCAAAAGCCGCCAGAATGAGGTATGGGGATTTTATTTGAGATAAAATCCCCATACCTCATTCTGGCGGCTTTTTCAGCAACAAAGACCATAGGCTTGCTCGACGGAAAAGGGCTCCCTCCCCGCCTCCCACGACGGACTGGCTCTGGCAGACCATTACGCTTCTGCATTATCGGGGAGAGAATCGTCAGCGAATTTCCGGAGATTTGCTGAGAAGAAATTCAGAAAGGGCTTCGACGATTACAGAAGAAAGGCGTACCGTAACGCAGGCACTAGTATAGGATTTGCCAACGAGATCCCGCGAGCGCCGCCACAAAAATTCCCTCAAAAAATAATTGGAAGTTTTACACAAATTTCATATTTTAGCACAACGAAATTTCAATGTGAAATTGACACAATTGAAGAAATCTCACCAAAAATAATTATTCGTGCAGAATGGTATTGCAAAAATATTGACAATATTTTATCATAGACATATCAAATGATTCCAAGGAATCATCACTGAAATCTATGAGAGAAGGAGGGAACTATTAACATGGAGACATTGAATAACATTGTTTTGACAATCCAGCATTATCTTGCGGATTACATTCTGATCATTGCGCTTCTTTTAGGAGGCCTGTGGTTTTCATTCCGTCTTGGCTTTATCCAGGTGAGGGGATTTGGCGAAGGCATGAGGCGGACGTTCGGGGGACTGTTCCACAAGAAAGGCGAGGCGGGAGCGGACGGCATGTCTTCTTTCCAGGCACTGGCGACAGCGATTGCCGCACAAGTAGGAACCGGCAACATTGCAGGAGCGGCTACAGCGCTGGCGGTAGGTGGCCCAGGAGCAATCTTCTGGATGTGGATCGCGGCTTTCCTTGGAATGGCTACGATCTTCGCAGAGGCTATTATGGCTCAGAAGTATAAGCAGGTAGGAAAAGACGGTGAGATTACAGGAGGCCCTGTATACTATATCCGCGCTGCATTCAAAGGGACCTTTGGAAAGGTGCTGGCTGGCATTTTTGCTGTTCTGATCATCTTGGCGCTCGGATTTATGGGAAATGCCGTGCAGTCTAACTCTATTGCGGCAGCCTTCCATACCGCATTCGGTATTCCGCAGGCAGCTATGGGAGTCGTTATTGCCATTCTGGCATTATTCGTGTTTGTTGGCGGAATGAAGCGAATCGCTAAAGTAACAGAGACGATCGTTCCAATCATGGCAGCCCTTTACATAGTTGGCGCGCTGATCGTAATCATCTATAACTATAAGAATATACCATACGCATTCCACGCGATCGTAGTTGGCGCGTTCAATCCGGCAGCCATCTCAGGCGGCGCTGTCGGCGCTACGATCAAGCTGGCCCTGACCAAAGGCGTGGCCCGCGGATTGTTCTCCAACGAGGCAGGTATGGGTTCGACACCGCATGCCCACGCGGTGGCAAAGGTGGATCATCCGGTTGAACAGGGATTTGTTGCCATGGTGGGTGTATTTATCGATACATTCATCGTTCTGAACCTGACCGCCCTTGTGATCATCACGACAAAGTCAATTCCTACCGGCAAGACAGGAGCGGAACTGAGCCAGTACGCATTCTCGACACTGTATGGTAAGGGCGGAGACATTTTTATTGCGATATGCATGTTCTTCTTCGCGTTTTCCACGATCATAGGCTGGTATTTCTTTGGCCAGGCTAATGTGAAATATTTGTTCGGGCCTAAGGCAGTCAAAGTATATTCCTTTCTTGTGGCCGGATGCGTAGTGCTCGGATCACTTGCGCAGGTTGACCTTGTATGGAACATGGCAGACTGCTTCAACTCTATGATGGTATTGCCGAATATCCTGGCGTTGTTCGCCCTGAGCGGCATGATCAAGAAGGTGCACGACGATTACTATCATAACTTTTTAAGAAATAAGAAAAAGTAATATTGCATAAAAATCCACCTAGAAATTTATGGAAAACAACTAAAATAAGTTTGATTTTCCTTTGAGGTTGCAAAAAAAATAACGATAGGTTATTATAGGGATAGGCGATAGGTTATATTCATATTGTCTATAAGTAAAATTGAAAAGTGGGATGATGTTTCTCAAGAGAGAGTTGGAATATCCAACCGCCGAAGAGGCAAGCCGGGCGTATGATGGTGAGCGCATGCAAGGTGAAACTTTCAGGCAAAAGGACTGGGAAACGTACCGCATTCTGAATCTTGTGCTGTATGGTAAGGCGTATTTTTTAAAACATATTATCAGGGCAAAAGACAGAAAGGACGATATATGCACAAGATGTGTTTAAATCGTCCTTTTTTAGTGGGCTTAAAAACCTAACGAAAATGTACCGAAAGGAGAAGGTGGAGAAGATGAGTCAGGGCAATTATTTTATAATAACCAATAATCCACTGGTTTTAAAAAAGCTTGGCGAGACGCACAATGTAATATATCAAGAGATTTCCTATGAAGAGGTTCTTAAGGAAGTCAGAGACAGAATTCACGAAGGGCACTTGCTTTTATCACATCCCTTATCCGGAAGTGTGAAGCCTAATGAAACACCATACAAATCAGTTATGCTGTCAAAGGGAAAGGGGGAGATGGACGAAAGGTCATTGTCAATTATTGAAAATGCCATACAGGCCTGCGGCAAGTTCCAATTCAGGTCCGACAAGTACAAGCCCGAGGTATACGCGGACTTTCAGTTGATTGACTGGACCTTGATAGAAAGTGGATTGGCATCGGCAGATGCTTGGTAGGTCTTTTTGAGAGAGGTTGTAAAGCATTGCAGCTTAAACAATATTAATATTCTTTTGAAGGAGGGAATCACAAGTGAGATTAGAAATGGGACACATTTACATTAAGGATATCCAGTTCGCTTCAGAGTCCAAGATTGAAGACGGAATCCTCTATGTATCCGAAGAAGCCGCTAAGGCGGTTGCTCTTGAAGACGAGAAGATCAAGAGCGTATCATTTGACATTGCAAAGCCAGGAGAATCAGTAAGAATCACGCCGGTTAAAGACGTTATCGAGCCGCGAGTAAAAGTTGAAGGAAGAGGGGGAATCTTCCCGGGCGTTATCTCGAAGGTTGATACGGTAGGCGAAGGAAAGACATACGCATTAAAGGGGATGGCTGTAGTAACAGCAGGAAGAATCGTAGGATTCCAGGAAGGAATCATCGATATGACCGGTCCTGGAGCAGATTACACTCCGTTTTCCAAGACGCTTAACCTGGTTATGGTATGCGAGCCGGTTGATGGAATCAAACAGCATGATTACGAGAAGGCCGTAAGATTCGCAGGATTCAGAGTCGCTGCATATATTGGGGAATTGGCACGTGACCTGACGCCTGACGAGACGAAGGTATATGAGACATGCACGATCAAGGAAGGCCTTGAGAAATATCCGGAACTTCCAAGAGTTGCATATGTACAGATGCTTCAGAGCCAGGGACTTCTGCATGATACATACGTATACGGCGTAGACGCCAAGAAGATTGTTCCTACCATCTTAAGTCCAACGGAAGTTATGGATGGAGCCATCGTATCCGGTAACTGCGTATCCGCGTGCGACAAGAATCCGACTTATGTACATCTGAACAACCCGGTTGTTGAAGACTTGTTCGAACAGCACGGAAAGACATTGAACTTTGTATGCCACATTATCACCAATGAGAACGTTTATCTGGCAGACAAGCAGCGTTCATCCGACTGGACTGCAAAACTCTGCAAGATGTTAGATCTTGATGGAGCCATCGTATCTCAGGAAGGATTCGGCAATCCGGATACGGACCTGATCATGAACTGCAAGAAGATTGAGGCAGAAGGCGTTAAGACCGTCATCATTACAGACGAGTATGCTGGACGCGATGGAAAATCCCAGTCACTGGCAGATGCAGATGCGGCGGCAGATGCAGTTGTAACCGGCGGTAATGCAAATCAGGTAATTATCCTGCCGAAACTTGATAAAGTCATTGGAACCCTGGACTATGTTACAAAGATTGCAGGCGCAAGCGAGGAGACCCTTCGCGAAGACGGCTCCCTGGAAGTCGAACTTCAGGTACTTACAGGTGCAACAAACGAGACTGGTTTCAATAAACTGAGCGCGAGATAAGGAAGGGAGGATAATATAATGGCTAAAATTAAAGTTGTTCATTACATCAATCAGTTCTTTGCACAGATTGGTGGAGAAGAAAAGGCAGATTATCCGGCAGAGCTTCGCGTGGGCGAGGTGGTTGGACCGGGTATGGCATTTATGGCAAATTTTAAAGACGAGGCAGAGATCATCGCTACGATCGTATGCGGAGACTCTTACTTCAATGAGAATCTGGACAAGGCAAAAGCAGATGTCCTTGCAATGGTAAAGGAGCAGAATCCTGACATATTCGTAGCAGGGCCTGCATTCAATGCAGGACGTTACGGTGTTGCTTGCGCGACGATCGCGGCAGCGGTGCAGGAAGAACTTGGAATTCCTGCACTTACAGGAATGTACATTGAAAACCCTGGTGCAGATATGTTCAAGGACAAGGTATATATCGTATCTACCAAGAACAGCGCGGCAGGCATGAGGGATGCTGTTAGCAAGATGGCTCCTCTGACACTGAAGATCGCAAAAGGAGAGCCAATCGGCGCTTCCGCAGAAGAAGGATATATCCCGAACGGCGTACGTGTGAACTTCTTCGAGAAGGAGAGAGGATCTAAGAGAGCAGTCAAGATGCTGATCAAGAAGTTGAATGATAAGCCGTATACCACAGAGTATCCGATGCCAGACTTCGACAGGGTTGATCCGAATCCGGCAGTCAAGGATCTTGCACATGCCAAGATCGCACTGGTTACTTCCGGTGGAATCGTGCCGAAGGGCAATCCGGATCACATCGAAAGTTCCAGCGCTTCCCACTACGGAGAGTATGATATCGCAGGCGTTATGGATCTGACAGAAGAAACCTACGAGACCGCTCATGGCGGATACGACCCGGTATACGCAAACGAGGATTCTGACCGCGTGCTGCCGGTAGACGTTCTCCGTGATATGGAGAAGGAAGGAATCATTGGAGAACTGCATCACCTGTTCTACACCACGACAGGAAATGGTACAGCCGTTGCATCCGCAAAGGCATTTGCAGCAGAGTTCTCTGCAAAGCTTAAGGCAGACGGAGTAGACGCAGTAATCCTCACTTCTACGTGAGGTACCTGTACTCGTTGCGGTGCAACAATGGTTAAAGAAGTAGAGAGAGCAGGAATCCCTGTCGTACACATCTGTACGGTAACGCCAATTTCCATGACAGTAGGCGCAAACAGAATCATTCCGGCAATCGCCATTCCTCATCCACTTGGCAATCCGGCTCTGGATAAAGACGAGGAGAAGGAACTTCGCCGCCACATCGTTGAAAAGGCACTGAAGGCTTTGACAACAGAAGTAGACGGACAGACAATTTTCGACTAGTAAATAGGTGAAGGAGAATAACAAAAAATGAGCAAGATTTATGATGTTATTATCCTGGGTGCAGGTCCTGCCGGTTTGGCGGCAGGACTGTACGCAGGCAGAAGCCGTCTTTCCACGCTGATCATCGAGAAGGGCCAGGACGGCGGACAGATTGCGATCACAGATGAGATTGAGAACTACCCGGGACAGATCGTGGAAGGCGAGTCCGGCCCATCCCTGATCGCAAGAATGACACAGCAGGCAGAGAAGTTCGGCGCAGAGCGCGTGTCCGACACGATCAAGGAAGTACAGCTGGAAGGCGATGTAAAGGTATTAAAGAGTGAAAAGAATGAATACCAGGGCAAGAATGTCATCATCGCGACAGGAGCATATTCAAGGCCGATCGGATGCAAGGGAGAGGCAGAGTTCATGGGCAAGGGCGTATCTTACTGCGCTACCTGTGATGCCAACTTCTTTGAAGATTTCGAGGTATATGTTGTTGGCGGCGGAGATTCCGCAGTGGAAGAAGCAATGTATCTGACGAAATTCGCAAGAAAGGTAACCATCATCCACAGACGGAATGAACTTCGTGCTGCAAAATCCATTCAGGAGAAGGCATTTGCCAATCCGAAGATTGATTTCTTCTGGGATTCCGTTGTAGAGGAAGTCTATGGAGATGACATTCTTCAGGGAATGATCGTAAAGAATGTCAAGACAGGCGAGACGAGAAAAGTCGAGGCTGATCCGGAAGATGGCATGTTCGGCCTGTTTGGATTCATCGGAACGGTTCCGAATTCCAAACTGTTCGAAGGAATCATTGATATGGACGAAAGAGGGTATATTAAGACGGATGAAGATATGCACACCAATATCCCGGGCGTTTATGCAGCCGGAGATGTGCGCATCAAGAGTCTGAGACAGGTTGTGACTGCAGCGGCCGACGGAGCAATTGCAGCAGTTCAGGTAGAAAGAAGCATGTCAGATTATTTTTAAGGAGGATGTTACCATGTTAGATTTAACGAAGGAAAATTTTGAGGAAGAAGTATTAAAGGCAGAAGGATATGTATTCGTAGACTTCTACGGAGACGGATGCGTGCCATGCCAGGCATTAATGCCAAAGGTACATGAATTTGCTGATACCTATGGAGATAAGATGAAATTCACATCTCTGAATACGACAAAGGCACGCCGTCTTGCAATCGCACAGAAGGTTCTGGGCCTTCCTGTTATGGCTATCTATAAGGATGGAGCCAAGGTTGAGGAAGTAGTAAAGGATGACGCTACTCCGGAAAATATTGAAGCGATGATTAAGAAATACATCTAAAGGATGGTTTCTGAATCATAGATAAACAACATGTTTACCACACAAGAAAGGAGAAAGCATAATTATGGCTATTTTAGAAGGCAAAAAAGCAATAATTATCGGAGACCGTGATGGAATTCCAGGCCCTGCAATCGCTGAGTGCGTGAAAACTGCTGGCGCTGAGATCGTATTTTCATCCACGGAATGTTTCGTCTGAACGAGCGCAGGCGCAATGGACTTAGAGAATCAGAAGAGAGTTAAGGAATTCGCAGAAGAGTATGGTGCAGAGAACTTAGTAGTAGTTCTTGGCGCAGCAGAAGGCGAAGCTGCAGGGCTTGCGGCGGAGACTGTTACTTTAGGCGATCCGACTTTCGCAGGTCCATTGACAGGGGTCCAGCTTGGACTCGCGGTATATCACGTATGTGAACCTGAGATCAAAGAAGAATTCGACGAAGCAGTTTATGATGAGCAGATCAGCATGATGGAAATGGTTCTTGACGTAGATGACATCGTATCAGAGATGACAGCGATCAGAGACCAGGTAGAACAGGCTTAAGTAAGCCGCGTCAGGCGATTGAGGAGGGGCAGGCCTACGCGTACCCGCTAAGGGGCCGTCCCTCTTCTTATGAATAAGCTGAAGAAAGGTGGCAAACCAATGAATAGTGTAATCAAAGGAGCAAGCTACGTATTAGTACATACTCCTGATATGGTTTTATATAATGGAACAACCCAGACAACAGAGAGAATCGTAAATCCGGATTCCGAATATCTGAAAGAAGTGCCGAAGCATCTGCGCTCTTATGAGGATGCAGTTGCTTACTGGCCGAATCAGACGTACATCGGCAATGTTCACCCGGACGAACTGTCAGAGGTAGAGTTCCCATGGTATGATAAGAAAAAAGAAGGCGCCCAGCGCTATGGAAAATATGGCGAGATCATGCCGGAGGAAGAATTTCTATTCCTGGTGCAGGCTAGCGACATGTTCGAAGTAGTAAAACTGGACAAAGAATTTGTAGCAAAGTATAAAGACGCATTTGCCAAGAATCCGATCATCTCCGAAGATATCGTTGAGAAGATTACGGATGGAGTGGAACTTGCCGAGATCGAGCATCTGATGGCAGATGACCATGCGGAAGGACTTTATTTTGAAGATAAACTGGTAGGCTGCGTGAAGCCTGCACACGATATCGATGTAAACCTATCTGCTCATGTAATGCATGAGAACCTGATGAGCAAGGCATCCAGCGTTCTTTCCATTCTCTATGCGGTACGCAACGCGGGAATTGACAAGGCAGATGTAGAATATGTAATCGACTGCGCAGAGGAAGCATGCGGCGATATGAACCAGCGCGGCGGCGGCAACTTCGCAAAAGCGGCAGCTGAGATCGCAGGCTTGGTCAGCGCATCCGGATCTGACGCAAGAGGGTTCTGCGCAGCTCCTACCCATGCGATTATTGAAGCGGCTGCACTGGTTAAGTCCGGCGCTTATAAGACGGTTATCGTTACGGCTGGCGGATGTACCGCCAAACTTGGAATGAACGGCAAGGATCACATCAAGAAAGGACTTCCGATCCTGGAAGACTGCCTTGGGGGATTTGCCGTAGTAATCTCCGAAAATGACGGCGTAAGTCCTGAGATCGACTTAGGCATGCTCGGACGCCACTGCGTGGGAACAGGATCTGCCCCGCAGGCAGTTATCGGAAGCCTGGTATCAGATCCGCTTGACAGAGTCGGAATGAAACTTACGGATATCGACAAGTATTCACCGGAAATGCAGAATCCGGATATCACGAAGCCGGCAGGAGCAGGAGATGTTCCGATGGCTAACTATAAGATGATTGCAGCGCTTGCGGTAAAACGTGGCGAGCTTGACAGGAAAGAACTGGCTAACTTTACGAAGGAGCATGGCCTTACCGGATGGGCTCCGACACAGGGACACATTCCGTCAGGAGTGCCTTATGTAGGATTTGCCTGCGAAGATATTAAGGAAGGCAAGATTAAGAACGCTATGATTATCGGAAAGGGAAGTCTGTTCTTAGGACGTATGACGAACCTGTTCGATGGCGTTTCCTTTGTAATCCACGGCAACACAGCTGCACAGGAAGAAGCAGCAGCCGGAGTATCCGAAGAAGAAGTCAAGGGACTGATTGCCAAGGCTATGAAAGACTTTGCTTCTACCCTGATGGCAGAGTAAGGGGTGGTGACTATGGCAAATAATATTGAAAAGATGATTGCCACCACGTTCATGGAGATGGCAGAAGGCCTGGAGACAGGAAGTTTCGGCAAGAAGCCGAAGATTGCCCTCACCGGCATGGGCAGCGAGCACGGGGAAGCGAACGCCATGGAAGCGGCAGTTGCCGCAGCAAAAGAGGGGATTGACGTATACTACATTGGTACATTGGAGGCCGAAGGAGTAACAACGGTCAAAGTGGCCAATGATGAAGAAGGCCACAAGAAGATGGAAGAACTTCTGAAGAACAAGCATACTGAATGTAGACGGCGCCCGCCAGACGGAGATCGCGTTAAAGCAGCTGAAAGAAAATGGTTATGACATTACATTTGCGGAGTCGGCAAGAGCAGACGGAGGATGCGTCATGAGAGGCAACGATGTCCTTCAGGGCTCTCCGGACATCATGGTATGTGATTCATTGTCAGGAAACATCCTGATTAAGATGCTGTCTTCCTATACGACAGGAGGAAGTTTCGAGGCATCCGGATACGGATATGGACCGGGAATCGGTGAAGGCTATGACCAGCTGGTCATGATTGTATCCCGTGCTTCCGGCGCGCCGCTGATCGCTGGAGCGATCCGCTATGCGGCACAGTTGGTAAGAGGCAAGATATTCGAAGTTGCAAAGAAGGAATTCGAGGCTGCCAACAATGCAGGCCTTAAAGATATTCTTGCAGCGAGAAAGGCTGCCGATAAGCCGGCTGCAGCGCAGGAAGAAATTACGGCACCTCCGAAAGAGGTAGTAACCTCGCAGATAGCAGGAATCGAGATCATGGATCTGGAAGACGGCGTAAAAGCCCTCTGGAAGATCGGCATCTATGCAGAGAGTGGTATGGGCTGCACAGGACCGATTATCCTGGTATCTGACGCGAATCTTGCAAAGGCAGAAGAAGAACTGAAAAAGGCAGGATATATTAATTAGCATTTATTCGGTGATAACACCAGATTGTTTAAGGGAAGTGGCATCTTGATGTGTCAAGATGCCACTTCCCTTTATCCCCTTATGGTTTTATAATGAAACCGTGAGGTGTTAATAGTATGGAAGCGGTTATAAAAATGACGGTTCCAGCAGTAAGGCACCACGTTCGCTGGAGGCAGATTGCGGACGGAGTCTTGCTGGCTGGAGTATTAGCGACCCTGTATATCTATGCAAGAGTTCAGGGATCGACATGTGCGAAAATGTCGGGAAGCGCTGGAAATGGATATGAAATTTCGGATGGGGGAATGTCCATTCCCGCGCAGGAACTTCCGGATACGGCGATAGGAGTGATCGATATCTCCGGGCTTGGAGGGCTGATCGCGGTCAGAAGAAGTATGGAGCAGGCTCCCGTGTCGGTGGACGAGGACAGTCAGGCGCTGCCGTTCGCGGCTCCAATACCGGACATAACCTTGCAGGTGCCTGAGACAGGCTTGAACGGTGGCGGCAAAGATGAGGAAAATGACGTTCCCATAACGGCTTTGACGGTATCTGTATATGGCAATAGTGGCATTCCGGAACTTACTACATTTACAGTAGAGCAAGAGAACTTCGATGCAGCGTCCCTTGAGATTCCAAGAAGGCTTGGAAAGGAGTTTGACGGCTGGTATCTGGATGCCGACGGTACAAAGCCTTTTGAAGGGCTGGCAGAGAATCAGAAGGCATTAGAATTGTATGCAGGCTGGAAAGAGTTCGACGGATTTATCTGTAATGATGAGGGACATGTCACTAGCTACACGGATCTTTCTGTGGCAACGGGTGGAATCCTGGCATTTCCCAGAAGCCCGGACTGTACAGGAGTAGAGTACGGCTCTTTGGAAGGCCTGGAAGATATTGTGATGGAAGTCTATATCCATACCAATATTACTTATATCGCGCCGGAAACCTTTGATCATCTGCGCTTTCTGATGTATATCGAAGTGGCGCCGGGGAATCCCAATTACTACAGTGAAGACGGAATCTTATATTCTTCCTCAGGGGAACTGGTGGCTTATCCGAATGGAAGAAATTTATAGAGGGCAGGACCTTTTGCAGTTTGAAAGGTCTTGCCCTAAAATTTACAAAAATATACTATAATTTTAGGTATGCCGGTGCTATAATAGATTGGATTAAATTTTTACAGGGAGCAGGATATGAATATTCAACTGATAACCGAAGGCAAGAAAAACTATATGGATATGCTGCTGATGGCCGACCCGCAGGAGGATATGATTGACAAATATCTTGATAAAGGAGAGATGTTCATTCTGATAGATCAGGGCGAGGTCCGGACAGTCTGTGTCGTGGAACTGCTGAAAAACAGGAAATGCGAGCTGAAGAATATCGCAACTAGGGAAGGCGACCAGGGAAAAGGCTATGGAAAGTATATGATCCATTTTATCTGCGAGCATTACAGCAACCGATGCGATACCATGTATGTAGGTACGGGGAACTGCGCGAAGTCTATTGGATTCTATGAAAAGTGCGGATTCGCCAATTCCCATATTTTGGCTAATTTTTTTACGGATAATTACCGAGAGCCAATCTATGAAGACGGCGTCCTTCTTACGGACATGGTGTATCTGAAGAAGAGCCTGGATTCCGAGATAGATGTAAAGAAAGTGGTGGATATTGCCCTGGAGGCAGGAAGGATCCTGCTTAAGAATGGAGCCGAGATCTTCCGCGTGGAGGAGACGATTACCAGAATCTGCCACCGGTTCCATGTGGAGCATGTAGATATATTCACCTTAAGCCACGGTATCTTCATCAGCGCGGAGAACGGCCTGGAAGAAGCTTATACGAAGGT
>PPYE01628164.1_pt1 | contig 13847 bp, 14 predicted proteins | sample 1559881 | NCBI WGS metagenome assembly PPYE01 (sample SAMN08240022, study PRJNA423297) | Human gut metagenome, whole genome shotgun sequencing project.
GCCGAAATGTCCGCACGGTGCGTGACGTTATCGTGGAAGTTACGCCTGCCGGCCGAGTGGTTGACGATTGGCGCTTGTGGGAAATTCTGGATCCGTACCGCGATGTCGTTATCAAATCGCTCGACCAGGGGGCTGTCTGCTTGAATCTTGATGCCGACAGCGCCGGCAAGACACTCTCGAGTGCAGATCTTGCGGCAATGGATAAGGAAGAGCACTTCGGCGACATTACGGGCGTTGGCATCGGCCGCAACTGGGCACATGTCAACTCTGTCGACTATGACCCGACGGACGACTCCATCATCATTTCCTCGCGTCATCAGTCCGCGATTATCAAAATCGGTCGCGATAAGCAGGTCAAGTGGATTTTGGGCGCTCCGGACGGCTGGCAGGCCAAGTGGTCCGATAAGGTTCTGACGCCGGTCGATAAGGACGGCAAGCCCCTCAAGTGCCAGCAGGGCAAGTGTGAAGGGACAAACTTTGACTGGACCTGGACGCAGCACACCGCATTCCGCATTGATTCGAAGTCCGATAAGCGTTTCGTTTATGTGACTGCATTTGACAACGGCGATGGACGCGGGCTAGAACAGCCGGCGCTGCCTGAAATGAAATATTCGCGCGCCGTCGTTTTCAAGGTTGATCAGGAAAAGCGCACCGTCGAACAGCTTTGGGAATACGGCAAAGAGCGCGGTCACAGCTGGTACAGCCCGGTGACATCGCTCACGCAGTATGAGGACGACAAGGACTCGATCATGGTTTATTCCGCCACGCCGGAAATGGTGCTTGTGAAGGGTAAGGCGGTCGGAGCGCCATCTCCCTATCTGCAGGAATTCAAGTGGGGTTCAACTGAGCCTGCAGTTGAAATCCGCATTAATGGGTCGATGGGCTATCAGGCTATGCCGTTCCGCGTACAGAAAGCCTTCAATCATGCCAAATAAGATTAGGTAATACAGAAGCATTTATTTAGATGGCTTCTGAATAAAAAAGGGTCTTAAGCCGTTTTTGGCCGATGACGCTTATGAACGACGCTCTGGCTTCTCTCCTTCCAGAGCGTCGTTTTTTTAAACGTTCGGATGGTTGGGCGGAACAATCGGCGACTGTACGGGTGAGGGCGAGGCTGGCAGAGTCTCATCTTTGTTTTTTGCGCTGCCGAGTTGTTTCACGAAATCCCGTACATATGAAGGAAGGTCTTCCGGGGCCCGCATGGTGAGGTGTCCCATGGAAAATTCGCACCCGCACCAGAGTTGGTTGTAGAAGCCTTCCTGAGCCAGCAGTTCGCCTCGGCGTTGCTGAAGACCGCCCTTTCGCCAATTCATATCCCAATAGCGAGTGCCGGGAGTAAGACGCACCGCCTCTTCGGCAGCTTCTCGGATTTGATCAAGCCGCTTCCAGCGGCTGCCCGCCAGGGTTGTTGTAAATGATTCGATGTCCAGCCGCTGAGCGCATTTTGCGGTTGCAAGCATGCGCACGCCAAAGCACGCGCGGCAGCGAAGACCTCTTTCGGGTTCATGCTCAAGCCCTATCCGTTCTGCGTCAGCCATTCAAGAATGGCGCTTGAGCATGGGGCGCAGCAGCTGTGCAGCAAGACCGGGTGAATAGCTTCCGTCATGAATTTGAATACTGTTGAAAATAAATCGTTCGTCTGTAGGCTGCTGCAAAAACGTGTCGGAAGAAAGGGGCTCTTGATATCGCGCCTGTTTCAGTGGCACTAGCACATTCGCCGCCGTGAACGAAGGGCATATGCTTTTTTGTCAACACTCAGGATTTCGGCACATCCTCTTTGTTTGTGCCGTCTTGATCGTGATGACACAGCAGCTGCAGAAAAATCTGCCAAATCTACCATTATTCATAGGCGAGAGCGGTGGAATCGTCGTTAGGCAAATCGACCTTGCAGGAACCAGCGGCGGTTTTGAAGATCTTGAAAAATCCACAGCAGCTCACCTGTTGCACTGCGGGCTCGATAATACCTGCGAGGATCTTTTGCTGTCGATGATAGTCGTTTAGGTCCATCGAGCAATTCAAGCGGACCATTGAATATTGGAAGCCCTCCTGAGGTCGGCAATGACTGAATTTCAGGGAAAATTTCAATGGGCGGAAGATCAGCTGCCGAAGCCTGAAGGATATGGGCATATCCGGGCAGCGGTTCGCGCTGATGTGCCGAGCCGGACAAATTAAGGGCAGGTACGCGCTGCTGCGCAGCTTCTGGCCGCAGGTCCCCAGTCAGCGCTAATTGATAGACGCGCGAACGTCCAACGATTTGGGTGAGTGAGCGAACCAGCGGGGAGGTTGCGGTTTCGCCGTCTGCTGTCTGACGAAAGGGAACGACTTCCAGCTCCAGATTGGCGGCTTGTTCTTCAAGGACTGCTTTGTACAAAAGTTTGTGCAGCCTGATTCGACCCGCTGCCGCAGACTTGCCTATTGGGATCAAAAGATTGCCGCCCAGTACAGACGAGGTGTGCAGGAAGCGGCCGACCGGATCGTAGGCGCGGATTGTGCAGGAAACGGCATTGGTTTTGACGTTCTTTGTCCACGCAGCAAACGCTGCTTCAAGACGCTCGAGCTGGAGTTTGAAGTTAAAAGAAGGAACGCCGATACGCAGGCGGAAGGTTTCCGGAGCATGCTTCGCAATGAGGTTCTCTTTAAGAAAGGTATGCATTAAAAGCGCTTGGGCATCGTAATCTGCATGAACGGATTTGGCTTCCTCGACGGCAGCATTCAACGCATTCAAAGGGGAGCTGCCGCTGCCGCCAAAAGCTTCAAATTTCAAACGGAGAAGAGTGTCAAGCAGCAGCTGTGCAGCACTCAGATCGGTATTCACAATGATGGCGGCAGCGCCGGAATTAGGAGCCTGTAAGAGCAGCGCCGCACCAAATGACTGGGCGATAGAAAGCAGGATGCTGGAAAGCTCCTGACCAATGAGCTGTCCGGAGCGTTCGAGCTGCAGGGCGGGCGTTTGTAAGAGGGCTTCTTTGGCGTTCATAAATCGACGCACACCCAACCGAACCGCTTCGCGGTTTCGCGCAGCAATACGATCTTCAATAAGAAGAGCTGTCGGGGTAGGTCCTCTCGAGTGCAGGCGTTCCGGATCGGCCGCAAAGAGCAGTTGAGGGAGAAAGAGTGCAGTCCATTGTTCTGAAGCAGGAATAGCCATAGTGAATTTGGGATCAGTTGGTGCGGACGACAGTCGATGAAGTGGATGCAGATGAACTAAGCAGGGATAAGTTCAGGGAAAAGGCTGTGCTGCAGAGGAGTTGATTGGCGGTCACAAGGCTTTGCAGGTTCAGCAGCTTGCGCAAAAAGCGGTATTTCGGCTGATGCGGACGCGTTGATAAAGGTGCGGCGCCGCAGTGTCCGAATGCGAGACAGGATTTCTGGTCCCTTATGCACGGGGGAAAACTGAACACGGAGATCGGCCGTCAGCGGTAAGCATGCAAGCGAAGCTGGGCGAATGCCGAATAAGACAACATTTCGAGAAGTACAAGCAAGTGCAAGGCGCGACACCGCGCGCCGGTCTTCGTCTCGAGCGAGCGGCGCAAGCCATGCAACAACAGCATCGGCTTCACCAGAAGTGACTGCAGCTTCGGCGCAGCGAAATGCTTCTTCGGGTGATGCCGGCACTACGAAAAGCTGGCGGGAAAGATCAATGCCAGCCGCCTCGAAAGCGGGGGCATATGGCGTGAAGCCCTGCGGCGGGAGGATCCATACCACGCGCTTCACATGAGTGAGCGCATGAATCAGCAGAGAGATTTCGCCGCGCCGTTCGCCGGTTGTGAGCAGCTCAACAAATCCCTTGCAAGGGAAACCGCCGCCGAGCAGTTTGTCGACTTGGGGATTATGGGTTGAGAGGAGAACTTCCAAAGGCTCCATTGAAGCTGCGCGCGTATTGGGTGCGTTGGTTCGGGCTGCAAAGGGAAACGTCATGTCAACCTCCTTTGGAGGTTCTCGGACTGCTCGAGAACAAAGTGAAGCAGAAAATGGATTACGGGAAAAATGCGGGGCTCGGCCTTGGCCCCTCTTCTTGAAAGGAATGGTCTCCTCCTCAGATTGAAGAGAAGTCTCTCATCAAGATAAAGTCATCTTTCTTCACTACAAGTTTATGGCAAATACATCTAAGAAGATCAAATATTGATCTTATGAAAATGATCTACTGTAACTTAAATATTTATATTGATTAAAAATCAATATACTAGCTATGTATTCACAATATCGTGAGGGGCATATGCCGGTTTTTTTAGCTGAATATGATCTTATTTGAATTTGTTAATTCACCTCTTAGACAGCCAATTCAAATGTATTTGCATCATAAAATGATCCATTGCTAGGATATATTGTTCAGACATGAGGATCAAAAGGATGTTCAGAATGGTTTCTGAAAACAAATAAGATGAGATTTGTTTGATATTGCTCAAAGATTGGGATAAGCGGCCCGACTGGCGGTACACTTTCTCGACTTATCGCGCCGTATTGGAGAACTGCGGTGCTGTTTATGAAAAGGAAAAACAATGAGCGAACTTCAGCCAGGCTTGGAAAAGCGGCTTGCACACGTAAAGCAGATGCTGTCTGAAGCCGAAGAGAAGGCGGGACGGCCGCAGGGATGCGTCAAGCTTTTGGCCGTTGGGAAAACTTTTAACCAAGAGGCTCTTCTGGAATGCGCACGTGCCGGCGCGCTTGCCTTTGGCGAAAATTATGCTCAGGAAGGCTGTACAAAAATTGATTGGTTTCGTACAAACCATCCTGAACTTCATTTGGAGTGGCATTTCATCGGACCGCTGCAGGCCAATAAGAGCCGCATGGTTGCCGAGCGCTTCGATTGGGTGCAGACGGTGGATCGTTTGCGCATTGCTGAACGTCTGTCCGCACAGCGCCCGGATAATCTGCCGCCCCTCAACGTTCTGATTGAGGTGAATGTTGACGCGGAGGCGAGCAAGTCTGGCATTTCCCCGGAAGAGCTGCCCGCGCTTGCGGCGGCTGTTTCAGAGCTTCCTCGGCTCCGGCTGCGCGGCTTAATGTCCATTCCAGCTCCTGCTGAAACGTACGAAGGGAAGATGAAGCCGCTATTGGCAATGGCATCCCTTTTCAAGGCTTTTCAGGAAAAGTATCCGCAAGCCGACACCCTGTCTATGGGAATGAGCGCCGATCTAACGGAGGCCGTTGAAGCGGGTTCCACCATGGTGCGCATCGGCAGTGCCATCTTTGGTCCGCGCAACTATTCCGTCTGATCAAAAAGGGAATGAAAAGAGAAGCTGATCACTTGTTGTGATCAGCTTCTCCAAAAAAACGTTATTTCACCGCAACGTCACGGCCGAGAAACTGCTTGGAAAGATTTGAAAGCGTGCCGTCAGCGCGAAGTGACTCGATGGCTTCATCGATAGCCGCTTTCAGCGCCTGACTGCCCTTGGGCATTAATACGCACATCTCCTCGGCTTCGGTCGAAGTGGCAACCACCTTGACGGGGACGTCAGGCATCTTACGCAGGAAGTCCGCGATGGAAAGTTCGGAATTAAGTGCGGTATCCGCACGTTTGCTCACGACAAGTTCGACGGCCTGAGAGAAGTCTTGGACCCCCACAATAACGGCGCCGTGTGCTTCCGCAATGCGGCTGGAATTGGCTGTCGCAGATTCTGCGGCGCGTTTGCCCCGAAGATCATCGAATCCCTTGATGTCATTGTTGTCGCTGCGTACCAGAATTGCGGTATGGTCGTACGTATAGGGGACAGAAAAGTCGTATTTGGCTCGCCGTGCTGCATAAAAGGCTGCAGCACCCAAAGCGGCAGAAAGCAGTGTGCGGCGCTGAAAGAAAAAATGGTTGCGGCTGTTCATGATGTAATTATGAATAATGGAAGGTGCGGGATAACACCTATAAAAGATTGCAGGCACGATACGGCAAGTCGCGCAGGGAAATTGCTCGTACCTTAGTTCGAAGTCGAAACGAATTGCTAATAAGATTTTTTGAAGAAAATAGAGTATTGATAAACAATGATTATTTTTTCTTCGGCTCATTTGCGATGAGTCAGCGTTTTCCGAAAACCGCATCGGCCGTGACGAATGCTGGAGGGACTTGTGATTGGCTTTGCTTTGGAGCTTTCTTCTGCGGAGCTCTTTTGGAGCGGCGATTGCTGGGAATCGTTAGTACAGTCTTTGATTGTGCGAACATTGACCGTTGACATTCCATCCTCTGTTGAGGGTCTGGATTTTTCATAAATACCCATACGCTTTAGGACAAGGAGCATCAAGATGCTTACGATCGGCTTTCTCGGCGGCGGCAATATGGCCGGTGCTTTGATTGGGGGACTCCTTGCGGGCGGACCTCGTTCCGACCTCAAGGTTCATGTGACGGACCTCCACGAAGACAAACTCGCGCGGTTGGCGGCATTGGGTGCGCAGACGCATTCGGGCGTCGGCGAATGGGCAGCATCCTGTGACTTAATGGTTTTCGCCGTGAAGCCTCAGGGGATGAAGACTGCGCTGGCATCTTTGATGCCGTTCCTTAATCCTGATGGCGCTGCACTGACAATTGCAGCCGGTATTGAGGCCGCCGCATATGCGGATTGGCTCAACGGCTATCCTCTGATGCGGGCGATGCCCAATACGCCTGCAATGGTGGGTATGGGAGTGTCCGGTCTGTGGATCCCCGCAGGGATCTCCGATACGGCAGCGAATGCAGCGCGACAGGTGCTGGCAGCTGCAGGCAAGGTCGTAGAGGTGAAGACAGAGGCCGATATTGATCTGGTCGGCGCTATTCCGGGTTCTGGTCCTGCCTATGTGTTCCGCTTTATGGAAGCTTTGGAAAAAGCCGGCATCAAACGGGGGCTTCCTCCGGAGGCTGCGCATGCGCTGGCGCTGGGTACCGTTCTGGGCGCTGCGGTATTGGCTGACAAATCTGGAGAAGCTTTCTCCAAACTTCGTGAAAACGTTACGAGCAAAGGCGGTACGACTGCCAAAGCGCTTGAGGTAATGAATAACCGTGACATAGACGGCATGATGGATGAGGCCGTGAATGCGGCGCTCAAGCGCACGGCCGAAATGAAGGCGCTTTTCCGCTGAAGATTGATAAGGAAATCTTTTCTAAATGGAAGCGTGGGTGGCTTGGCTCATGGAGCTTTTCCGCAGCGAACACATTGAGTTTGCGCTTTTTGCCGCAGCCTTCATTTCCGCTACAGTGCTGCCGGGGGGATCGGAAGCGGTGCTCGCCGGCGCCGTCGCCGGAACCCCCTCTCGGGTGGTTGAGTTTGTTCTCATAGCCATGCTCGGCAATGCATTGGGCGGGATGACCGGCTGGTGCATTGGGCGCTTTATTCCGGAGCGGAAAAAAGAAGGGAAGGCATTGGCATGGCTTCATAAGTACGGCTACTGGGCACTGCTGATGACCTGGCTGCCGCTCTTTGGCGATGCGCTGCCCATTGCTGCCGGATGGCTGCGTCTTAAGGCGCTGCCCTGTTTCCTTTTAATTGCATTAGGCAAGGGGCTGCGCTATGCGGTGGTGGCCTGCGCGGTGCTGCCGCTTGCCGCTTGATTGCTCAAAAAGCGTTTTGAGGCTCCCTTCGTAATGCCGGTAGGCTAGTCAGGAAAATCCTTTTTTTTACGGCCATTTTCTAGAAAAATGCGCCGTTATAATCATTCGTCCATTTGCACAACAGTGCTGCTGCAGGTCGTCAGGCATTTTATTGTTTGACACTCTCTGCGGCGGTCTGCGCTTACGCGCGTAATTCGGAAAAACGAGACATGGGTATGCCTTCGTTTTTTCCTCGAGTCGGCGGCAGCGCAGCATTCAAATCACATTGGAATTTCTCATGAAGATCTTAGTTGCTGTGAAGCGGGTCGTTGACGCCAAGGTCAAAGTGCGCCCGCTCCCGGACCGTTCGGGTCCCGACACCAAGCTCGCCCGCATGGCGATCAATCCGTTTGATGAGATTGCCGTCGAGGAAGCGGTTGAACTCAAAGAAGCCGGAAAAGTCCAAGAAGTCGTTGCGGTTACGATCGGCGGTGCTAAGTCAGTTGATGTGCTTCGCACGGCGATGGCGATTGGGGCGGATCGTTCTATTCATGTCTCAACCGATGAAATGATGGAGCCGCTTGCTGCTGCAAAGATCCTTGCCAAGATTGCTGAACGCGAAAAGCCTGACCTGATCCTGATGGGCAAGCAGGCGATTGATGATGATGCGGCACAGACCGGGCCGATGCTTTCGGAACTCCTGAATCTTCCGCTGGCTGCGTTTGCAAGCGAGATTGAGCTTGCTGACGGCCGCCTGATCGTCACGCGTGAAACCGACGGGGGTACGCAGACCATTTCAGTCACGCTCCCCGCAGTCGTGACAGCGGACCTGCGTCTTGCTGAACCTCGCTATGTCACGCTGCCGTCTATGGCCAAGGCTCGCAAAAAACCGGTTGAAACGGTTGAGCTTGCATCCCTTGGCATTAATACAGCTCCCCGCCAGAAACTCCTTGGCGTTGAACCGCCGCCCGCACGCAAGGCTGGGGTAATGGTTGCCAATGTTGATGAATTGATCCAGAAGCTTCGCGATGAAGTGCATCTGCTCTGAAGGGGAATAATGAAATGACTGCGCTTTTAATTGCTGATCATGACAATGTGAAGCTTCGTCCGGCGACCGCCTGCGCGGTAACGGCGCTGCTCCAGATGACGGAAGCCGTTGACGTGCTCGTTGCCGGAAACGGCTGCGAAGCTGTAGCTGAGGAAGCGGCGAAAATCGCGGGCGTCCGTACGGTGCTTCTTGCCCAAAATGCCAAACTGGCTCAGGAGCTGCCCGAGGTGCTCGCCTATACGGCGGCTCATGAAGCGCCGGGCTACTCTCATATCTTTTTCTGCGCTACGGCGCTTGGCAAAGCGGCCATGCCCCGTGTGGCGGCTCAGCTTGACCGTTCTGCGGTCTCCGATGTTGTTGCCGTAAAAGGTCCAAAGACCTTTGTACGCGGCATCTATGCCGGTGCACTTCTCGCAACTGTTGAGGTCGACGAAGATGTGGTGGTCGGAACGGTTCGCACGACGGCCTTTGAGCCGGCTGGCGAAGCCGACATGCCGGTGCGGATTGAAAACATAACCGTGCCTGAAGAGGCTGTTAATTGGGATGCCTCTCAGTTTGTGCGCTTTACGGAAACGGAAAGCGATCGTCCGGATCTCGTCTCGGCCAAAGTGGTTGTTGCCGGCGGGCGCGGTCTTATTGATGAGGCTGGGTTCTCTTCGCTTGAAAAGCTGGCCGATAAAATTGGTGCCGCCGTTGGGGCAACCCGTACTGCCGTCGATATGGGACTTTGTCCCAATGATTGGCAGGTAGGGCAGACGGGTAAGATGATTGCCCCCGATCTTTACATCGGTTTCGGCATCTCCGGCGCTATTCAGCATACAGCCGGCATCAAGGACGCTAAGGTGATCGTTGCGGTGAACAATGATCCGGAGGCTCCGATTTTTGAAACGGCCGATTATGGTCTGCTTGCTGACGCAGCTGAGACCTGCAGGGCTCTTGCCGCGAAGCTTTAAGATCAAGCGGTTTTTCTGCTGAGAGGCGCCTTTGAATCTGCAGAACTGCAGAGGATAAAAAGCACTGCAATGACTTGCAGAGTATTGGGCGCCTCAAGTAGAATCGCGCTTCTTGAATGAAGCCGCGATCCGCGGTTTGTTCAAACCCATTCTTCCCATTCGTTTCTCCCCGGGACGGGGGTACGGATGGATTTAACTGTACCAATGATTTGAGAGGTAACTCATGGTCATCGTTCGTCTCGCCCGCGGCGGCTCCAAGAAGCGTCCGTTCTTCAACATCCACGTTTGCGACTCCCGCACCCGTCGTGATGGTCGTTTCATTGAACGTCTCGGCTACTACAACCCGGTTGCTGCCGGTCAGGCTACCCGTCTGGTGGTTGACCTGGAACGCCTTGCCTTCTGGCAGTCCAACGGCGCTCAGCTCTCCGATACGGTTGCTCGTCTCGTGAAGGAATTCAAGGCTCAGCCCGCCGCTGAAGCCCCTGCTGCTGAATAATTTCTGCTGCAGTCTGCACTGAGGCGATAAACCTCAGCGCAAAGGCCCCGCATCCCTTCTGGTGCGGATTCAGCGAACTCTCTGCCGGTCGTGCCTCTCGTGTCCAAGCACATCGGATCCGGCAGCGTCAGGAGCAAAAGCTCCTGGGCGTCGGTTCTTCTGAATCCGGTATCTACGCCTGAAGTCTGCGGGGCTTCTCTATTTCTACAACTCGGAAAATTTGCCATGACGTCCGACAGCACACTGATTCACGATGCGGAATTGCCCGCCGATTCGACCGATGCGCCTGATGAATGGGTGGAACTTGGCCGTACGGCCGGGGCATACGGCTTCAAGGGCTGGGTGCGCATTGCGCCGCTCGCTTCCGGAGAGGTACTTGAGCACACTCGCAATTGGGAGTTGGTGGATACAGCCGGCGTCCGTACGCCAGTGCGCGTCAAGGGACTGCGCCGACACGGCGCAGGATTGATTGCTAAGTGGGACGGCTGTGAATCCAAAGAAAGCGCGGATGCGCTCCGCGTGAAGGTGGGCGTCCTTCGCAGCAATTTCCCGCAGGCGGGCGAAAATGCGGTGTGGGCGATTGATCTGGTTGGATGTACGGCAGTAAATAAGGATGGAGTCAAACTGGGCACCATTCTTTCCATCGGCACCAACGGCGCACAGGATCTTTTTGAGATTGAGTACGTTGATGCAGCAGGGGTTGTGAAGAGTTTTTTCATCCCCAACGTGAAAGATGTCTACGTTGTGGAGATGAAGCCTGAAGAAAAACGCGTCGTCTTTGATTGGGACCCGGCATGGCGTTGAGGAGGTACCGATGCGCTTTGACGTCGTAACGCTTTTCCCCGAGATTTTTTCGGCTGTGCGTGACTGCGGGATTACCGCACGGGCACGCATGCGGGGTCTGTGGTCAATGAACTGCTGGAATCCTCGAGATACCGCCACGGACCTTCACCGTACGATTGACGACCGTCCTTTTGGCGGCGGTCCCGGCATGGTCATGATGGCAGAGCCTCTGGCTCAGACCATTGATGCTGTCCGAGCCTCCGGCAACCGCGGCCCAATTTTGAGTTTTGCCCCGAATGGGGCGCGCCTGACGGATGCGCGTGTACGTGAAATCGCTGCAGCCAAAGAACCGATTGTGCTTGTCTGCGGACGTTATGAAGGCATTGATGAGCGCTTTCTCGAGTCCTATGTCGACGAAGTGGTCAGCCTTGGAGATTTTGTTCTTTCCGGAGGAGAGCTGCCTGCCTGTGCATTGATTGATGCTGTGGTGCGTCAGCTTCCAGGGGCAATTAAGGACCTTTCGGCTTCGGATGAAAGCTTTGCCACTGGTCTGCTGGATGCGCCGCACTACACGCGTCCAGAGGTTTGGCGGGGTATGCCGGTGCCGGATGTGCTTTTGTCAGGCCATCACAAAAACATCGGAAAGTGGTCGAGAGAAAAAAGTTTGGCGCTTACGTTGCGTACGCGTCCGGATCTCATTAGAATCGCGGATTCTTCTGGTCTCCTGACGCGCGAGGACGTTAAGTTCCTTCGCACAATGGGGGCCAAGAATATTTCCGAAGGGCGCCGTTCTTAATCTCAACGGGGTTCTTCATCAACAAACCCATCCTCTCGGCGGCGGGCTAAACCCCTAACAATCAGGCCGCATGACGATGGCTACGGAGTTAAAAATGAATCTTATCGAGATTCTCGAAAAAGAAGAAATGGCTCGCCTCACGGCTGGCAAGACGATCCCCGCTTTCCGCGCTGGCGACACGGTTATCGTGTCCGTCAACGTGGTTGAAGGTTCGCGCAAGCGCGTTCAGGCCTTCGAAGGCGTCGTTATCGCTCGTCGTACTACTACCTGCGCGAACGTTCCGGCAAGGCCGCCCGCATCAAGGAACGTCTGGTCCGCAAGGAAGCCTAATCCTCGACGCTGGGAAACCTGCCTCGAAACCCCCGAAAGCCTCCGTAGGCTCCGGGGGTTTTATTTTGGTGCACCCTTTGAAGCGGTATGGATTTTTTAGATACATACAGTCTCCGCTTTAGTCCTTAGGCGGAATCTCTCAATACCTCAAAGCTCTCTCAAGGGTCGGCTTGTTTTTCCGTACTGCTGCCCAAATCTGGTGCCGCTGCCCATACAATTGCCGAACCTCCTTTGCAAATAGAAGTTTTAAATAGCACTAGTGCATTGAGGTTTATAAAAATTTATGTGCATTTAACGGAGAAATGCCAATGCCTAAGAACTATACAGTGACGCTTCCTCATTACAGCGTCGGTCCTTCTTGCTACGACGAGCTTGGCCAAGTCACTCGCTTTTATGGCCGTACAGCTGCCGTCGTCGGCGGTGAAACAGCGCTGGCCAAGGCGGGACCTGCCCTGAAGGCTGGCTTTGAAAAGGCCGGCGTTAAGCTGACTGAATGGACTGTTTACGGAAAAGACTCGACGAATGCAAACGTCGAGAAAATTGTCAACAATCCGAAAGTTCAAGAAGCTGATCTGCTCTTCGGTGTTGGCGGCGGTCGTGCGATTGATACGGTGAAGACTGCTGCCGATATTCTCGGCAAGCCCTTCTTCTCTGTGCCGACCGTTTCGTCCAACTGTGCTCCCGTTTCAGCTATTGCAGTGATCTATAAGGACGACGGCGCCCTTGATCATTACCACTTTCCGAAGCGTTGTCCTGAGCACTGCTTCATTGATACGACGGTCATTCTCGACAGCCCTGAAGAGCTATTCTGGGCAGGTATCGGTGATGCGCTTTCTAAGCAGGCAGAAAGTCAGCTTGCTTCCCGCGGTGCAGAATTGACGCACACGCCGCTGCTTGGTGTTCAGGTGGGACTGGTCTGTGAAGATCCTCTGCTCGAATACGGCAAGCAGGCGATTGAAGACTTCCGTGCCAAACGCGACAGCCATGCCTTCACTGAAACAGTGCTCGACATTATCGTTTCGACTGGCATTACGTCCAATCTGACGACGACGAAGGACAGCTATTACTACAACTCCTCACTGGCCCACTGCTTCTACAACGCCTCGATGGTGCTTCCGAGCATTCACAAGCACCTCCACGGCGAGGTGGTGAGTTTTGGCACGCTGGTGCTCCATGCCGTTGATGAGGACGATGTTGCGCTTGAGCGTCTGATGACGTTCAACCACTCGGTCGGGCTCCCGGTGACGTTGGCTCAGCTTGACATTACGACGCCTGAACAAGTCAATGCGCTTGCCGATCGCGCGGCCACTATGAAGGAGTGGACTTGTGTGCCGTATGAAATGACAAAGGATAAGTTCCGTAACGGCATCTATAAGGTGGATGAACTTGGCCGCAAGTTTGTCGCCAAGCAGTCCTGATACTTTGTCGACTTTATTCTCTGTGATGCCCCCAAGGTGATGGGGCGCAGAGCGAAGGATCGAAAGCATAAAAACGCCGCAGCGCTTCTCCGTCGCTGCGGCGTTTTTGTAATCCGGCAGAGGATTTATCCGTCCTGCGCTTGAGACAAAGTTTCCCCAGTCTTGCGGCGATTACTGCCGGCTACCATATCAAAGCGGAAGAACCGGCATTCGAGCGGTCCATTGAACAGAACGATTTTGCGGGATTCCTTCAAGCGCATTTGGCGCGGCAATAAGCGGTCTGAGGTCAGCAGCCAGGCCGTCCAGCCGGGGAACTGACTCTTCAGTGCAGCAGCAAAATCAGCCATCATTGCCGCAATCGAGGCGCTCTTCGGGTTGGATTGTTCACCATAAGGCGGATTGGCGATGACAAGCCCCCCTTCAGCACCTTCGGGCGCTTTAATCGAACGGGCGTCGCCCTGATGAAAGACGATGCGGCCGTCGTCAAGGAGAGCGCCGAATCCTGCCCGACGGCAGTTTTCTTCCGCTTTTTCG
>PPYE01047594.1_pt1 | contig 13844 bp, 30 predicted proteins | sample 1559881 | NCBI WGS metagenome assembly PPYE01 (sample SAMN08240022, study PRJNA423297) | Human gut metagenome, whole genome shotgun sequencing project.
GAAAGGAATTGAAAAAAATGAATGAATTAAAAATCGTTACATATCAGAATCAAAGAATTCTGAACACTCAACAACTGGCTGAATCTTATGACACGTCAGTTAAACGCATTTCTCAAAATTTCAACACTAACAAAGAACGTTATCAAGAAGGTAAACATTACTTCTTCCTTCAGGGCGAAGAACTATCATCATTTTTGCAATCCGCAAATTGCGGAACGCAAAATCAAAAAGTTAGATCAATGTATTTATGGACGGAAAAAGGCGCTTTCCTTCATGCCAAGTCGCTAAACACAGATAAGGCATGGGAACTATACGACAAACTTGTTGATTCTTATTTCAGAAAAACTGTAATCCCATCATTGGCAGAGCAAGCAAGAATTGCTTTAGCATTATCAAGTGAAACAGCAGGGCGTGTTGAAGAAATCAATGACGATTTACAGAATTTCAAAAAAGATATCCCTCTTTTACCAGTAGAATGTGACGATGTCCAAAAAGCAGTTAGACAGCTCGGTACTAAAATTTTAGGTGGACACGGCACACCAGCATATCGTGATGATTCACTGCGTGGTCGAGTATATGCAGATATCGGACGTGAAATTAAACATAAATTTGGCGTACGCTCATACAAAGCAATCAAACGCAAATATCTTGATGATGTTAACGAAATCATTGAGAAATATACGTGCCCTAAAGATATCTTAGAAGATATCATTGCTGCTAATAAGGTAACATCATGAAAAGATTTAAGCTATGGATACAAATCACTTACGGTTTAGCGTGGCGAATGATTATATTGCTGCTAGCTTATATAGGAGCAGTAGAGTTGTACTTTACGTTAAGGTGACATTATGCCAGCCAAAGGACCAGATGAGTATTACAGCGACGATTTGTCAGTAAATGAGCTGGCAGATATTAAAGCACTCCATGAAGAGCAAGAGTGGAGAGAAAGGAAAGAGGATGAAGACAACAGCTGAATTACTGGGTGAATTAATAGCAGTAGCATATGAATGTAAAAAACATGATATTTTTGTTGAGTATTCCCCTCATACACAGTCGGTTTGGGTGGATATTCATTTAAACAGATGGATAAATAATAAAAATGCTGATGAATCATATACCATTTATCTAACTTACGAAATGGCAAATGAAAAGTTAAAGGCGATAATCGACTATATCAAGCATTTAAGCAAGGAGAAAAACAAATGAAGATAACAAACAAATACAATCTGCCTGCACCGTTAGTTGATGCAGTTACACGCAATCACAAATATACACCTAAGCAGTACAGCGTTACGGCGTTATTAAAAGGGCCATGTCAAGCAATCTTAGAGCGTAGACATGACGATGAAATAGAGCAAGACGTATCAGATATGATTTGGTTAATATTTGGTACTGCTGTACACAGCATCTTGGAAAAATCACAGGAAGAGTTGGAAGAATTAAAAGAAAATAAATTTGTAGTCGATATGCTGAATGGCTATAAATTAAGTGGCATTTTTGACCTTTACAACGATGCAACTGGAACAGTAACGGATTACAAGACAGCAAGCGTTCAAAAGGTACTAAAAAATGATTGGGATGAGTACCGCAAGCAAACACTCATTTATTGTTGGATGTTACGACAAATTGGTTTTGATGCAAACAGAGGCGAGATTGTGGCCATGCTAAAAGACCATAGTAAAACAAAGGCTCTGCAGGGCGGTAATTATCCTCAACACCCTGTATATCGTATTGGATGGGATTTTACGGATGATGATTTTAAAGAAATTGAAGAATGGATAAAACAACGATTTGAAGAATTGAGTGATTGTGAGCAAATGGATGATGCAGATTTACCAAACTGTACACCAACAGAACGCTGGCATAAGGATGATACATATGCAATTATGAAAAAAGGTCGCAAATCGGCTGTGAAGTTATTCAAAACAGAAGGTGATGCAAAAGCATATTTTGACAATTTAATGCTTGATGACAAACATAGCATCGTAAAGCGTGAAGGTGCTGATAATCGTTGTGATAATTATTGTAACGTAAACAAATGGTGCCCTTACTACAGGAGTAAACATGCAGAGTGCAGTGATAACCAGTGTGACACTGAAACAGCTGAGTAGCGAGGTAACAAGCATGACAGAAAAAACTATATCGCTACTTGAGAAATTATCAAGTATACAGTGTGAATTAAAAGCACCAAAAAATCAGTATAACAAGTTTGGGAAATATAACTATCGTAATTGTGAGGACATCCTTGAGGCGGTTAAGCCGTTATGTAAAAAAAACAAGACAACCCTTATTATTAGTGATGAAGCTGAAATTTATGATGGATGGCATTACATAAAGGCTGTTGCTGAATTGTATGATTGGGAAAGTGACCAAACAATCAAATGCTGTGCATATGCCCGTGAAAGTGTGGCTAAAAAAGGTATGGATGAAAGTCAAATTACAGGATCCACATCGTCATATGCCCGTAAGTACGCATTAAACGGATTATTTAATATTGATGATACAAAAGATGCTGATTCAAATGAGCAAAAAGAGCAACAAAACAATAAAAATAATACAGAAGAGCAACTCAATGTATGGACATTGGAATGGTCATCGCTAAGAAAAAAAATGGATGCCATGGGAATTGATTATCGAAGTGATGCTACAGCAACTTGGCTAAAGAAACACTTTGGTATTGTATCACAAGATGCATCTACTGATTTGCAAACAATGATCAACCTTGTGAATGCGTATAAAGCTTTAATACAGGAGTATGAAAAGAAGTATGGGAAAAAGTAAACGCAGCAAAGCTTGCGACATAAGCGCTAAGGTAAGAGCAGAAGTAAGACAGAGAGATGGCGATAAATGCATATGGTGCGGTCGTCACCTCTCACATCCTCAAATATGCCACTATATATCCCGCGGAGCCGGTGGCTTAGGCATACCTCAAAATCTTGTCTGCGGATGCGTAACATGCCATCAGCAAGCTGACCAAGGTCAACATACAGATAGGTATAAATTAGCCATGAGAGAGCATTTAAAACGTCATTATCCTGATTGGGATGAAACCAAGTTGAGGTATCGTAAAGATGGCTAAGACAAAGATAGTTGCTAATTATCTACGCAAAGCAATCAATGAGGATGGAAACCTTGAAGTAACATTTGAAGTATCAAATTATCATTACAAACGATACTGTCAAGACTTACAAAAAAAGCCTTATACATTAGAGATTGCTGAGGTTAAAAACAAACGCAGCATTAATCAAAATAATTATTTGTGGGCGCTGATCCATGAGATAACGCAGCACCCAAACGCATCCTCAGATGATGACTGGGATATGTACTGCATATTGTTATCGCAGGCAGGTGCCAAGTTTGAATACATTACATGCCTTGCAGAAGCGCTAGAAACGCTCAAACAAGAAGTCAGAGCATTACAGGTACTCGGTTATGAAAACCGCGAGAACGGTACTAGATGGGCACGGTGTAAAGTGTTTATAGGGTCCAGCAAAATGAACAAAGAAGAGATGGGGAAGCTCATTGATAAAACGTTATGGTATGCTGAACAACTTGGCATAGACACGGTTTATTATCGTGACATGTTAGTATGATAAACTACCCAGACGGACGTAAGTATACCTCTGCGCAAACACCTCCCATAAAGCCTAAAAAGAACAAATATGGAGCGGTTAAAACAGAAATAGATGGCATCACATTTGACAGCAAGCATGAGGCATCACGTTATCGAGAATTACGGTTACTAGAACAGGCTGGAGAGATATCAAATCTCCGCCTGCAGGTACCGTTTGAGTTGATTGCTAAAAGTAAGCATGGAACAGCTATACGATATTATGCAGACTTTGTATATAACGATAGTTATGGCCAATTGATTGTTGAGGATGCTAAAGGTGTTAAAACTCCCATATACCAATTGAAAAAGCGGATGATGGCAGAAAAGTACGGCATTGATATAAAAGAGGTGTAGACAGTGAAAAATTGTAGTATAGCTGAAAAAGCTGAATACATAGCTAATAAACTAATCGAAAAAGGTGTAATAATACACAGATATGATGCCTATTCAACAAATAGCATTTATCTCAAACTTGATTATGGGGTATGTAATAGCATCCGCATTAGTGATCACAATGGCAAAGAGCATTTATCTTATCGATACAACATAGGTAAGGATATTAAAAATTGTTATACACGCGAAAAGGAATACAAGAGATTTTATTATCCGTTCCGTATGCAAGATGAGATGATACAGCAAATCTTATGCGATCGGCAAGAAAAAATCGATAGATATGGCACGGGGAAATACATTGAATATATGGATAAAAACAAAGAAGAAAGTATAAATAAGAAAGGCTTTTGGCAAGGATGCAAACAATTGAATTGAGGTGGAAATTTGGCAGAAAGACGAATGTTTACATCACAAATAATAGATAGTGATGCTTTTCAAGATATGCCTTTATCAGCACAGGCTTTATATTTCCATTTAGGAATGAAAGCTGATGATGACGGTTTTCTTGGAAATCCAAAAAGAGTACAAAAAATGATAGGGGCTTCAGAAGATGATATGAAGCTCCTACTTATAAAAAAATTCATCTATTTATTTGATACTGGAATATGTGTGATTAAGCATTGGAAAATGCATAACTACATTCAAAAAGATAGATATAAACCTACTGCATATGAGCATGAAAAAGATATGCTTGAAATCAAGAAAAACAAGGCATATACCGTTAGAAATGAAGGTTGTATACAGAATGGATACATATTGGATACAAATTGTACACCTAGGTTAGGTAAGGTTAGGTTAGGTAAGGTTAGTGAAGATATATTGTCTGAAACAGATGTTTCCGACGACGTACCTACTGGTAAAGAGGACATCGAAGATAATATACCGTACAAAGAAATCATTGATTATTTGAACGAGAAAGCAGGAACTCAGTATCGCTATAAATCTAAAAAAACAAAAGAGAAGATCAAAGCGAGGTACAACGAAGGTTTCGCAATCGACGACTTCAAAAAGGTAATTGATATCAAATGTGATGAATGGCTTTCGGATCCTAAAATGTGTAAGTACATAAGACCAGAAACATTGTTCGGTAATAAATTTGAAAGTTATTTAAATAAGCCTACACCTATGAAAACTAATAAACAACTTCCTGAATGGTACGAAAACCAAGATGTTATTGAGACAACAAGTCAACAAGTAGATGATGATGAAATCAAAGCTATGATGGAGAAACTGAAAGGAGAACAGCAATGAAGCAAAAAACATACGAGACCATGTGTAAGCGCATGAAAGCACAAGGTATCACATTAAGCAGTTTAACAAAAGAAGTAAACAAGACAACACATGTATGCGAACAGGAAATGATCAATTATATGCTTGTACCAGAAGAAATGCCGGATGAGGTTGAAACAGCGTTGAAAGATATATTTATGCTGCATGGTATCGAACAAAAAAATGTGCAAATGTGCATGGAAGAGGTAGCATAGTATGAAATTTATAGGATCAATGTTTAAGAATGCCATGACCACAAATCGCATAGAGGTTAAAAATGGTGTGGTTACAATACATAACACAGAAAATGACTATGGTTTTATCACTATGTTTAATGCCGATGAAAAAAACGATGAAATGACGTTTACGCTTAGTAAGAAGGATTGTCACACTTTATCTATGTTTGTATCTTTTGACTTAACAATAAAAGACAATAAGATATTTGTCAAAATGCCAAAAAGCAAAATTGTATTAGCTAATATGACAGATGCATGTATACCGGATACAAGTCTTGGTGATAACACAATACAAATTAGTGTTAACTCAAATGACTTTGAACCTGGGCAAAAATTTGTTGGCAATGATCAAACAAGGGTACAGCTTAATGGTGTTAACATAACACCTACAGGATATCTCATCACAGATTCTAAGTGCATTTATATACGCAAGGCCGATACCGGCATAAAAAACACTATTTGCGTGCCTAAAGAAGCATTCAAGTATATAAAAGATACTAATACATGCATGACCGACGGGAAAAGAGCAGCGTTTGTAAACAGCGAAGGTCAATTGTTTTATACATCATTGATGGTTGTAGCAATGGATATGCCGCAACTAAACATCAATCAAGTATGCGCTATTACTGTCAACAAAAAACATTTGTTAGAATCACTTAAGATGCTGAGAGGATACACAAACGAATTACAAATTTTAAATGATAACGAACTCCGAGCAAAAGCAGCATCAGAAACAAATGAGTTTGACATTACATTAGACGGAAAATTAGTAAAAGGAAGTAAACTTAACGTTAAAGTGTATATCGACGATGTAATTAAAATCATTGAGTTGGAAAAAGAAGATCAAGTGTTATTAAGTTTCAATGACAGAATGCTGATATATCAAAAAGATGATACCACAGCAGCATGCGCATACCTTAATCAGCCAAACAGGGAGGTAGAATAATGGACTTAATGAGTATGTTAAAGCCTGCAGAAGTAGAAAAGCAGGAAAAACCTAAAAAAGAAGCAAAACCAAAAGCGACCAAAACAGACAAGAAAGAAGCAAAAGTAAAGGAAAATAAATATAAATTTCCTTTCGGAATGTTCTTTAACCACAGTGAGCAGGATGTAACTCACGTTTTCCAGGATGAAAAGGAATACTCTACTGATGAGATTTCTAAAGAAATGCTTCGACATGGGTTTTATGATTTTTCCGGGTCTGTCTCATATGATTACATTCAAGATGACAACATGTTAGTAGTGTCTTTTCAAAAACACGCAAAAGGTTAAAAGTATGAAATACGTATTTATCATTGTGGGGGTCGGCGGAACCGGCTCCCTGGTGGCTAGGGATTTACCAAAGCTACTCATGCACACAGGCAGTGAAATGGTCTTAATTGACGGCGATATCGTAGAAAAAAAGAACATGGTACGTCAAGCGTACCAACAGCACGATATCGGAGAAAATAAGGCAAACGCATTAGCAAAGAAAATCAATACGTTTTATGGAAACATTTGTGAATCAATTGATCATTACATAACGAAAGATGAAATCCTAGAACTTCTTAAAAAGTATGAGAATTATACACCTGTGCTTATCGGTTGCGTTGACAATAACAAGACGCGCATCTTATTAGAAAAAACATTCAAGCAGTTAGATGAATGTGTGTATATTGATTCAGCAAATAGTGAGTATGAAGGTGATGTGTATGTGGTGGTAAAGGATGGCCAAAAAATCGTCGGTAAATTACGCGGTGATGCCTATAAGTTTGATTTAGACAAGCATCCAACAGAAAAGAGCTGCGAAGCACAAGCTGCAGCCGGAAATATTCAGTATATGGTCACAAACCTAAAGATGGCCAACGTGGTAATAGAGCACATCAGTGCTTTGCTACACGGCGAGATAAAGGTAGGTGTTAGCGTTGTTAAGCGATTTGAAACATTACATATCATTCCCCAAAATTGACTTGGAGCGAGATACATATGGTTGGTACGTAAAACAATTATGTGAGCACTGTAAAGACCAAGGGTCGGTTGACAATTTGCTTGATGGGATACGACATGCCAGAAACAACGGATTTCAAAATGATGAATTTTATCTATTTAGTGGATTAATTAATGACTATCACGCAAGAGATGCACTTAATTACAATGAAAATGCGATGCTTAAGGTGTTAATACATTGTTTTTCTAAAGACGCAATAATAGAAGTTAACGACGCTCCTTTTGAATATCAATTTATGGAATATACAAATACAGGCCGTAGGTTAAGAGGACTAAAACCAAATATTTTATCAGAGTATTTGGAAAGTTGGAAAGAATTTAGCGAGATCACAGACGGTGATTATTTAGGCAAAGGAAATTTATTATCAGATAAAGAAATTTTGAATGCTTTTGAAGATGGAGAACTAGGAACTATGTATGAGGATGTATATATGTCAAGTTGCATCGTAGTGGTCGATGAAAATGACGAAGGTATAAAAAATCTTGATCAGTTGTTAAATATGCTTGATTTTTCCGAAGTGTCGCCAGGATTGTACTATTATGGATTGATTGATTATAGTGGAGGAACATATGATGAAGATAGTCTTAATGATCTAGAAATTAAAGAAATAATGATGATGCTTGGTAATAAAGAAAGGAAAATCAACGAAGATGACATTTTCATCTATTTAAACAATGAAATCAACAATTACAAAGCTTTGGAACTATTAGACAAATTAAATATATGTATATCGACAAGAGAGGTTATGTTCTGATGGAAATTATTTTTAGAATATCTGATCAAGTAGAGGATGCAGAAATGCTTGTTAGTGATAAGCAAAAAAACTATTTTAAAGCAGTAAGCATAAAGCAACTCATTGATAGTTTAAGCTCAATGCTTGGGCAAGATGCTAATATTGATTATAAAAAAGATCTAATCGTATCAGATAATGATTTGATAGCTGTATCGTCTAATTGCATTGTGACCAAACAGCATGAGCATAAGCGCATTGTTACATATGCAGGTAAAGCGTATAAAATCAATTTTCCAAATAGTATCTATTTGATATGTCATCATGCTGGACAAATCAAACAATTAGAAGCCTATTGTTTTAAAGAATATGATGGTATGAATACGAAGCTATATAGATATGCGATGCCTAATATGTTTAGTAATAACACAATATGCATGGGCACTGCAAACAAAGCAATTGATGTGAAGAAATATAAAGACGCATTAGAAGAAATTCTTTGTACGCAGTACACGCACGCAAGGCCGGATAATATTAAGAAATTCAAATCTACATCAGAATATTTCGATTATTTGAAGGATAATGATTTTCCTTATAATTTACTTTATTCAACTGGGAAAACACTAAAAGATGTTATGTAAGCAACGCAACCTATTGAGGTTTCGTTGTAGGATTGCAACCAATATAGGTTGCGTTATAAGAAAGTGAAGTGTAAAAAATGAAACATATATTAGATGTATGTTGTGGCAGCAAAATGTTCTATTTCAATAAAAATAATCCTCTTGTGCATTTCAACGATATCAGAAAGTTAGAGGAACCACTTTGTGATGGAAGGATGCTCAAAATAGAGCCAAATACTCAATGGGATTTTAGACATCTTCCTGTGTCTGATAATACATACGATATGGTAGTATTTGACCCGCCACATCTAGTTAAGGTTGGCGATAAATCATGGTTAGCTAAAAAGTACGGAAAATTACCTACTGATTGGCAAACCTACTTAAAAAAAGGATTTGACGAATGTATGAGAGTATTGAAACCTTATGGAACATTGGTATTTAAATGGAACGAAACCGATATAAAGCAAAAAGAATTATTTGATGCAATAGGTCAAATTCCTATATTTGGTGACAGAGGTAAAGGAAATAAGACATATTGGTTTGTATTTATGAAAGAGAGTGAATAAAAATGAATATTCAAATAAATTGCAAAGATGATGTGACAGAAAATGAATTGCGATATATCTATCATAATTTAGAAAGTATTATCAGCAAATATAAAAATAGCTGGGAGTATAGATCAAACGACAAACCTAAAAAGCATTCATGGCAAAAACCTTTTCAATGGAAATACGAATTAAGTGGTATGGGCGGTATTGGTGCTAGAGTTGGACGCGGATTGGTAGTTACTGGAAGTAAAGACACATTGTATTTTAAGTTTAAAGAATTAAACAAAGAAGAACAAGGTGGTGTGTGGATATGAGTTCGAGAAAATTAGTAAAGACGAAGCAATGAAAGAGAGTGATGAAGAATGAAAATACATGATTTAAAAATTGAACCTAAACATATGAAAAAGAAAATTATTGGTATCAAACCTTGGGAAATCAGAAAAAATGATCGTGAATTTGAAGTTGGGGATCTGTTGCGATTAAGAGAATGGTGTGATGACAAATACACCGGTGTAGAAATATTACAGACAGTTGATGATGTATTTGCTGATGATACTTATTTACAGCCTGGATATGTGATGTTGTCTGGAAGGTGTTTTAATAAAAACTTAAGAAAGGAATACAAAATATGATCAATCGTGTCATTTTAGTCGGCCGCATGACGAAAGATCCTGTATTACGCAAAACTCAATCTGGAGCTAGTGTAACATCTTTCACAGTAGCATGTGATCGCAGAATCAAAACTGAAGGACAGCCAACCGCTGATTTTATCAATTGTGTATGTTGGAATAAAGTTGCCGATAATACGGCACAATTCACGCATAAAGGCAGCTTAGTCGGTGTGGAAGGAAGAATCCAGACACGCAGCTATGATGACCAGAGTGGCAAGCGTGTGTATATAACAGAGGTTCTTGCGGATGCAGTGCAGTTCTTAGAGCCTAAAGGAACGAACAGTGCTGCTAACACACCAAGTTATGATGCAGGTAATCAAGGTTATCAGAGTGATCAAGTATTACAGTCTAATGATTTTACATCAAGCGATAATTTAGATATTGCAAGTGATGATTTACCATTTTAAGGAGGATTAGAAAATGGAAAAGACTTTTTTAGAAAAACGGATAAGAGAAAGAGCCGAAGAACAAACTGAAAAAGAATATCAGGATTTTATTAATATGCTTAGAAAAAACAAATTTGCTAATGCTCTAAAAATAAAAATTAATGATGAAGAAATACCTTTGTTTAATTTTGGTTGTAACTACGCATTGTTAAATAACAATGGCATTGAAAACAAGAGATCAATACATACAAATCTCGAAGAAGTATACGATAAAATTCTTAATGAAAACATTAAAGAAAACACTGATGTTATTTTAGGGAAAATGGAAAGTATTGCCTATTTATTTGGAGAATAATCGAGGTAAAGAAGATGAATAAATATCAAGAAGCGTTAGATGGTTTAAAAGAAAGCATCGAAAATATTACAGGTATGCGAATAGAAACTGATGATGATTTTTATGGATGGATTAAGGAATTGCAAGAATTAGTAGATAAAGCAACACCTAAGAAACCGATAAAAAAATATTACACGACATCATATGGTAATCATGGTACAAAGGCACGATTAGATATAAGGTGTCCACATTGTAACAGCTATTTCATAAATGGTGTACGGAGTTCTGTCGGTATTTTCAAAAGCAAAGAAAAAAATTTTATCGAAACAGTCAGAAATCAAAAATTTTGTAGAATTTGTTCGCAAGCAATAGATTGGAGTAATGAAAATGAATAAAGAAGAATTATTAAAAGCTGTAGATAGTTTGCAAGATGAATACGATGCTTTCCTCGTGATGAACAGATACTCGTGGGGAAATAAAAATTCTCATGCTAAAGAATTTGAAATATTGTCTAAATTAAAAGGTACTAAGGTTCAAAATGCTTTAGCGTGGATACACGATTGTTATGATTGTTATTATAAAGATGAAATCGCAAAAGATAAGGACAATCCATTTAATTATTTAAGAGAGGTAATAGAAAATGAAAAATGATTGGATATTCTTATTTATAATCATTTTACTTGATCTGCCTTTTATATTACTTGCATTTCTTATAAAAGATCGAGAAGATAGAGAAAAAAACAAAAGATAAAGGTGGTAATAAAATGATAGGATATATATTATGCGTACTGCTAGGTTTGATTGTTGGTGCGGTCATAATGGGGTGTGCAAAAGGCGGTAATAAAGAAGAGCCTTTAGATTATGAATATTGGAAGAAGGTAGGAAATGAAATCACAAACCACAATAAAAATTACCAAAAAGGATTATGAAAAGGCTATAGACGATGTTTTAGAAAAATGTATAAATGATGAACTATACAAAGACATCGGTGTGCTAACCATAAAATTAAGTATTGGAGTGGAGTTTGCTAAAAAAATAGAGGATGAATTATTTAAGAAAAAAAAGAAAGAAGGTCAATAATATGGGCATTACCATTTTTATACTTGGAAAGAGTGGCACAGGAAATGAAAAAGAATTTTAAAAAAATGCAAGAAAATCAATACTTTGAAGTTGTTGGATTGATTGGTATGTACAAGGCTGATCATAGCAATCGTCAAGTAAAAGCGTACAGAATAACAAGCGCTGGAAGAATAATTTATGATGGCGTTGTGAAAGGGCTTTACGATAACTTGGAAAAGGGGCTGTGGAAGATTAAATGAACTGGAGAGAAGAATATCCGCCATTAATTGATGTAGATGAAAACTTGAAAGACTATGTAAAGGGAGAGCTGAAGAGTTATTATTTATATTTGTATAAATGGCATGAACTAGAAAAAGAGTGTATGTCATTAGTATGCTCAACTGGCGGAAGCATCATACAAATGCCTGATGGATGGTCAGATGGAAAAAGCCCTCAACAACGTTATTCTGATAAACTTTTTGAATTAGAAGAAATGCAAAAAAAATTTGAACAAAAGCTTGATAAAATAGATAGATTAATCAGTGTGTTAAATGGTAAATATTATGATGTAACAAAAGAATATGTCATGAAACGTCGGTGCAAAAACGCTAAACAAGTGGGAAACGAATTGAAAATAGAAGAAGATACTGTAAAAAAGTATGCGGAACGAGCTATTAGTCAAATTTGCTCTAGAAATAGCAATATTTTGTGAAATTGTCCACTACGTGACGTGATTTGACATGCTATAATGGTAGTGTGGAAGTTCGGGGAAAAGGTGATAAAACATCATTTCCCACCACATCATCCTCCAATGCAATTGGCATCTTCGGATGCCTACCGTAAACTGCTAACGATTACTTGGAGGTTATTGTTAGTGGTTTAGGGTAGATGTTCTCTCTCTATCTATGATAATACCCTTACAAAAAGCAATAGATAGTAGCCTGCAAAGAGACAAAATGTTGACATCACCTTACAATGTCAAATTAGATATTAACAGGATACAACTAAGTAATGACTGTTGATATATGGAGTGCCCAGGATGGCAGAATGCTCCCAAAGAATGCGATATCTTAGATATCAGCGTAAAGCTCCTGATGGGGCTTTTTTTTATTGGAAAGGAATGATAGTAGACTGTGACACAAGAGGGAACATTGAAGGAGAAACAAAAGAGATTACTCTCAGAACGCTGAATAAGATACTATGCGATACCATAGATAAAGCCCTTGGAGACGCGGGAGTTATAAACATTAGAGTAGAGGTACTAGACGATGATAACAGTATGTAAAGATTGCCCTAAAAGACATGTAGGATGTCATGGAGAATGCACATTGTATAAAACAGAACGCAGGTTGCTGGATAAAGAAAATGCTCGCAAAAGAGCTGAAAACGCAGCTTTTGACAGTGTAAGTAAAACATGGAATTATGATGATAGAGGTGTAAAGAAATGAAATATGATAAATTATTATGGCGAGTGTTTATATTTACACTGGCTTTTATTTTGGCTAAGACATTCAGTAATGAATGGTGGATGCTATTTACGTTAGTTGCGTTTATTGATGATTAAAAAGGAGGTTAATCTATGCCAAGACAAAGAAGTCCCAATAGAGATAAAGCAAAGGATATGTATATCAGCAGCAAAGGAAAGATGCTGTTAAAAGATATAGCAGCACAGCTTGATGTAAAGGATACGCAAGTTCGTAAATGGAAATCTCAGGATAAATGGGACGAAGAATTAAAAGGGAACGTTACTAATCGGAAAAGGAACGTTACCAAAAAAAGCAAAGGCATAGATGGGCAACTTAAAACAGAATTATTACCAGAAGAAATAGAAACACTGAACAACGAGGAGCTGACCGAAAAGCAGCGTCTTTTTTGTTTATATTATGTAAGATGGTTCAATGCAACAAAAGCGTATCAAAAGGCTTATGGATGTGACTATACAACAGCGATGGTCAATGGATGTAAGCTACTAAGTAATCCTAAGATACAAACTCATAT
>PPYE01107848.1_pt1 | contig 13843 bp, 10 predicted proteins | sample 1559881 | NCBI WGS metagenome assembly PPYE01 (sample SAMN08240022, study PRJNA423297) | Human gut metagenome, whole genome shotgun sequencing project.
ATTATAAATATTGTTAGTTGTATACAATGGTGGAATCCTGTAATTCATTTTTTAAAGGAAGAACTAATTTTAGCGTTAGAACTATCTAATGATTTTCAAATTATAGAAAATCAATCTGATGCTGAAAAAATAGAGTATGCAGAATTAATTTTAAAAATAGCCAAAGAAAAAGAGTATTTTAAAACAATTGATAGAAGTTTTGTTACTTGTTTTGTCGGGAAAAATAAAACGAATTTAAAAACAAGAATAGATTATATCTTAAAAAAGAATGAGAAGAAAAAGAGTGTAGTGTATATAATTAACATATTGATGATAAGTGTAATGTTATTGTCTGTTTTTTGGGTTCCGGAAGCAACACATCCGATAGATCCAGATAATCAGGAAAATTCAATAGAAATGTCTCCGCAAAATACATATTTTCTAAAAAAGAGAGAAGGTTATCAGATATTTGTAAATAATAAATTGTGGGGAGAAGTGAAAGAGATTCCGGATGGACTGGAGAATATTCCTATACGAAAGAGTGTCAGACATTAAATATTATAGTATGGGTAAACTTTTTTTAAGACATTTATGATTTACTTTTTCAATCATAATGCGTACTCATCCTTTGTGTGAAAAAAGCTTTCACCTGATACTATCAGAATAGTACAGACAGAAAGTGATGTCAAAGAAATACGGTTGATTTTCGGGTGCGATTTGCTATAATTGATAAGAAGAGTAAGAATGGACAGCAGAGTAGTACTGCTATAATGAGAAAAAGGGAAGTATAAAGATATGAATTACGGAACAATCAAAAATTACGATATCGCAAATGGAACCGGCGTCAGGGTCAGCCTTTTCGTATCCGGCTGCCGGCATCATTGCAAAGGATGCTTCAATTCCGAGACCTGGGATTTCAATTACGGCAATCCATATACCAAAGAAGTAGAAGCAGAGATCCTCGAAGCACTTAAACCGGCATATATCCAGGGATTTTCCCTCCTCGGTGGAGAACCCTTTGAGCCGGAGAACCAGAAAGAGCTCGCAGGACTCCTGCAAAAGATCAAAGAAAGCTACCCGGAGAAAAATGTCTGGTGCTACACCGGATATCTCTATGATGTAGACCTCATCCCCGGCGGAAAAGTCTACACCGAATACACTGACAAGATGCTCGCCTGTATCGATACCCTCGTAGACGGCGAGTTCATCGAAGCCGAAAAAGATCTCACCCTGGAATTCCGCGGAAGCCGCAACCAGAGAATCCTTCACCTTGATGAAATCCGCCAAAATGCGAAAAACTAAAATAATTCATTGACAAAAAAAGACCGCTGTGATATAAATAACAAGTGGTCTTTTTTAGATCATAAAATCAAATAGGGGATTGGTCAAATGGTATGACAGGAGTCTCCAAAACTCTTAGCGGCAGTTCGATTCTGTCATCCCCTGTAGAAACCTCTCGGAAGTAGTTCTGGGAGGTTTTTTATACTCTATAATTCCCACCAGATTCAATTGTTTGCACAAAGAATCTGGTGGGAATTATTTTTGCCTGATGTTGACATAACCTATATTTTTGTAAATCAATATATTTCTTTAGAAATTAAAATAAAGTTCGTACACCTTAACCGGCCGCCCCTTCGCATTGGTCGTCTGCGTATAAGCGAGCTTCGCGACTCCTCCATTTTCCAGATTCTGAATAATCCGGTTCGCATTTCTCACCGTACTTCCCATCCGTTCGGCAAGCTCGTGCGTTGTAATTTTATTTGATCCGGCAGCATGCGTACTGGCAAGGACTTTCTTGATCGTAACCGGTGAAAGTGGTCAGGGCACTGCAGTGATTATCCACTTTCTGAGAGATACAATTCATCAGATTCTTTTTAAAGAAATCTTCCATACAGACATAGATCTGCTGGATATTTTCCGGTGTGTTATCTGTCGAACTACGGGGAGATACATTGATGATAACCGGAAGGTTGGAACGCATGTGCTCCAGCTCAATCGTGGACAGAAGCTCATTTGCAAGATCCCGGATATGGCTGACACTTGGCAGCGGATAGATTGTCGGGATCCCGTGTGCACGAAGCTCCGGCAGGATATTACTGTACTGACAGAGAACCATATCCATTTCATTGTTGTTCCACATACGGATCAGCTCTGAAAGGACATGATTTTCAATCGTACTGATACTGGTGCGGGTCAGTGCCTTGGTCCAGTTGTTAATATGTGGTGGAACTGTATCAATGTCCAGCTCCTTAAGGAAAGCGGTTGCAGTACAGCCGCCATCGATCGGAATCAGGAAATCCAGAATAATCCGGTCCATATCCAGATCCCGGTTGGAAATCAGCAGATTCAAAAGAGCACGGTACAGACCGGCTATATCAATTTCAAAGGATACAATCGGACGGTTATAAGCGTGCGCAGTTGACTCAATGGCAGCTTTTGCGATCTTACCACTGATAAGAAATCCGTCAGTGTCCCCGGCGTAAGAATCGTAAACTTCTGATATTGTGTCAAATTTGTTGTAGGAAACCACCTGGATGTCGCAGTTTAGTTTTAGTTCTGAGACGATCTGCGAGATAGGTTCCTTTAAGTACTGGCTGGTAATAGCCACAATTTTTCTTCTCATTTTCTTTCACCTCTCAAAAAGTATCATATAAAATTATCTTCCATAAATCAACCATAATATTCTGAAAATTAAAAAAATAACGATTAAATAGGTAAAAACAACGAAAATCAAGAATATTCTGTAATATTATTGACTAAAATTTTAGAAGTTGGTATTATGTAATCATGATAACTATTCTGTAAATGTTCCAAAAACTAATAAAAATGTTCTGTAAATATTCTAAAAGTAGAACAGTATTTTTAATGTAAATGGCAGGAACAAAGTTAAAGGAGGGCTTAGTATGAATTACTATGAAAGAGCATTGGAATTAAAGGATGAAACAATTGCAAACCGCAGACACATCCACAAAAATGCTGAAACTGGTCTGGATCTTCCAAAGACCAAAGCTTATGTTATGGAAAAGCTGACAGAATACGGACTTGAGCCGAAGGATTGTGGCTACGGGGTAACAGCTACACTCGGCAAAGGGGGAAAGGTTCTTCTTCTGAGAGCAGATATGGATGCACTTCCGATGCCGGAAGAAAGCGGAGAAGAATTTGCATGTCCTACAGGAAAAGAAGCACATACATGCGGACATGATTTCCACGCTGCAATGCTTCTTACAGCAGCAAAGATGCTGAAAGAAAAAGAAGATACACTGGAAGGAACTATCAAATTCATGTTCCAGCCGGCAGAAGAGACTTTTGAAGGAAGCAAGAATATGATCGAGAATGGTATTCTTGAGAATCCTCCGGTTGATGCAGCACTTGCATACCATGTATCACCGGGAAAAATGCCAATCGGACTTTTTATGTACAATGATAAGGATACGATGATGTATTCTGTAGATGGATTTAAGATCACCATCCATGGAAAAGGATCCCATGGTGCTTATCCACATGTAGGAGTTGACCCGATCAACATCGGAGTTCATATCCATCTTGCATTGCAGGAACTAATCGCAAGAGAAAGTGATCCGACACATTCCTGTGTACTTACAATCGGACAGTTTGCAGGCGGAACTGCAGCAAACATCATTCCTGAGACCGCTGTTCTCCAGGGAACGATCCGTACCAACAAGCCGGAAGCAAGAGAACTTCTGGTCCGCAGGATGAAAGAAGTCGCTGAAAAGACAGCAGCTGTATATAACGGAACCGTTGATATTGAGATGATCTCAGAAGTTCCTCCGCTGATCTGCAATCCGAAGCTTACCGACGAAGTGGTTGGATATATGCAGGAGCTTGGAATTCCGGGACTTACACCATATCCGGGAATTTCTGCAAGTGCTTCTGAAGATTTCGCAGTGATCGCTGAAAAGGTTCCAAGTACATTTATGTATCTGTCAGCAGGATATCTGGATGAAAGAGGACAGTATCCGGCACATCATCCGAAAGCACAGTTTAATGAGGATGTTTGCCCGATCGGAGCAGCTTGTCTTGCACATTGCGCTTCACAGTGGCTTAAAAATAACAAATAGAGAGTAAAGGTTTCTTTAGGAACAGGAGGAAAAGAATATGAGTAAAGAACAGCAGGCTCAGGCACAGCCACAGGTTGCGATTCCGCTTCCGAAGGCAAAGAAAAACTTGGTTCAGATCGGATGTATCTGCATGATGCTTTCCGTAGCAATGTATGGACTGGTATTTGCAACGTTAACAGCACCTATCCTTGAAAAAGTTGATGCGATGGGATATGTAGGACTCTTCTCTATCGTAGGTGCGATCGGTGTATCGATTATGACTCCGATCGGAGGAAAATTAGGTGACCTTATTGGGCGAAGAAACATTGTAGTGATTCCTGGAATTATCTGCGCACTTGCAGGTTTTGCATTTGCATTTGTCAGATCTCTGATTCCACTTATGATCCTCAGACTGATTGTCAGCCTTGCACAGGGCGCATTTACAGCAGCACCATACATTATCGCAGGTCTTATCAATGAAAGAAAAGATGTACCAAAGGCAATGGGTATGCTTGCAACCGCAATCGCTGTTGGTGGATTTGGAGGAAGTATCATCGCAGGTATTTTAACAGATATGGGATTATTGACTGTGGCAATCCTTATGCCGGCAATTCCACTTATTCTTGGTATAGTACTGATCGGAATGAACATGCCGAATCAGAAAAGAGAAGGAAAGGTTACGATTGATGTTCCGGGGATGATCGCACTCATCGTATCACTTTGCGGAATTCTGCTTGCACTGAACTTTGGATCTTCTATGGGATGGACAAATCCAATGATTCTTGCAGGTCTTGTAATTGGTATCATTGCTCTTATTGCACTTGTTAAGATTGAAAATAAAGCTGCAGAGCCGTTGATTCCAATGAAATTATTTAAAAATAAAAACTACACAGTACTCCTTATTGTAGGATTTATTTGCTATTTCTATCAGAATGCCATGAACTATTATGCACCGATCGGTGCCATGCAGGTTATGGGAGCATCCACGAGTGCAGCAGGTGCACTGCAGATGCCTCGTACACTGATTACAATCATTCTTCCTACTATCGCAGGTGCATGGGTAGGAAAGAAAGCTGCCAATGCATGGAAAGCAATGGTAATTGGTACAAGTCTTGCAATGATCCCGATGGCTGTGATGGCGTTGGTAACAAATTCAGGTGCTTCGATCATGATTTATTTTGTAGCACTTGCAGTTACAGGTATTGCTGAAAGCTTCCGTGCTGTATCCATTACGCCAACAGCACAGGCAATGCTGGCACCGGAAGATATGGGAATCGGAACTTCTCTGGTTAACTTCGCAAACTCACTTTCAGGAACAATTGCAGTTGCAGTATTTGCAGTCGCATATAATGCAAGTACATCAGCTGATCCGACCAATGTAGCACTGATCCAGAATGGTGTAAAATCTGTATTCTGGACAGCAGCAGTCGTTACTCTGATTGGACTTCTTCTGGTAATCTTCATTGTAAAACCGGAGATGAGCAAGAAAGCAGCAGAAAGCAAATAGAATATTGAAATCCATGTGAACATGTGAATAAGAAGCCGGGGCGGATGTGAAAAAGCATCTGCCCCGGTTGTTATCTGGAGAAGTCTTTTATAGATCTGCCGGATACAGGGATGAGAATGGAAATGACATATGTTTCAGGTAAATGCAGATTGCATTTCAGAAAATCAAGAGTATAATAAGAAATAGTGAAAAGAAGAAAGGCAGACATATATCTGTCTTTTTATAATTATAGAGACAATTTTAAAGATATAAGAAATAATATGATTTACCGGAGGAAAAGAATGCTTGGAAACTATCTGGATGAAGTACGAAAAAAAGCACCACTGATACACAATATCACCAATTATGTGACGATCAATGATGTGGCAAATATGGTTCTTGCCTGCGGTGCAAGTCCGATCATGTCAGATGAGCCGACGGATATTGAAGAAATCACATCCATCTGTCAGGGACTGAATATCAATATGGGAATGTTAAATCCGCGCAAGATTGAAAGTATGCAAAAAGCAGGAAAGAAATCCAATGAACTGTATCATAAAGTACTGTTAGATCCGGTTGGAGCAGGATCGAGTTCGTTCCGAACAGAGGCGGCACTGAATCTGATACGTGATATTCAGTTTGATGTGATCCGGGGAAATATTTCTGAGATCAAGACCTTAGCAGCAGGACATGGTACAACGAGTGGTGTGGATGCAGACGAGGCAGATACACTGACGGAGCAGAATCTGGAGAAAATGATTCCGTTTATAAAGGATTTTTCCAGAAGGACAGGTTCCGTGATTGCTGTGACTGGAGGAATAGACCTTGTAAGTGATGCAAAGAGGTGCTTTGTGATCCGGAACGGTCGTCCGGAGATGGGACGGATCACCGGAACCGGGTGTCAGCTTTCCGGGATGATGACGGCATTCCTTGCGGCGAATCCGGAGAATAATCTGGAAGCAGCGGCAGCAGCGGTCTGTGCCATGGGGCTTGCCGGTGAGACTGGCTGGAAATATATGCAGCTGGGAGATGGAAACGCAACCTACCGTAATCGGATCATCGATGCGATTTATAATATGGAAGGAAAAGAATTGGAAGAAGGTGCAAAATATGAGATTAGATAAGAAAGATATGGTTCTGTATGCGGTAACAGACCGTCACTGGCTGAATGGAGAAAGCCTGTACAGCCAGGTGGAAAAAGCGCTGAAAGGTGGGGCTACATTTATCCAGCTCAGGGAAAAAAATCTGGCTGAGGAAGAGTTTCTGGCAGAAGCAAAAGAGATTGCCAGGCTCTGTAAATCCTACCATGTACCATTTGTGATCAATGACAATGTTGAGATTGCAAAGAAGGTAGATGCCGATGGTGTGCATGTGGGGCAGAGCGATATGGAAGCTCTTGATGTGCGGAAAACACTGGGTGAGGACAAGATCATCGGTGTTACGGCAAAGACGGTCGAGCAGGCGCTAAAGGCGCAGGCACATGGAGCCGATTATCTGGGAGTCGGTGCAGTCTTTGGCACGACATCAAAGGCAGATGCAACAAAGCTGGATCATAAGGTTTTAAAGGAAATCTGCGAGACGGTGGACATTCCGGTTGTGGCAATTGGGGGAATCACGGGAGAGAATGTGACAGAGCTTGCCGGAAACGGAATCTGCGGAGTTGCCGTGATCAGTGCAGTTTTCGGACAGCCGGATATTGAGCAGGCTACAAAAGAATTAAAAGAGAAAGTAGAGGGTATGTTGAAATGATTTTGTTTACTAGCGATTACACAGAAGGGGCACATCCGAGAATTATCGAGAAGCTTGCCGAGACCAATATGGAGCAGACAGTAGGATATGGGGAAGATCCATACTGTGAAGCTGCAAGAGAAGCCATCAAAAAAGTATGCGATGCACCAGATGCAGATGTGCATTTTCTGGTGGGAGGTACACAGACGAACTTTACGGTAATTTCTTCTATTTTACGCCCGTTCCAGGGAGTGATCTGTGCAGATAGCGGACATATCAATGTCCATGAGACAGGAGCAGTGGAAGCGACTGGCCATAAGGTTCTGGCACTTCCTTCAAAGGAAGGAAAAATCACAGGACAGCAGATCAAGGAATATTACGACCTGCACTGGAGTGATGAGTCTCGTGAACATATTGTACAGCCAAAGATGGTTTATATTTCACATCCGACAGAGGTAGGAACATTGTATACAAAAGCAGAGCTTGAAGATATTTCTTCTATTTGTAAGGAATGTGGACTTTATCTTTTCCTGGATGGGGCAAGAATGGGTTATGGGCTGATGGCACCGGGAACCGATGTGACACTTCCGGATATTGCAAAGTGTTGTGATGTATTCTATATTGGAGGAACAAAGGTCGGTGCATTGTTCGGAGAAGCTGTGGTAATCACAAATCCATGTCTAAAGCAAGATTTTCGTTACTGCATTAAACAAAAAGGTGGAATGCTTGCAAAAGGAAGACTGCTTGGCGTTCAGTTCCTGGAGCTTTTTAAAGATGGTCTTTATTTTGAAATCTCCAAACATGCGATTGATATGGCAATGCTTTTGAAAGACGGACTGAAAGAAAAAGGATATGAATTCTTCATGGACAGCGATACCAACCAGCAGTTCATTATTGTGGAAGATGCCAAATTGCAGGAAATCCGTCAAAAATATGGCGTAACTTATCAGGAAAGGTACGATGAGACCCATAGTGTGATCCGATTATGCACTTCCTGGGCGACAAAAGAGGAAAATGTGAAGGCATTCCTGCAAGATATGTAATTTGTGAAAAATTGAATAAAGCTTTACAGGTAAGGCAGATATGGTAAATGATAAGGACTTTTTTGCACAGAAAATGGCAGAAGAGTCCTTTTTTGCTTTTCGTAGTGTTTTAATATGAGAAAATAATAGTTAGGCATTTAATTATATGTTTGTGAAAAATATTCTAAAAATATAAATTATTGAGAATAAATGTTGACTTATGTGTGTGATACGCATAAAATAACGATTAGACTTCTAATGAATAGATATCTAATCAAATTGCGGGAGGTGAAAGGGTGAAGTCGGATAAATTTGAGTGTGGGGATTTTACCAGGGAGAATATGCCGGTACAACTTCTTCTTGCACAGGTCGGACATATGTATAAATGGTATGTGACGAAACAGATGAAGGATACAGAGCTGAAAGCCGGACAGGCAGGAATTCTTGCAATATTGCAGATGGTAGGACCGATGTCACAGAGAGAGCTTGCAGATCATATTCATATTACGCCGCCATCGGTGAATGTAGCAGTTCAGAAACTGGAAAAGCTCGGATATATTAGAAAAGAGCAGGACGAAAAAGACCAGCGGATGACAAGGATCCATCTGACAGAACGAGGAGAGAAGATTCTTGGCAACATGCATGAGATTCTCCGAAGCACGGAAGATACACTCCTGAAGAATATGAGCACAGAAGAGAAAATACTGTGCAGAAGACTGCTTTTACAGATGAGTGACAATCTTTTCCAGGAAAAAGAATTCCGTGATATGCCATGTAAAAATCCATTTAAGGAATAAAAATAGTTACTAAGAAAGGAAATAATTGCTATATGAGAAAGTTATTCAAACATTTGAAGCCTTATGCAGCAACTATAGCAGCGATTGTTGTTATCCTGATCGTTCAGGCGTACTGCGATCTGTCATTGCCTTCTTATACTTCAGACATTGTCAATGTCGGAATCCAGCAGGGAGGAATTGATGAGAAGATTCCGGATGCAATCGCAGAGGAAGAGATGAATAAGCTGTTGCTTTTTGTGGCAGAAGAAGACCAGCAGACAGTGCTGGATGCATATGAGAAAAAGGAATCCGATTCGGATTATAAGTATGATGGAGCAATTTATGTTCTGAAGGATTCCGTGAAAAAAGATGAAGAAAAGTCAGGAAAGGTATTTGACATCCTTGGAAAGCCGATGCTTCTGACTTATGGATTTGAATCTGGAAGCGATACAACAAAGAAGATGGAAGAATCTATGAAAGAAAACATGATTTCTTCTATAAAAGAGCAGGCAGAAAAGCAGGCAGAGAGTATGCAGTCCCAGATGACAGATGAGCAGAAAGCAGCACTTGCGGCAAATCCGGAGCTTGCCAAGAAGCAGCAGGATGAAATGCAGAAAAACATTGATGAACAGGTGAAAAAGATCGAAAATGCAGATATCTTTGAGATCCTGAACATGATACCGGATGAACAGAGAGCAGACGTTATTGATAAAATATCAGAAAAAATGGACGATATGCCGGATACTATGCTGGAACAGTCAGCAACTTCATATATTAAAGAAACCTACAGTGTTCTGGGCGTGAATACAGATAAGATCCAGAACAGATATATTTTAACAACTGGCGGTAAGATGCTTGCACTTGCATTTCTTGGAATGCTCGCAAGTGTTACCGTAGGACTTCTTGCTTCCAGAGTGGCAGCAAGTACGGGACGTGATCTGAGAGGAAAGGTATTTAAAAAAGTTGTTGGATTTTCCAATGCAGAATTTGACAAGTTTTCAACTGCATCACTGATCACAAGAAGTACCAATGATATCCAGCAGATCCAGATGCTTGCAGTTATGCTTCTGAGAATGGTGATGTATGCACCAATCATGGCAATTGGAGGTATTTTCAAGGTTCTCCATACGAATGTCAGCATGTCATGGATCATCGTACTTGGGGTAATCCTGATCGTGATGGTTGTTGCTGTATTATTTATTGTGGCAATACCAAAATTTAAGATTCTGCAGAACCTGGTTGACAGACTGAACCTTGTTACCCGTGAGATCCTTACCGGACTTCCGGTTATCCGTGCATTCAGTACAGAAAAGCATGAAGAAGAACGATTTGATAAAGCGAACAGAGATCTGACAAGAACCAATTTATTTGTAAACCGTGCCATGACATTTATGATGCCGATGATGATGCTGATCATGAACGGAATTACCATACTGATTGTATGGAGCGGCGCACATGGTGTCAGTGACGGGCAGATGCAGGTTGGTGATATGATGGCATTTATCCAGTATACAATGCAGATCATCATGTCCTTCCTTATGATCTGTATGATTTCTATTATGCTTCCAAGAGCAGCTGTTGCAGCAGACCGTGTGGATGAGATCCTGACAAGCAGGACAGCGATCGAAGATCCGAAAACACCGGAAAAACTGGAAGAATCCAGAAAAGGCGAAGTAAAATTTGACCACGTATCCTTCCGTTATCCGGGAGCAGAAGAAGACGTACTTCATGATATCAGCTTTACAGCAAAACCGGGACAGACAACGGCGATCATCGGAAGTACCGGTAGTGGTAAATCTACGATGATCAACCTGATCCCAAGATTTTATGATGTAACAGAAGGTACGATCACATTGGATGGAAAAGATATTCGTACCATTTCCCAGCATGATCTGCGGGATGAACTTGGATACGTTCCACAGAAAGGTGTACTTTTCTCAGGAACAATCGAGTCCAATATTCTGTATGGCAATCCGGATGGATCCGAAGCCGAGATGAAGGAAGCCGCAGAAATCGCACAGGCAACTGAGTTTATCGAAGAGAAACAAAAAAAATACGAAAGTCCGATCGCACAGGGCGGTTCCAACGTATCCGGCGGTCAGAAGCAGCGTCTTTCTATCGCACGTGCGATTGCAAAGAAACCAAAAGTTTATATTTTTGATGACAGTTTTTCAGCACTGGATTATAAGACAGACGTAACCCTTCGTGCTGCATTGAAAGAAAAGACACAGGACAGCACAGTGATCATTGTAGCACAGCGAATCAGCACCATTTTACATGCGGAGCAGATCATTGTGCTGGATGATGGAAAGATTGTGGGAATCGGAACACACAAAGAGCTTCTGAAATCCTGTGATGCATATTATCAGATTGCGTCATCGCAGCTTTCTGAAGCAGAGCTTGCGAGAGACTTAAATAACGAAAATGACGGAAAGGAGGAAGCATAGTATGAGTAATCAGCCAAGAAGAAGAGGACCTATGGGCGGTGGACATGGAAGAATGGGAACCGGCGAGAAGGCAAAAGACTTCAAAGGTACCATGAAGAAACTTTTTACTTACCTTAGTGAATATAAAATCGGTATTTTCTTTGTTATGATATTTGCAATCGGAAGTACGGTTTTCAATATTATTGGACCAAAGGTTCTCGGAAAAGCGACGACCGAAATTTTCAAAGGTCTGGTCGGAAAAGTATCCGGCGGTAGCGGAATTGATTTTACAAAGATTGGTAAAATCCTGTTAACTTTATTGTGTCTGTACGTGATCAGCGCATGTTTCTCCTTTATCCAGGGATATATCATGACAGGCGTATCACAGAAGCTGACCTATCGCATGCGAAAAGAAATTTCTGAAAAAATCAATCGTATGCCGATGAATTATTTTGATACGACTACACACGGTGAGGTACTTTCCAGAGTAACCAATGACGTAGATACTCTGAGCCAGAGCCTGAACCAGAGTGCAACCCAGATGATCACATCCGTGACAACGATCATCGGTGTACTGATCATGATGATCAGTATCAGTCCGCTGATGACTGTGATCGCACTTCTGATCCTGCCGGTATCTATGGTACTGATTTCTGTAATCGTAAAACACTCACAGAAATACTTCAAAAGCCAGCAGGAATATCTGGGACATATCAATGGTCAGGTAGAAGAAGTATATGGCGGACATAATATTGTCAAAGCATTCAATAAAGAAGAAGACGTGATCCGCGAATTTGATGAGACTAATGATATCCTGTTCCGTTCTGCATGGAAATCACAGTTCCTTTCCGGAATGATGATGCCAATCATGCAGTTTGTCGGAAACCTTGGATATGTAGGAGTTTCTATCTTAGGAGGTTACCTTGCAATCAAACAGACCATCGAAGTTGGAGATATCCAGTCCTTTATCCAGTATGTAAGATCCTTTACACAGCCAATCCAGCAGGTTGCACAGGTAGCAAACATGCTCCAGTCGACAGCCGCTGCATCAGAGAGGGTATTTGAATTTCTGGACGAAAAAGAAGAAGATCAGTTTGCTGAAAATCCAGTATCTGTAGAAGGATTACAGGGAAATGTAGAATTTGAACACGTACATTTCGGATACAATCCGGAGCATATCATCATCAATGATTTCTCTGCAAAAGTAAAAGAAGGTCAGAAGATCGCCATCGTAGGACCGACCGGAGCCGGAAAGACAACCATGATCAAACTGTTGATGCGTTTCTATGATGTCAACAGCGGGGCAATCAAGATCGATGGACACAACATCAAAGACTTCAACCGGAGCGAACTCAGACAGATGTTCGGAATGGTACTTCAGGATACCTGGCTGTTCAGCGGAAGCATCGAAGATAACATCAAATACGGTAAACTCGATGCAACCCACGAAGAAGTCGTAGCCGCAGCCAAAGCTGCTCACGTACACCGTTTCGTCCAGACTCTTCCAAGCGGATACAACATGATCCTCAACGAAGAAGCTAGCAACGTATCTCAGGGCCAGAAACAGCTCCTCACGATCGCCAGAGCCATCCTGGCTGACCCTAAGATCCTGATCCTCGATGAAGCTACCAGCTCCGTAGACACCAGAACCGAAGTCCAGATCCAGAAAGCCATGGATAACCTCATGAAAGGCAGAACCAGCTTCGTAATCGCCCACCGACTTTCAACCATCAGAGATGCAGATCTTATACTGGTAATGAAAGACGGCGATATTATCGAACAGGGGAACCATGAAGAACTACTTGAGAAGAATGGTTTCTACGCAGAACTGTATAATTCGCAGTTTGAAAACGCTACAAGCTGTGCATAAAAATAAAAAGATGCCAAAAATCATGCTCGCATGATTTTTGGCATCTTTTTATTTTTATATAGAGCGCCAGCTCTCATTCGGATGATGCGACAGCATTAGCCGAATGCAGCACAGCGTATGTGTCGGGGCAAAAGAGTAGAGTGCATCATTCCACAAACTAATCAATCTCCAGCGGAACAGGAGCTTCAGCTCCGCTTCCCGCGCCTGTCTTGCGTTCCCTAAATTTAATTCAATTATTTTCCAACATCTCTAGCAACGCCGAATTTGTTGATTTATTTATGATTTCTGTAATTTTCAATCAACCAGATTAAACGAATTTGTTGACTTGTTTTTGAGTTTTATAGTATCTAGATCAATAATAGTTCCTTATTTCGTTGATTCATTTTCGGCTTTTAAGTTTTGCAATCATTTTTTTCAGTATAACGCATGTAAAAATGTGTATCAATGAAGCAAAAAATAAATATGAAAAACTGTAAAAAATATTGCCATCAATAAAAA
>PPYE01662338.1_pt1 | contig 13840 bp, 12 predicted proteins | sample 1559881 | NCBI WGS metagenome assembly PPYE01 (sample SAMN08240022, study PRJNA423297) | Human gut metagenome, whole genome shotgun sequencing project.
CATTGGGATCGGTGCTGGGCTGGGTGGTGGGTTCGCCGGCGGAGGGATCGGGTCCTTTGCTCACCCGCAGGCGGATGGTCTGGCCCTTCTCCACCTGGGTATTAGGATCGATGCTCTGCCAGCATACCCGGCCTGCCTCCACGGAGTCGTCATATACCTCCTCCACGGAGACCATCAGCCCCAGCTTGTCGACGGCATCCCGGGCTTCCTGCTCCGTCATGGTCACAAAGTTGATGACGGTGGCCGTTTCCTCGTCCGGGCCGGTGCTCACCACCAGGGTCACCTTGTCCACGCCCTCCAGGCTGGCGTCGGCCTTGGGATCGGTGGAGATGACGTAATCCTTGGTCACGTCCTCGCTGGCCTCCTCCTGGATCACCAGGTTGCCCTTCTCCTCGCTGTAGCCCAGGGCGTTAAGCTCGCTGATGGCGATCCGCTTGTCGCGGTCCACCAGGTTGGGCATGACGCCCTCCTCCAGCTCGTCGGAGTCGCTGCCGTTACTCAGATCCACGGTAATGGTAGCGCCCGCCTGGGCGTTACGGCCGCTCTCCGGGTCCTGAGATACGATTTGACCGGCAGGCAGACTGCTGTCCACCGTATTGCCGACCACGATATGGAAGCCAGCCTCCACCACGTCGGAGTGCTGCTCGGCCTCCTCCACGGTCATGCCAATGAGCTTGGGCACATTATACTGGGTGGAACCGCCGCCGCCCAGGCCATTGAAGAAGGAGAACCACAGGAACACACCCATGCCCACCAGGAACAGAGCCACCGCACCGATGGCCAGGAAGATGGGCAGACGGCTGTTGGCACCCCGGACCTCCTCATAGTCATCCTCGTACCGCTTATTTTTGGTACGGCTGCGGGGGTCCTCCTCCCGCCGGGGACCTCTGGACCGGGTCCAGGTATCCTCCTCATAGCGGTCGGCGTGGGCGGGCTGGGTCCGCACATTGCTGGGGGTATTGGCCCCCAGCACCTGGGTAGGCTCATCCCCTTCGGTGACCAGCAGATCCGCCGGGGTATAGTCAAAGTTGATGGAGGGATTCTTGCGGAACTCCTCCAGGTCGGCCAGCATGGCATCGGCGGAGATGTACCGCTGGTTCACGTCGGAGGCCATGGCCTTCATGGTGATGGCCTCCAGGGCCTCGGGGATCTCCGGATCGATCTCCCTGGGAGACAGGGGGATGGAATTGATATGTTGGATGGCCACCGCCACCGGGGAGTCCCCCTCATAAGGCAGGCGGCCGGTGATCATCTCATAGAGCACCACACCGGCGGAGTAGATGTCGCTGCGGGCATCGATGTGGCTGCCCCGGGCCTGCTCGGGGGAGATATAGTGGACCGAGCCCAGGGCCTCCTGGGTCAGGGTAGCCTGTGCCGAGGAGGTGAGCCGGGCGATGCCGAAGTCGGCCACCTTCAGGGAACCGTCCCGCAGCACCATCACATTGTGGGGCTTGATGTCCCGGTGGATAATGCCCCGGCTGTGGGCGTGGGACAGGGCCTTCATGATCTGGGTGATGAAGTGAAGGGCCTCCCGCCAGGCCAGCTTGCCGCCCTTCTTCTGCATATACTGCTTGAGGGTGATGCCGTCCAGCAGTTCCATGACGATATAGTCCAGCTCGGGCGTGTGGGACACGTCGTACACCGCCATGATATTGGGATGGGACAGCATGGCAACGGCCTGAGACTCATCGTGGAAGCGGCGGCGGAACTCGGCGTCGGAGGCCAGCTCCTCCTTCAGGATCTTGATGGCCACCAGCCGGTTGAGCCGGTGATCCCGGCCCTTGTACACCACGGCCATGCCGCCGATGCCGATGCGCTCCAGAATTTCATATCGGTTGTCGAGTAATTTCCCTATGTACTGATCCATAGTTCATTACCCCCTTTTCAAAGGATCTGGAAGAGGACCGCCGTCACGTTGTCCGGCGCACCTCTTGAGATGGTGATGTCCAGCAGCCGCTGACAGCAGTCAGCCGGATCTCCCCCGTGGATGACCTCGTAGAGCAGCTCCTGGTCGGAGAGAATGTTGCTCAGCCCGTCGGAGCACAGCAGCAGGTAGTCTCCGCTGACCAGCTCCCGCTCATACAGGTCGGCCCGGATGCGCTCCTCCGCGCCCAGAGCCCGGGTGATCAGGTTCTTTCGGGGATGAGTGCGGGCCTGTTCCGGGGTGATATCTCCCCGGGCCACCATGTCCTCCACCACCGAGTGGTCCCGGGTGAGCCGGGTGATCCCCTCTTCGTTGATGTGGTAGGCCCGGCTGTCTCCGATGTTCAGCAGGTAGGCGGTGTTCTCCACCACCATCACCGCCACCATGGTGGTGCCCATACCGAAGCAGTCGGGATCGGAGCTGGCCCGGCGGTATACCGCGCCGTTGGCCTCCTCCGCCGCACGGGCCAGCACCGCCGGCGGCGGGGTATCCGGCTCGCCCTGGGCGTGCTGGAGGGTATCCACGAAGGTCTCCACGGCAATGAGGCTGGCGATGTTGCCCGCCTTGGCGCCGCCCATACCGTCGCACACCACGCCTACGGCCAGGTGTTCCGACGGCACGTCTAAGTAATACCCGTCCTGATTCTGGGTACGCACCACGCCTTTATCGGTGATGCCCCACGCTTTGATCATAGTGAATCAGCCTCTTTTCCAGCCGGTCGGCCCTGCTGCCCGGGCCTGCGGCAAAACAATGGAACTGGCGTTTAGCCAGTGCAGCTTAATCATCGGTATGCAGCATGGCCTTCCTGCGGAGCTGACCACAGGAGGCGTCGATGTCCCCGCCCAGCTTGCGCCGCACCGTGGCAGTAATGCCGTGGGACTCCAGGCGCTTCTGGAACTGGGCCACCCGGCGGCTGGGCTTGAGAGGGCTCTCCGCCACATGGTTCAGGGGGATCAGGTTCACATGGCCCGGGGTGCCCTTCAGGTGACTGGCCAGCAGGTCAGCCTGCCAGTCGGAATCGTTCACCCCGTCCACCATGGCGTACTCATAGGAGATCCGCCGCCCGGTCTTTTCAAAATACCGGCGGCAGGTGTCAAAGAGCTTCTCCACGCCCACGCTTCTGTTCACCGGCATGAGCTTGCTGCGGGTCTCGTCGTCGGGGGCATGGAGGGATACCGATAGGGTTAATTGTAACTGATGTTCGGCCAGTTTGTCAATTTTTTCGACCAGACCGCAGGTGGACAGAGAGATGTGGCGCATCCCAATGTTGAGCCCGTCGGGGCTGTTGACCAGGGAGAGGAACCGCAGCACCGTATCGAAGTTGTCCAGGGGTTCACCGATGCCCATGAGCACAATATTGCTGATGGTGTGGCCGGAATCGATCTGCGTAAAGAGCACCTGGTCCAGCATCTCAGCAGGTGTCAAGTTTCTTACCTTGCCACCAAGAGTGGAGGCACAGAAGGCGCACCCCATGCGGCAGCCCACCTGAGAGGAGATACACACAGTATTCCCATGATGGTAGCGCATCAAAACGGTTTCAATGCAGTTTCCGTCGGATAAGCGCCATAAATATTTGATGGTGCCATCCAGAGCGGACACCTGCTTGCGCTCCACCTCCGGCGGACACAGGAGGCAGTCGGCCTTCAGCTTCTCCCGCAGGGCCTTGGACAGGTTGGTCATCTCATCGAAGGAGCGCACCCCCCGGTGGAGCCACTGAAAGACCTGTTTGGCCCGAAAGGCGGGCTCCCCCAACTCCTTCAAATAGGCGGTCATCTCCGCCAGATCCATAGATTTGATGTCAGTCATGCCTTCCTCCTCAGCTTGGCGAAGAAAAAGCCGTCGGTGCCGTGGCGGTGGGGCCAGCAGGTCACCATGCCCTCCCTGGCGCCTTCAAAGTCGCCGGGCAACTGAAAACGCTCTAATGTAAAGTCTTTATGCTTGTCTAAAAATGCCCGCACTACGTCCTCATTCTCCCGCTCCAGCAGAGTGCAGGTGGCATAGAGCAGCACACCGCCTGGACGGACGTAGCGGCACACATTGTCCAGAATGGCCTTCTGGACCCGGGGCAGCCCCTCCAGGGGCTTGGGGTCCTTATAGCGGATGTCCGGCTTCTTGCGGATGATACCCAGGCCGGAGCAGGGCACGTCGGCCAATACCAGGTCAAATCCGTCAAGGAATTCTTCTTTACACTCCCTGCCGTCCAGCACTTCCGCTGTAATGCAGTCCAGGCCTAACCGCTTGGCTCCCGCCTGGATCAGGTCCATCTTATGTGGGTAGATGTCGCAGGAGACCACCTTCCCCTCGCCCCACATGGCAATGGCGGCGGCAAAGGACTTGCCGCCGGGGGCGGCGCAGGCGTCCAGTACGTCCATGCCTTCTCTGGGGTCGGCGGCCAGCACCGCCAGCTTGGCGGCGGCGTCCTGAATGTAAAAGAGGCCCTCCCGGAAGGCGGCCAGCTCCTCCAGGCTGCCGGTGTGGGACAGCAGCAGGCAGTTTGGCAGCCAGGGGTGAGGCTGGACCTCCACTCCCTCCGCCCGGAGGGAATCGGTCACTTCTTCCACCGTGGCCCTGGTGGTGTTCACCTGGGCGCAGGTGGGCGGCTCCCCGTTGTTGGCCGCCATAAGGGCGGCGGCCTCCTCCCTGCCCAGCCGGCGGGTAAAGAGGTCGGCCAGCCACTGGGGATGGCTGTACCGCACCGCCGGGTCCTCCGGCGGCTCCAGGCTGTCCTTCTGCCGCACCAGGGACCGAAGCACACCGTTCACCAGACCGGCGGACCGGGGATTCTTGGAGCCCTTCCGTGCCAGATCCACCGCCTCGCTGACGGCGGCGTGGTCGGGCACTCTGTCAAGGAATAACACTTGATAGGCCCCCAGCCGCAAGGCATTGCGGACGGCAGGCTCCATTTTTTCCAGCTTCACCGTGGACAGCTTGCCCAGGTAGTAGTCCAGCAGCAGCCTGTTCTGGAGCACACCAAAGCACAGCCGGGTGGTGAGGGCTGCGTCCCGGCTGTCCAGTCCGGCAGTACGCAGGATCTTCTTCAAAAAGCCGTCCGACCAGGCGCCCTGCTGTTCGCAGGCCACCAGGGCCCGGAGGGCCGCTTCTCTGGCAGTCATATGTCAATCCCTCCGGCGGCTGTTGAAAGCCAGGATATAGCGCAGCAGCTGGGCAATGGACACCAGCAGAGCGGCCACATAGGTCATGGCGGCAGCCCCAAGCACCTTCTTGGCCCCACGCAGCTCCTGGTCGTCCAGCATATGGGTATCCTGCAAGGATTGGATGGCTCTGCGGGAGGCGTTGAACTCCACAGGCAGGGTGACCACCTGGAAGAAGGCGGCCACGGCAAAGAGCACCACGCCCACGGCAAACAGGGGCCGGGAATACAGGACAAAGCCCAGGATAATGAGCAGGATGGAGATCTGGGAGCTGAAGTTACATACCGGGATGATGGCCCCCCTCAGTTTGATGGGACCGTACTCCTGGGCGTACTGGACGGCGTGGCCCGCCTCATGGGCGGCCACTCCCACCGAGGCGATGCTGGTGGAACCATACACCGCATCGGACAGCCGGATGGTATTGGTCCGGGGGTCATAGTGGTCGGTAAGCTTACCGGACACCCGGGTGATGCGCACGCCGTACACCCCGTGGGCCTTCAGTACCTCCTCCGCAGCCTGAGCGCCGGTAAGGCCCCGGCGGCTGGCAATGCGGGAATAGCGGTTGAAGGTAGAGGACACGTTGATCTGGGCCAGCAGGGCGATGAGCATAGCTGGCACCAGAATGATCCAGTAATAGGTGTCAAAATAGTAGAAAAAGGGCATAATGACCTCCAGTCACATGACCTGGCCCCCGGTAAGGAACCAGAACAGATTGAGCAGGAATCCCGCCCCCATGGCGGTGGTGATCGCCGCTGTCAGCTTGGGTCTCCCCTCGGTGAGGGCGGCGGCAAACAGGAAGAACGGCAGGGCGCAGGACAGATAGCGTCCGGCGCTGAGCAGCCAGGACAGAGAGTAGTTGAGCACCAGGTACGCAAAGCCGTACAGGGTGTACATACCCCGGAACTTGTTCCGTGCCCATACCAGCAGGGCAAAGAACACCGGGAAGAGCACAATGGTGGGGATCCAAATCTGGTACCGCACCAGCTCCGTAGGGTAGCTCAGGGCGTTTTGCAGCACATACCACAGGGTATCGGCAATGGGACAAAAACCCTGACTCCAGTGCTGCTGCATAACTGTAAAGGCAAATGGGTTGCCAGTTACAGACCAGTTGAGGGTCAAATAGATCAGGGTGCCCACAGCCGGCAGCAGTAGGGCAGGTAGCCTGCGGGCAATGGTTTTCCAATCAAAACGGCCCATATGCTCCACCAGCTCGGCCGCTGCCGCCCCAATGAGCAGGACGCCGTGCATCCTGGTCATGGCGGCCAACAGCCCCCATATCCCCGCCAGCCACCAGCGGTGGCGGCGGATGTACCACAGCCCTGCGGCGGTGGTAAGCAGGAACAAGCTCTCCGTCATAATGCCGCCGAAGAAGAAGGCGTAGGGATACACCGACAGAAAGAGCACCGTCCGCCGGGCGCCTTCCCTGCCCAGCTCAAAGGCGGCCAGTTTGTAGAGAAAGACGCAGCCCGCCCCGTAACAGACAAAGGAAATCAGCAGCCCCGCCGCCATAGTATTGCCCGTGATAAGGGAAATCACCCGCATCAGCCAGGGATACAAGGGGAAAAACACCAGAAACAGATTTTTCCCGTCCTCCACATAGCCGGAATAGCCCAGCTCCGTCAGATTGACGTAGTGCAGGCCGTCCCATTTCTTCCAGATCCACAGGAAGGCGTCGGGACCAGAGCCGGGATAAAGCACGAAACAGGCCACCAACCCCACCAGCAGGAAGATCAAAATACGGAATCCAAATGTAACGGCAAATACCTTTACACATTCTCTGCTGTCAGGCATATAGCCCTTGGCTGCAAGTCCTTTGGCGGCCAGGGGCACCGGCACACCGGCCCGGCCCAGCCACCGCAGCACCAGGTACAAACCCAGGGCGGCCACCACGCCGGTGACCGCCAGGGTCCAGATCAGGTTCATTTCCCCTGCTCCGGCAGGGACAGCACGGTCCCCACCTCAATGGGATGGCCCCGCAGGTAGTCAGCAGCCTTCATGCGCTTGCCGCCGTCAGGCTGGATCTCCTCCAGCCGCAGCACGGTGCCCTCCCCGCAGGCCACCGCCAGGCCATCCTTCCCGGCGGCCAGAACAGTGCCCGGAGCAGTGTTGGTGCGCTCCTCAGAAACGACAGTTTTAAATACTTTACACCGCTTGTCTCCCAAGGTAGCCACGGCGGCGGGCCAGGGAATCAGGCCCCGGACCTGGTCGTGGAGCTGACGGGCGGTGCGGGTGAAGTCCATGGGGGACAGTTCCCGGCTCAGCATGGGGGCCAGGGTGGCCTTGTCATGGTCCTGAGGGGTGCGGGTAGCAGTACCAGCGTCAATCTGAGCCACCGTCTCCACCAGCAGCTGGGCCCCCAGCACAGCCAGCCGGTCGTGGAGGGTCACCACCGTCTCATCGGGATCAATGGGAGTGGCAGCCTGGGAGATGATGTCTCCGGCGTCCAGGTCGTGGGCCATGTGCATGATGGTCACGCCGGTCTCCTTATCCCCATTGAGCACCGCCCAGTTGATGGGAGCGGCGCCCCGGTAGTTGGGCAGCAGGGACGAATGGACGTTGATGCAGCCCTTGGGAGGCGCGGCCAGAATGTCGTCGGGCAGGATGCGGCCGTAGGCGGCCACCACAATGAGCTCGGGAGCCAGCTCCTGGATGAGAGCCAGGGCGGTACCATCCCGCAGCTTGGTGGGCTGATGCACCGGGATATCGTGGGCCAGAGCGCACTCCTTCACCGGCGGAGCCTGAAGCTTCATGCCCCGGTTCTTGGGCTTGTCGGGTTGGGTAAACACCCCGCAGATCTGGTGACCCGCCTGGATCAGGGCCTCCAGAGAGGGCACCGCGAAATCGGGCGTACCCATAAAGAGGATTCTCATGCGTCGTCCTCCTCCGCCATCAGCTCTTCCAGCTCCTCGCTGGTGTACAGGCGGCCTGCCAGCTCGGTAAACAGGTGGCCGTCCAGGTGATCCAGCTCGTGGCAGAAGCAGCGGGCCACGATCTCCTCGCCCTCCACCTCAAAGAAGTTGCCGTTGCGGTCCTGAGCCCGCACCTTGGCCTTCATGGGGCGCTTGACCACGCCCCAGCGGCCGGGGACGGACAGGCAGCCCTCAAAGCCCTCCTGCTCCCCTTCCCGGGCAATGATCTCCGGATTGACCAGCTCCAGCATCTCATCGTTGGCATCCACCACGATGACCGCCCGGCGGAGGATGCCCACCTGGGGAGCAGCCAGTCCGGCGCCGTTGGCCTTGGCCAGCGTCTCCTTCATGTCGTCCAACAGGTCGTGGAGTTTTTCATCAAACTGGGTCACAGGACGGCAAACCTTGTGCAGGGCGGGATCGCCGTCGGTGAGAATGGTACGCAGTGCCATAATGTTCTTCCTCCTAATCCAGTGGGTTCACGTCGGCAGTCACCGACACCCCTTTGTTTTCTTTATCGGTCTGGGCCGCCCGCAGCAGGGCGGCGATCATATCACGCACCGGCTTGGTGTTGGCGCAGGCCATGGTGAGCCGGTAGCGGTAGCGCTCGTTGATTTTGGCGATGGAAGCCGGGGCGGGACCCAGCAGCTGGACCTCCAATCCCTCATAGGCGGGCAGCCTCAGCCAGCCCTCCAAAGTACGCCGCAGCCGCATACAGGTCCGCAGCACCGCCGCCTCCAGCTTGCCTGAGGCGGTGAGCACGAAGAGATCCCGGAAGGGCGGGCAGCCCCGCAGACGCCGCAGGGCGATCTCCTGCTGATAGAAGCCGTCGTAGTCCTGGCGGGCGGCGCAGCGGATCACGTCGTTGTCGGGGGTATAGGTCTGAATGATGGCCCGTCCCCCCCGGGCTCCGCGGCCCGCTCTTCCCACCACCTGGGTGAGCAGAGAGAAGGTGCGCTCACCCGCCCGGTAGTCGTCTACATACAGGGACTGGTCGGCGTTAATGACGCCCACCAGAGTCACGTTGGGAAAGTCCAGGCCCTTGGCCACCATCTGGGTGCCCAGCAGCACCGGGATGTTCTCCCCTTCAAACCGGGCGAACAGCTTCTCGTGGCTGTGGGTGGCCGAAATGGAGTCTGCGTCCATCCGCAGCACCTCCCGGCCGGGCAGAGCCTCGGTCAGCTCCTCCTCCAGCTTCTGAGTACCCGCCCCAATGAAGTTCAGGGTACCGCCGCAGGACGGACAGGCAGGGGGTAAAGGCTGGGAGTGACCGCAGTAGTGGCACATGAGCCGCCCGTTGGCCGAGTGGTAAGTGAGGTGGACGGAGCACCGGGGGCAGGTGGGTACCTCGCCGCACTCCCCGCAGCTCACCATCCGACTGGCACCCCGGCGGTTGAGCAGTAAAATGGCCTGCTCCCCCCGCTCAGCAGTATCTGCCAGGGCCCGGGTAAGCACGCCGCTCAGGTCAGTACCGTTGCCGGAGCGCAGCTCCCCCTTCATATCCACGATCTCTACCGGGGGCAGAGGCCGCTGATTGTACCGCTGTTTCAGGGTAAACAGCTGGTAGGCGCCCTGCCGGGCCTGGTACATGGTCTCAATGGACGGGGTGGCCGAGGCCAGCAGCAACAGAGCCTTGTGCTGGACACAGCGGAACTTGGCCACGTCCCGGGCGTGGTACTTGGGCACGTTTTCCGACTGATAGGTCCCCTCCTGCTCCTCATCCAACACAATGAGGCCCAGGTCCTTCAGGGGGGCAAAGACAGCGGAGCGGGTACCGATGACCACCCGGGCCTCCCCCGCCTTGATGCGCTTCCACTCGTCGTACCGCTCCCCCGCTCTCAGGGAGGAGTGCAGCACGGCGATTTGCTCCCCGAAGTGGGAGGAGAACAGCCGCATCAGCTGAGGAGTCAGGGAGATCTCGGGCACCAGCACCAGAGCGGTTCTCCCCCGCCGCAGGGCTTCATAGATCAATTTCAGGTATACCTGGGTCTTACCGCTGCCGGTGACGCCGTAGAGCAGCGCGGCGGCGGGCTTATTTCCGGCAGCCAGAGCGTTAAGGCCGTCAAAGGCGGCCTGCTGCTCGCCGTTGAGTACCGGCTCGGCCAGCTGCTCCACGCCCTCCACCTGTACCCGGCGGTAGGCCTCCCGCTTTTCCAGGGTGATCACCCCGCTTTTGGTCAGGGCACGGAGGGTGGACGAGCTGGCCCCGGTGAAGTAGCACAGCTCCTTGGTGGAGGCTTCGCCGATGGAACACAGAACCTCCACCACCGCATATTGCAGCGGGGCGGTTCGCCGCCGTGCGGCAGCCTGATCCAGGGCCTCCTGGGCTGGCATGGCCAGGGATGCCACCTGTTCGGTCTTGTCCCCCACGCCCCGGGCGGCACTGGTCTCCAGGGTGATGATCCCCTTGTCCCGCAGCAGCTTAAGGGCGGGATTGGGGTCTTTGATGCCGAAGGCCTCCCGAATGGCGGTCACGTCGGCACAGCCGCCGTTTGCAAAGAGCAGCTCCACCACCTGCCGGGCGTGGTCCGATTTGCCGGCGGCCTCAAAGGCCGCCTCCCGGTCCACCCCCTCGGCCACCTTCCACTGGTCCTGGAGTGCATAGTACAGCCCTGCCGGCAGCATGGCCCGGGCGGCGTCGTACACGGTGCAGAACCACCGTTCTCGCATCCACAGGGCCAGCTTGATGGCCTCACCGTCCAGCACCGGGCTGTCGTCCAGCACGGTGAGCACCGGCTTTAAGGACACGCCTGCCGGGCCCTGGGCCTCCAGGGCCAGTACAATGCCCTCAGTGCGGCGGTTGCCCGCGCCGAAGGGCACAATGACCCGCATCCCAGGCCGCAGAGTAACAGTTAGCTCGGCAGGCACGGCGTAGTCGTAGGGCTTGTCGATGGCGTAGGTGGCAGCCTTGAGGGCGATTTTCGCTACCATGTCCATCTCCTTCCCATTTCCCCTAGGCTTTGTTTGAATATTGGCGATATGCCCAGCGACGAGGAATTTTGGCCGCTGGCAAGCAATTTTTTTGCAGGAATCCTGACGGATTTCAAGGAAAAATAGTGCCGTCCAGGGGGCAAAAGGCCCGCCGATTGGGCTTGTTGACAATCTTCAAACAAGGCCTAAGGACAGCCCGAGGCAAGCGACAGGCCGGAAAGTCTGTCGCTTGCCTCTCATTCCTCTCATATCAGGCCTCTTCCTGGTTCAGCTCCACCTTACCCTCGGCCACCTCACGGATGGCGATGGTGACAGGCTTATCGTCCAGAGAGATGCCGGCGTCCTCCGCCTCGGTGGCCACCTGACGGGCCCGCTGGGCCACCACGTTCACCAGCATATAGCGGCTGGGTACCTGCTCCAGCAGTTTGTTCATAGGGGGTTCGAGCATCATATTCGATCAGACTCCTTCTACCAGATTCATGCGGTTTTTGGTGCGGCATCCCTCGGCGGTGAGGATGGAGATGATCTCCTCCGCCGCGTCGGACACCTTGTCATTGACCACCAGATAGTCGTAATTGGGGATCTCCCGGTATTCCTCCCGGGCCTTCTGGAGCCGGCCCTGGATGACCTCCTCGCTGTCGGTGGCCCGGCGGTGCAGCCGGCGGGACAACTCCTCAAAGGAGGGGGGTACGATGAAGATACACACCGCGTCGGGGCACTTGGCACGCACCTTGGCGGCGCCCTGGACCTCGATGTCCAGCAACACGTCGATACCGGCATCCAGCTTCTCCCGGATCACCCGCAGAGAAGTGCCGTAGTAATTATGGACATATTCGGCGTATTCCAACAGCTCGTCGTTGGCGATCATCCGCTCAAATTCCTCGCGGGCGACGAAGTTGTAGTTCACTCCGTTCTCCTCGCCCACCCGGGGCTGCCGGGTGGTGAAGGACACGGAAAAATGGATGTCCTTGCGTTCGCTGAGCAGCTCGGCGATCACGGTGCTCTTTCCGACTCCCGAGGGGCCGGACAGCACGATGAGCGTGCCCCGTTCCTTTTTCTTTCCCATCAAGGCGCTTCTTCCTCCTCTGCGGCTTCTGTCTCTTTTCCGCCCAGTCGGCCTGCCACCGTCTCCGGCTGGAGGGCCGAGAGCACGATGTGGTCGCTGTCCATGATGAGCACCGCCCGGGTACGCCGTCCATAAGTGGCGTCGATCAGGTTGCCCTTATCCCGGGCCTCCTGCACCATACGCTTGATGGGGGCGGATTCCGGACTGACGATGGCGATAAGCCGTCCCGCCGATACCATGTTGCCAAAGCCGATGTTGATCAGTTTCATGGGGCCGCTCCTTACTCGATGTTCTGGATCTGTTCCCGGATCTTCTCGATCTCGGCCTTGATATCCACCACATAGCCGGCGGTCTCAATATCGCTGCACTTGGAGCCAATGGTGTTGGCCTCCCGGTTGAACTCCTGGATCAAAAAGTCCAGCTTGCGGCCGATGGCGCCGCCCTGGCTCAGCATATGGTCCAGCTGGGACAGATGGCTGCGCAGGCGGACAGTCTCCTCGTCCACCGCCACCTTGTCGGCATAGATGGCCGCCTCGGTGAGAATGCGGCTCTCGTCGATCTGAGTGTTCTGGAGCACCTCATTCATCCGGGCCACCAGCTTGGCCCGGTAGTCGGCCACGATGCCGGGAGAGCGCTTCTCCACCTTGGACACCAGGCCCTCGATGGTGGCCGCCCGGGACCGGACGTCCTGGCACAGCTTCTCCCCTTCCCGAGTCCGCATGGCGTCAAAGTCATCCAGCGCCAGATCCAGCACCGTACAGATATCGGCAGACAGGGCCTCCAGGTCCTCCTGGGTCTTTTCCACCAGGAACACGTCCTGGAACCGTGAGAGCAGGGATACAGAGATGTCGTCCCGCAGGCCATAGGTATCCCGCAGGTCCTTGAGGGCGGCATAATAGCCGTCGGCCACAGGCTTGTTCACCGAAATGGCCACGTCGCCATTGGCGGAGGGGCCGATGGTGATATACACGTCCACCTTACCCCGGGAAATCCGGCTCTGCACCCGGCTCTTCACCGCGTCCTCGGCAAACACATAGATGCGGGGCAGCTTGACGGTGCAGTCCAGATAGCGGTTGTTCACCGAGCGCAGCTCCACCGTGATGGGACGGCCGTTCAGGTTGGCCTCTCCCCGGCCGTAGCCGGTCATACTCTTGACCAAATGGGGTTCCCCCTGTTCGTATGAAAGTATTTAATCCTATTTATTATAATGCCTGCTGAATAAACCGAAAATCGGTTTATCCCCGCGGCAGTAGCCGCGCAATTCCATAAAAACGGCTCAAGGGAGCCGCTTTTATGGAATTCAGCCATTGTTATAATGCGTATTTCCACTGGTGCGTCTCAACACACCAGTGGAAGGCGCAAGGTTTTTGGACAACTTCGTCCAAAAACCTTGCACCTGAACAAAGCTATTTGGCCTTGAAAGCTTTGGCTTTCAAGACTTCCAGCTTTGTTCATTACGCATTATTATATCAGACTACCGATTCTTCCGCAAGCCCCTGTCCACCCGGGCCACATAGAAGGCAATGAGCTTGGAAAAGCCGATGTCATAGATGACAAAGCCGATGTTTCCGGCGGCAAAGACCATCCAGCTCTGGCTGAGGGCGGCGGGCAAAAAGGGCAGAAAGAGGGCCTTCAGCCCGAACCACAGCACCGCCAGGGCGATGTTGCAGCAAACCAGCTTGCCCACCCATTCCAGTACCCGGCTGGGCAGCCGCTCCAGCAAGCTTTTCACCATGGGCCACAATCCGAAGAAGATCAGGTAGAGCAGCGCCACACTCTTGCTGGGGATGAGGAGCAAACCCAGAATACCGGTGGCGCCGTAGCAGAAAAACCCAGCGGCCAGGCTGGCGGACACCAC
>PPYE01000863.1_pt1 | contig 13835 bp, 6 predicted proteins | sample 1559881 | NCBI WGS metagenome assembly PPYE01 (sample SAMN08240022, study PRJNA423297) | Human gut metagenome, whole genome shotgun sequencing project.
GTGATAAAGGATCCTGGGGATATGATGGATCTGCTCTCTTCCCGCAGCTTCCACACAGCGGAACACAAAATCATAATCCTGTGCACCGTCAAATTCCTTTTTCAGCATTCCGATCTGATCCACGATTTCTTTTTTTACGACAAAAAGATGACAGATGTAGTTTACTGTACACAAAAGATCAATATTGAAGTCCGGTTTGAAATGCGGCTGAAAGAATTTGTGCCCGTCCATGGACATCTTATCTTCATCGGAATACAGAACCTTAAGCTCCGGATCCTCATTCAGCGCTTTCACACACCGGAACAAGGCGTCCGGCGTCAGCTCATCATCATGATCTGCAAACACGATAAAATCTCCTGTTGCCGCTTTCATGGCCGCATTGGTATTCTCTGCGATCTGAAGTGCCTGGTCGTTGCGGATCACACGGATCCTGTCATCACTTTTTTCCAGCCTGTTCAGATAATCGGTAAGAGGAGAATCTGCTCCGCTTCCGTCGGAAAGACAAAGCTCCCAGTTCCCGTAGGTCTGGGCTTCTATGGAATCTACCAGCTGCTGTAGATATTTTTCCGGTGTTTTGTAAAGCGGGATCACAATACTGAATTTTGGATTCCTGGAAAATTTCGTTTTTCTTTCTTCTGCAAGCTCTGCCTTGTCCGGCAGATGCTTCACGATCCATTTGGAATAATCCACCGGACGGTTTTTACGGTCCAGCACCTTTCCAAATACCTTTCCGGTAAGGGCTGCTGCCCCGTGAAGCTTCATGTAACGGCTTCCCTTACGGAAATATACCGCAGCTTTCTCCGCAAGGCGCTTCTGTGGCTGCAGATGTACCAGACGAAGCGTCCGCACATTGCCTGCCTCAAATACAATGTAGAATTCCTTCACACTGTCATAATGGAATTCAAAGAAAAAACCGCTCTTCTCATCGATTTCTGTTTCCTGGTACTGATTCTGTACATCCACACGTTTCAGTCTGGTGATCTCGCAGGGGATTTCCTTCCGGCTGCGATCCTCCAGGCGTATGGTCAGGGGGCTGTTAAAAGCTGCCCAGCCACGGACACGGCAGATCTTTTCCCCGGCTTCCACCTCGATACTCTCGATAAAGTACTGCGGTTTTCCCTGTTTCCTGTAAAGCTGTGCTGCCGAAACAGAAAACCACCGGACACGTTTTTCACCCTTTACCGCATAAACAACAAGCTTCTTTTTGCCCTCCAGATCCGGCAGGCAGATTTCCATCTGCACACGTTCTCCGTTTACCAGATCCAGATCCTTAAAGCGCTCCAGGGCGCTGACACGCTCCTGGGCACTGATGGCTGCCGGAAGCTTTTCCCCGTCAAGAACGGCTTCCGGCTTATGATCCTTCGGCCAGGTTCCCTGAAGGTGATACAGAGAACTGTCCTTCAGGTCAAACCTGTCCTTTTCTACTTCGTATAGCTCTCGCTGCATAACAATTCCTCCATTGCATCCTTTCCGGTATTTACTGTAAGGTAATGTTCCATAACCTTCTGATGTGCGGCCTCACCCATGGCTTTTCTGGCCTTCTCATCAGTAACCAGAGCTTCCAGGGCATTGATCCACTCTTCTTTTGTGGTGCACATCCAGCCATCTTTTCCGTTTTCGACCACGTATTCCATCTCACAGTTACGGCTCATGACACTCGGAACCTTTACAAGGGCAGCCTCTGTCCACTTATTCTCGGATTTACACCAGTGGAACAAGCTGTTCTCCAGTGGCATCAGATTGATATCAAGTCCTGCGATCACGGCAGGCAGCTGTCTCCAGTCCATAAACGGAAGCTTCTCGATGCGGTTCTGCACCGGCTCCATTCCGGATTCATCCAATACACCCACCAGCTTCAGGTAAACCTCCGGGTGGCGCTCCATCACCTCCAGAAGTGCTGCCTCCACCTGGGCAAAATCCTGATCATGCGTTTTGGAACCACTTAAATATCCGATATAGATCCGGTCTTTAGCCTTGTCTGTCTGCTCCACAGCCTCGTGAGACAGGATCTCCATCTCCATACTCATACAGTTGCGGTTGATCACCACCGGTTTTTCCGGAAATTCTTCCCGGATCTCTCCTGCCAGTGTCTCCGTGGATGTAAAATATCCGTCGCAGAATCCCATACATCCGCGGATACGTTCTGTAGTTGTGCGGAAGTCACTGTACTCGCTTCCCTTCAGGAAATGCAGCCCGGAAATTTTTTCGTAATTAAATACCAGATCATCCACATCATAGTAAACAGGGATTCCGGCTGCTTTCGCCCGGTTGGCAAGCAGTTCTGCTTCCATCAGCTTGCTGCAGCGGTACATCACGATCGCTGTATATTCCTCGATCTTTTCCTGCTCTGCCTGATCTATCTGGATAAACTTCGATGCATAGCCTTTAAGGATCAGCTGCTCCCGGAAATGCTCCACACGATATCTGGAAGCAAAGGAAATCTCCTCTCCTACGAAAAGGAACTTGCGGTTTTCCACAGGAAGTTCATTTCCGCCGAGAGTTTTCCACAGGGAAATCATCTCTTCCACAATATTCTCCGGCTTCTCATCTTTCAGGACAAGGCCCTTGGCATAGCGTTTCACACGTTCTACAGGTGCACCTACCGGAAGTACCGCTACCGGGAATCCCATGGAAATGATCTCCGAGGTTGTGTAGGAGAAGGTCTCCGGCCATACGGACGGGATCAGGAACATATCAATATCCTGCTCCAGGGTAAGTCTTGGGATCTCCTCTCTTGTATATCTTCCTGTCTGGGAAAATACCGGACTTTCGATCTCTTCGTCGGAAGTACCGATCAGTCTCAGACGGATATTCAGTCCATTCTCTTCGATATATCCTGCAAGCGCCTTCACAACTTCCAGGCCTTTTTTGTAGCAGAGTACGCCGATAAGACCAATGTTAAAGGTCTCTGTGGTTTTTTTATTTTTTTTCACTGCCGGAAGGTAATGGGGTGCATGCGGGATCACATGGAGATTGTATACATCCGGATAAGCACGCTTGAACAGCCTTGCCGTATCATCGGAAAATGCACGGATCTCATCACAGTTTGACAGAAATTCCCGGAATTTTGTACGCCAGAGCGTTCCGGTTCCGTATTCTGTGCAGGCATTGCTGCGGTTATCCGGAATACATTTATCGCAGACCTCACAGGATGGAACACCACAGTATTTTCCTTCTGCATCGATCAGATTCACTGCCGGACAAAGGGCAAAGAAATCATGAAGAAGCATAAGGAGCTTCGCACCCTGCTCTCTCTTAAGACGCAGGATACGTTCCAGAGTTCCGTAAAGATCCTGATAGGTCACAAACTCGTTGATCCAGATCTCATCCACACGCATCAGCTCACCAAGGGCAGTTTCCAGATCATTTGCAAAAAATTCCATCTCATACTGCTTATACTGATACGTAAAGTAAAAACGATTGCTTACGATATTATAGCGGATGGTCACAAAACGGTATCCTTCCCGCAGAGCCAGACGTCTTTTTTCCACAAGATAAGCCGTTGCACCGCCGCCAAGATCATGGTCAAAGGCCACAATGGTAGGCACATCCAGCTTCCTGTTGAGAAGCTTCATTTCCACGTAGAGTCTTACCGGACGAAGCGGGTCTCTTCTGCAGTAATCCGCAGTATCCTTGTTGTAATCCGGATGCTTGCGGAGCAGCGCCTCACTGTGCTCTTTCAGAAGTCTCTGCTTTTCCTCAGACGGGAAGCTTCCACCATGCTTGTGATATACAAACAGGTTATCCACATGCACGTTCTCATAGCCTGCAGCTATGGCACGCTGGCACCAGTCATTCTCCTCACCGTAGCCTTTTCCGAAATTCTCCTCATCCAGAAGGCCAACCTCCTGGATCGCTTTCAGGTTCATACCCATGCAGAAGCCCACACCGGTAGGCATAGCCGGATACTGCGGACGGATCATGCGGAATTCATCATCGATCTCCCACAGCGGCATTCCCTCAAACAGTTTGTTATCCCGGCAGAAATCCGGGAAGCTGCAGATGGTTCCGCAGGTGGTAAACGGTGTAGTGGTTGCAATATTTTCCTTTGCAAAGATCGGAAGCATCAGGCGCTCCAGCCACTCTTCCGGAACCTCCACATCTGTATTTACAAGAGCCACATGATTTTCCGCCATCTTTAATCCACGGTTTACAGACGGAAGAAAGCCCATATTGGTCTCATTATTAAGAAGTACCACATTGTCATGCTCTGCGGCATATTTTTCCAGATAGTTTTCTACCTCAGGATCCGGGCTCTTATCATTTACGAGGATCAGACGATATGGAACCTTTGTCTTTTCAATTCCGGAAAACAAGGCATCAAAATACTCCAGTCCGTTGTAAACCGGCACGATCACATCCACCTTCTGCTGATAGACTGCCTGTGGATATGCCTTTCTCGTGCTGCGTACATGACGCTGTTTGAAATGACGGAGATTTCCGATACTCTTCGGATCTTCGATCGCATATACCAGAAGCTCTTTCTGATCCCTGGTTCCCGGGATCTTTCCGATAAGGAATCTTCCGGTATCCGCTGCGGTTCCGTATTCCAGGAAAACAGAAGTCTCTGCCGGCGCAAGAACCGTTGCCAAGAAAGAAAATCCGGCACTTTCCGCATCCGGATTTCCAATGGCATTAGCCACATCCGTACGGTAGATCGTAGTACAGGAAGCCTCCTGAAGCTTCTGTGTTCCCTGATAAAATGCGATCCTTGGCTGTCCCATAGACGCAAACGTCGGATCAAAGGCCCATCCAATGGCATTTAAGGTGCCATTCTCATAATGGAAGAAATCAACACTGCCCATACAGGTAGGAGTTGTCTCCACTCCCATCACTGCCGCCGGCTCTGTATGATAGCGAAGAACCTTTTTGACCAGTCTCTTTACCTGCGCTTTTTTGCCTGGATGACGAAGGGCCTCTTCCTGCGCACGGGCTGCTTCCTCTGCTGCCTGCTTTGCGGCACGTTCAGCCTCTTTTCTGACACGCTCCTGTTCTCTTCGTACTTCCCGCTCTTTTTCAAAGGCCAGAAGCTTTTCCACATCCGGAAGCTCAAGGCAGTCAAGTTTTCCCTCTATTACGATCCTGTCCACATTTTCCGGGTGTGTAACATCGATAAGATAAAAGCCATCGGTGGTAAAAAACGCAGTGGTACTGTTATCCACCTTCATATGGACACCCTGAGGCACAAGCTCCGCACTGCATCCACAATCCAAACGCTCTATCCTCACTTTCAGGAAATGACCGTTTGCGGGATTCCAGCGGAGATTTCGTATTCCTTTGATACCGGAAAGCGCAAACTCTACCCGGAAACGGTTTCCGGAAAGTTTTCCCTCTGCATAAAGTGTATGCTCTTCACAGAATCCCTCACCAAGATCATAGTACAGCTTGCTGTGCATCTGGTGCTTTTCTCTTTCTCTGTTCACCAGCTCTGTTACGGAAACCGGCACCTTTTTCTGTTCAAACGGGATCAGAGAACCACAGCCCACATACTCATAGACGAAATGCATGGTCCAATCCATAAATATCTCATAGTCTGTATAGCTGATGTCAAACTCCGCCATCATCTCATCCTCATGACATAACCGCGGCAGCTCAGAAACATGTGTATACAATTCATGGATCAAGCGCCACATGATAAAATTCACAGGCACAGGGAAATCAAACATCCACTCATAATCTATGATCTGATTTTCCTTTTCTCCCATAAAGATGTTGCTGCAGATCAGATCCACATTGGCCGGGCAGACACATTCGTAATCCTCTCTTCCCGGATGATCACCAAATACCTCGCGGAACTCTCCGGTCCTGTAATCCACAACCTGACGAGCCCCGAAAAATTCCTGATAGAATTTTTTAAGCAGAGCCTTGATCTCTTCAAGATCTTCTTTCTGGGCAAGCTCTGCGATTTCCTGGTGAAGAGTTTTTCCAGTAAGGAGCGGATAAGAGATCTTTCCGTTTTCTGCCCTGCAGGGAAGATTCTTGTATTTATCGGATCCGGTACTTTCTGTTCCGGTTTTTTCCAGTTTTTCCACAAATTCCTCAGCCTGGGGCACCATAGCCTCTTTTTCCGCACGGACCTCTCCGTTCTCCCGGACGATCCTGGTCAGAAGACGGAACTTTTCTTTTCGCTCCTGGTTCAGCTTCACATAAAGGATTTCCTCCGGGTCCTGATTCTCGGTACGTCCTGCCTCCACAAGAAAAGAATTCACAAAGCTGTCCAGGATCTTCTCTTTTTCGAAGGCCTTTACGCCTTCACTTTCTGCAAAAAGATCTGCTGTCTTATCTGTGTATACAGGATAGCTTCTTCCGTAGGAATTGGTATAAAGGCTCTCATCTGTAAAAATCTCTGTCGGAAATTTATAATCCGGATACGGGTAGTAAAAGCGCAGAAAAGGAAAGCCGCTGTTTTCCAGCAGCTCTCCCAGTTCATTCTTGGAAAAGGTGCGCACAGACTGATTTCCCGGATATCCATTGATCCCGAAAAAGTGAAGATCTGTGTGATCCTCCGGTGCTCCGGCAAAGTACTTCAATCCCAGTCTGTTCTCAATGGCGATCAGAAGTCTTCCCTCCGGCTTCAGATAAGCGCCCATACGCTGAAGAAATGTCTCGTAAGGAGTTTTTCCCTCGGTAAAGCTCATGGCATACTCCAGCACACCGTTTACTACCACATAGTCGAATTTTTCCGGAAAAGTCATGTCATTCAGGTTTCCAACCATGATCGTCAGATTTTCCTTATCCCTGTTTCTCGCATAATTGATATCTGCCCGACGTTTGGAAAGCTCCACGGAAGTCACATGACCGGCCTTGCGGCAAAGCATTCCGGTAATGGCTCCGCATCCGGCTCCGATCTCCAGAACGGAATCCGCCTTTTTCAGAGGATACCAGCTTAAGATATTCTCCCGCAGCCCTGAAAAATGGTAGACCATTGGAAAACTCACCTCTTCCTCCGGCAGGTCTTCAAAAGATTTGCCTTCCTGTGCCATTTTCAGAAGTGTTTCCTCGATATCCCCATCGGAATAATGATCCTTCGCCGTATAATAATCTAAATTCAACTCCGCCATAGTCGTTCCTCCACTTATTTCACAGATACTTTGGAAAACAGATCAAAATATCCCACTGCTTTCTTATCTGTGATCACGGTCAGGTTACACACATCGTAAAGACGATGAAATACGGTAAAATCGCCGTCTTTATATCCGGTGCAGCCCAGACACAGCATATATTCCCCTGCCTCCAGAGGCATCACCTGTTTGAAGGTGATCTCACGGACATCGCCTGCCTTCTGCGGTTTCAGAGGCGTATGTTCATACATGGTATTGGTTCCTGTGATCTCGGTGCCTTTCAGATCTTTCAGGGTAAATGCAAAGATCGGATCGCTGACATCTGCCTGGAACTTCACTTTCATCTGAACGGAAAATTCCTTGCCTTTTTCGATCACATTGGTGATCATACCTGTATCATCCCGGATGGCAAAATCCACGATCTCGCCAAGCTTACTGCCGTATTCCAGGACCTTGGGATTCAGGTTCAGGCTGTCCTTCATAGCTTTACCGCTTCCGGTATGTGCTTTCAGTGAAACGTCTGCTCCGGCTGCCTGGTTCTCCGTCGTCTGTCCCTCTTCTGCATCGTCTGTGTTTTCTTCCAGATCTGCATCGTCATACTGATTGACCAGCACACGACGGTAAAGATTGACCATCTCCTTGGCACCACCCTCTGCAAGCTTCTCACCTTTGTTTAGAAGCACAACACGGTCACAGTATTTTCCGATGCTGCTCAGGTCATGGCTTACAAACAGAATGGTCTTCCCCATTTCCTTAAACTCTTCGAACTTCCGGTAACATTTTGCCTGGAAAAATACATCTCCCACGGAAAGAGCCTCATCAACGATCAGGATCTCCGGATCGATATTGATAGCTACCGCAAAAGCCAGACGCACGAACATACCACTGGAGTATGTTTTTACCGGCTGATAGATAAAATCACCGATATCTGCAAAATCCAGAATAGACTGCAGCTTGGCATCGATCTCTTCCCTGGAAAAACCGATCATGCTTCCGTTGAGATATACATTTTCAAGTCCGGAATATTCTCCGTTAAATCCGGCTCCCAGCTCCAGAAGCGCTGAGATCCTTCCGTTTACAGCTATTTCTCCGGCCGTAGGCGAAAGTACGCCGGTGATGATCTTCAGGATCGTGGATTTACCGGAACCATTTGTTCCGATAATTCCCACTGTTTCTCCCTTATGCACCTGAAAGGATACATGGTTGAGCGCATAATGCTCTTTATATTTCTTTTTTCTGGATAATCCCAGGGACTCCTTAAGACGATCCATAGGATTATCGTAAAGCTTGTACATCTTACTGACATCATTTACTGAAATCGCAATATCTTCTGCCATTTTCAACCTCACTTTTGTGTAAATCGTTCACTCTCACAATCTGCCGCCGTTCTGCTTTTTATCCTTACAGAGCAAATCCCCCATGGGAACTGTCCGGTCCGGATCAGGCGGATATCCGCCATCCGCATTCAATTAAAGCACATCTGCAAAATGCGGCTTCAGACGTTTGAATATCACAGATCCCAGTCCGAAAAGCAGGATCGTAACTACCCAGAAATAGATCGTCCATGAAGCATGGTTCCAGATCCCGATATGACCAAGCATGGAATCACGGTAGCCCGTAACTACATAGTACATCGGATTCAGCTTAAACAGCTTGATCAGCCATGGATGTGAAGAAAGCATATTGATATCCCACATGATCGGTGTAAGCCATACACCCACCTGAAGAAAAATACTGATGATCTGGGTCAGATCACGGAAAAAAATGACGATCGCACTTGTAGCATACACAAGTCCCAGTACAAAAAGGAAGGTGCAGACAGAGTAATAAATGATCTGCAGTGTATAAAGGCTTGGTGTATATCCGTAGCATGCACATAAGATCAACGCAAAGGCCACAAAGAAAACATGCACGAAAAGTGCGGAGATGATCTTTACGATGGGAAGGATGCTGATCTTGAATACAACCTTCTTCACAAGATAATTGTATTCGATCAGGGCATTGGTTCCACCGTTTAATGCATCCTGGAAGAAAAACCACGGCACGATACCGGATACCAGATAGAGTACAAAAGGGTAATCCGATACCGTTCCGGCCTTCAGTCCTACGGAAAATACAAACCAGTAGACCAGGATCGTTACGATAGGCTGGATAAATGCCCAGACAATACCAAGATAGGATCCTGCATATTTTGTTTTGAAATCATTTTTTGCAAGGCTTAAAACCAGCTTTCGATTCTGGTACAGTTCCGCCGGCAAAGCTAATATTTTCTTCATTCTGCAATTCCTTATCGATTCTTATATTCCTCGAAGCTTCCCCACTTCTGGTCCTTGTCGGAGAAAATAAGCTCCATGCCTTCCGGGATCGGCCACTCAACGTTAATGTCCTTGTCATTCCAGATCAGTCCGCCCTCATCGTTTGGATGATAGAAATCAGAGCACTTGTAAGTGAACTCTGCATTCTCGGAAAGTACCAGGAAGCCATGAGCAAATCCCTTAGGAATAAAGAACTGTTTCTTGTTTTCTGCGGAAAGTACTACACCATACCATTTTCCAAAGGTCTTGGAGCCTTCACGAAGGTCAACCGCAACATCAAACACTTCTCCGTTTACCACACGTACCAGCTTATCCTGAGGATAGCTGATCTGGAAATGAAGTCCGCGGAGAACACCGTAACGGGAGCTGGACTGATTATCCTGAACGAATTCCACATCAATGCCTGCTTCCTTGAAATCGTTATAATTGTATGTTTCCATGAAATATCCTCTGGAATCACCAAATACAGTTGGCTCGATCACTTTCAGTCCTTCAATATCTCCGCACTGTGTTACTTTTATTTTTCCCATTTTTTCTTTCTCCTTTTCTGTTTTGATTTATTTGTGATGTTTCTTTTCTTTTATTCTGAGAGCCGCAAGAAGGGCGATCAGGATCAGGATCATCGCTGCCATGATCATAAGAAGGATCTTACGCAGGGCAGGAATGCTCTTTTTTTCGCTGGTGTCCTCTCCGGCTGTACTCTTCTCTGTTGTTTTGCTGTTATCTTCCTCTGCTGATTCTGTGGAAGCTTCCGCTTCCTGGCTGTCCTCTGCCGCCGCGGTCGGTTCCGGTACCGGTGTATCAGTTGCCTGTGCAACACTTGCGGTACCGATCAGATAATCTCCGAAATAGTAACCGGTTTCTGTTTTCCCATTGGTATTCTCTGACTTCTCGGTAAGGGAATTCAGCTCCACCCCTTTTGGAAGGAATACATAGCCGCCATTTACTTCTGTTTTTGTGAAATTCTCAAATGCGTAATTGAACATAGCTGTACTGTCCATACAGGAATTGGAAAGCTCTGTTCCACGCATAGTCACTGCAATATATGTGGTATTATCTCTGGTCACTCCTGTGACAAGTGTATGACCTGCCGCAACGGTAGTTCCGGTTTTTCCACCAATGCAGCCTTCATAGTAAAATCCGCTTTCCGGTGCAAACATAGGATGATGGGTATGCAGGATCCTCTGCTGGCTGTTCATATTTGTAGGCTGGATGATATAGTCCGGTGTGCCCACAACCGTACGGAATGTTTCATTTTTCAGACCTTCTCGGAAGATCAGCGCCATATCCCGTGCTGAAGAATAATGATTATCATCCGGAAGTCCGCTGGAATTTGCAAAATGTGTATTGGTACATCCGATCTCACTGGCGCGCTGGTTCATCATATCGATAAATGCCTGCTCTGTCCCGCCGATATGCTCTGCGATCTGTGCCGCAACGTCATTGGCAGACTGGATGATCAGAGCATGAAGACAATCCTCCATAGTCAGGACTTCGCCCACCTGTGTGCCGATATTACTGGAATCTGCCGTAACATTACGCACCCCGGTTTCTGTAAAGGTCACCTTCTCATCCATGGTGGAATTCTCCACTGCCACCAGCAAGGTCATGATCTTGGTAATGCTGGCCGGATATCTCTGCTCATCTCCACCCTTGTTATAAAGAACAACTCCTGTGTCTGCATCCATCAGGATACCGGTATCTGAGGTAATATCCGGTCCTGCCGGCCATCCCTGGATCTGGTTGGTGCTGATATCATATTTCGCATTCAGATCCACTGCTGCCATAGTCTGTACCGGCAGCATCAGCGCCACACCGACTGCTGCGAAAACTGCCAGTAATTTTTTTATTTTTTTCATAGCTCTCCCCTTCTTCTGTTAAAACCCGTCAAAGGAAGCAATCGCATCCACAACTCTCTTCGCATCCTCCATATCCAGATTATAAAACATAGGCAGTCGCATAAGACGCTCGCTTTCTTTTGTAGTATAAACATCTTCTCCGGAAAATCTTCCGAATTTTTTTCCTGCCGGTGCGGAATGAAGGGGTACATAATGGAACACACTGCAGATATCCTTTTCGCGGAGATATTTCAGAAGCCTTGTGCGTACCTGGATATCATGTACCTTAATGTAGTACATATGTGCATTATGTGTGCATTCTTCCGGTACATAAGGCTGCTGGATTTTTCCTTCCTCCGCCAGAAACCTGAGGTTCTCATTGTAAAAATCATAGATCTGCATCCGCTTATCGCTGATCTTCTTATGCTGCTCCAGCTGGGCATAAAGATATGCCGCATTCAATTCGCTCGGAAGATAGGATGATCCATAATCCATCCAGCGGTATTTATCTACCTGACCACGGAAAAACTTACTGCGGTCCGTTCCTTTTTCTCTCAGGATCTCTGCCTTCTCCAGGTACTGATCCCCGTTGAACAGGATCGCACCACCCTCTCCCATGGTATAGTTCTTAGTCTCATGGAAGCTGTAGCAGCCAAAATCTCCAATGGTACCAAGGGCTTTTCCCTTATAGTAGGCATCCACACCCTGAGCCGCGTCTTCCACTACCTTCAGATCATGTCTTCCGGCAATCTCCATGATCGTGTCCATCTCGCAGGCTACTCCTGCATAATGGACCGGAACGATCGCGCGGGTCTTATCTGTGATCGCCTGTTCGATCAGCTTCTCGTCAATATTCATGGTATCCGGCCGGATATCCACAAATACGATCCTTGCACCGCGAAGCACAAATGCATCTGCCGTTGATACAAAAGTATAAGACGGCATGATCACCTCATCGCCAGGCTGGATATCTGCCAGAAAAGCAGCCATCTCCAGTGCATGGGTACAGGAGGTTGTCAGCATCACATGACCCACATGAAAGCGCTCTTCCATCCATGCAGAACATTTCTTCGTGTAGATCCCGTCGCCGCAGAGCATTCCCCGTTCTACTGCGTCACGGATGTACTCAAATTCCTTACCTGTAAACGCAGGTCTGTTAAAATCAATCATGTATTTCCTCTTTATTTCTTATTCTTCATGTTTTTTCTACATTAACTGCACATTCCATTTTCTCACACTCATGTTGTAAATTCAATGCCTATTTTTCTGCCGGTGCATAATCCGGGATCTGATTATGGTATGCCACTTCCTGGCCGTTGGGATCCAGAATATGCATTTCCTCATAAAACTCTTCTGTGAGAAGATCCATTTCCTTACGATTCTCTGTTTTTACATAATATAATGCCAGATACGGATTAGGGCCATGCTCAATGACCTTCTCTCCTTCCTGATAAAAGATCCAGGGCTTTTCCACCTGTTCTTTCTCTCCCAGCCGGACTGCCGCAGACTGATCTTCGATGGTAAGAAGCCTTCCCTGAAAATAAATGACAGCTCCACAGCACTGTGGTTTATGAACATCGTGTTCTGCAAGCATTTTTTCCAGTTTATCCGGATCATAGAGAGATGCAAGAAGAAGCTCTTCCATATTAAATCCATAGACCATATCGGTCAATTCATGCTCATATCCGAAAAATCGTGCGGCGATCTCGCAGACCTGGATACCTTCTCCCGGCTTCCAGAAAAACTGCATGGAAAGGGCTCCGTCTTTCTGACCGGTTCTGTCCGCATATGCCTGAAGAAGTTCTGTGGCAGGCTTTTCAACTTTTGACAATAATCTGGAAGGATACACATTTCTTGTGCTGATGGGGATCTCCCCTTTGGCAACAAATGTCTTTTCACGGTCTGCAATACTGATCACATGGACTTTTCCATGCCGCACCCAGGTCATCATATTGAATTCATAGCCATCGTTATATTCTTCCACCAAAATCTCCGGCATATCAGAAAATCCTGCTGTTTTTTCTGCCCCGTTTATCAGCTCCTCCAGATCTTCGGATATATAGATCCCGCGGGAGCCGTATTTATCCAGTGGCTTGCTGACCACCGGATAACGAAGTCCCTCAAGCAGCTCTTGCAGCTGAGTTCTTTTGGACCTGTCTTTAAAATATGCGATCGGGATTTTTCGAAAGCCCGGAGTGGGAAGTCCCAGTTCAGTAAGCAGTGCTCTGGTCGCTGATTTATCACGATACCAGGGAAGCTGCTCCGGTTTCAGATAACAGGGGATTCCTGCCCGGTCCGCGATCTTTACCATACATTCCAGAAGAAGGTCGGAAAAGGATGTGATGATCCCATCGATCTCTTTTTCCCGGCAGAGACAGGCGATCCGTTCCGTATCTGTTACCGGGATCTGAAATGCCTCATCTGCAAATTTTCTTGCCGGACCATCCGGATATCCGTCGCAGACAATGGTGTAGTATCCTTTTTCCCGGGCCTTCTGCACCAGCTGCTCAAATTCTCCCAGCGTTCCCAGTATCAGCAATCTGTGTTTCATGATTCCGTTTCCTCCCATTCTCTTATGGAATCCGCGATATACTGCATTTCTTCTGCCCCGTATCTCTGGT
>PPYE01512950.1_pt1 | contig 13835 bp, 10 predicted proteins | sample 1559881 | NCBI WGS metagenome assembly PPYE01 (sample SAMN08240022, study PRJNA423297) | Human gut metagenome, whole genome shotgun sequencing project.
ATTCCGGTTCCCCCCCCCATCGGTGCGATGTCCTTTCCGGACGCCGCGATCGTCCGGGGAAGCCGTGCCCTACCCAAAAGCGCCGTTTGTGTATACGCTTCCGTATTTCCGCGCAAACCAGAGGGTTCCGGATTAGGACTATTCCTGTAAAAACCGTAATTTAGTAGAAAGATCCCCGGTTCGCATCCATCGGCACCGACTTTGCGGGCCCCGGCATAAAACTAATATTTCGGATTATGGAAAAGAACGAACAGCAACTGCCGCGCCTGGGGGAACCCGTCCCGGCATTCGAAGCGATGACAACACGGGGAAAGATCAGCTTTCCCGCCGACTACAAGGGCAAATGGGTGATCCTGTTCAGCCACCCCGCCGACTTTACGCCGATCTGCACCTCCGAGGTGCTCACGTTCGGTGCCCGTACGGCCGAATTCAGGGCTTTGAACTGCGAACTGATCGGATTGTCGGTCGACAGCCGCAACAGCCATATCGCATGGCTGCGTACGATCCGTGAGAAGATCGAATACCGGGGCATGAAGGATATCAAGGTCGAATTCCCGATCATCGACGACGTGTCGATGAAGGTGGCGAACCTTTACGGCATGATCCAGCCCGGTGAAAGCCAGACGGCAGCCGTGCGTGCCGTATTCTTCGTCGATCCCGAGGGCAAACTGCGCGCGATGATCTACTATCCGCTGGCTCTGGGACGCAATTTCGAGGAGATAAAGCGTGTCCTGGTAGGTTTGCAGTCCATCGACGCATTCGGGGTCGCCATGCCGGCCGACTGGCGTCCGGGCGACGAGGTGATCGTCCCGATGCAGGGCGAGGATATGGACGACCAGCCCGAAGGGGTAAAATGCTACGACTGGTTCTTCTGCACCCGTCCTCTCCCGAAGGAGGAGATCGAGAAAAAACTCGGCAAAGGCATAGCTATCAAGGGATAGTCCGGTTCCGGCCGGCAATGGCAATGCAAAAGGGGGCTTTGCAAAGCCCCCTTTTGCATACTGGCAGCAGTTGCCCTATTCGGCGCTTTGCCGGGGATTGTTTCTGACACATAATCCATATTTTTCGGGATGAGTACTGTTTTGATTTTTTTTGTTATATTTGAGGATTAATATTAAAATATTAAATATTATGATTGGTATTTAAATCTGATTTTCATTATTGCCCGGGAGGTTGTAATGGAACGGCTATTACGGAGTTAGTCGCACAATAATCCGGAATCGTTTGTGGAAGGATAAAAAACTTATTCAATACCAAAGATGATTCATATGAAATGGTTATTATATTGTAATATCCTGATGATCCCTTTGTTTTCCGGGTGCGACTCCTCTGAAAATAATAACGACACCGGAACATACCGAATTTATAAGGAGTATCTGGTCGACGCTTATTTGGAGGTCGAAAAGATGTATGGCCGGCAACTGAATGCAACGACCCTGGAGTTGTATTTCTCCGGTAAGAAATATGGTATAACGTCGGAAAATGCTTCGGAGGTCGCTAAGTTCAAGGAGCTGGCTGTTAAGCACAACGATGATTTCAGCGATTATATCACGGTAGATTTCGGATATACCGTAGGAAACTACGTAAGCTATGCGGAAAATTTTACCGGGATCGAAATCAGGAGCAGTATTTCATGGGGCGAGGGGCATTCCGCCGGAAGTACGTTGAATGACTTGTGCTATTTCACGGCTTACTCTTTTGCGCCGACATTGAAAGATCATGCAAAGGGTGGATTGACCCATATCCGTAAACATGCCGATGAACTGACTGCCGCAGATATGGAATTGTTGCAGGATGGGTTTTTACGACTCGATTTTTCAGACGGAAACTCCCGGTTGTCCGAAGCCCAGGTAATTACGATTTCTTTATCGACCCTGAGCGGACGGGTTTTAAGGGCTGATCTGAAAATCGGAGAGTAAGAATAACGCAACGCGCTACGGGAAAGGGAGGCTTTATAAAGCCCCCTCCCCTTCGTTGGATACGTCGGGCCTCCCGGATCGGAAGCCCTGCTGCCGGTTATGCTCCGGGAGCCTGGAGCGCACCTGCTGACGGCGGTTCCGCGGCCGTGCCTTTCGCTTCGGCGATCCTTCGGTGGTAGAAGGCCCGCAGGTCATCCCATTTGTAGTACGGCGGCCTTGCGGAGGCGAGCGGAAGATACATTTCATGTTCGTTGTGGAGTATCCTGACCAGGATGTCCGCCGTCCCCTCTTTCCGGTAAAAGATCATCTGGATGTTGGCCGCCATCGGTGAAATACGGTAATCGCGCCATGCGTCCGCGATCAGACCCGGGTCGGAAACCTCGGCCGTGCAGCCGTCGAACGCCATCAGGCAGGTCAGCGGCATGAGGTTGCCGTCGTGCCCGAAGCGCAGGTCGGCGGCGGGCACGCCCCGCACGAGCGCACTGTCGGCGCGGGCGATGATCTCTTCGAGCAGCGCTGTCGCATAGCGCAGGGCATATCCCCGGTTGAGCGCCCCGGGGCCGCGCTGATGGTAGAAACGGTAGTTGACGCACTCCCAGACGGCATACAGTTCATCGGGGGTGAACAGGTCGCGGAATGTGATTCCGCTGCGGGTGTCCTGTTCGTTTACGGTCAGGGCCCAGAGCTGTTGCATCAGCTCCCGCTGGTCGATGTCCGCCGGAACTTTTCCGCCTGCGAATAACCTGGCCATCAGGCGCTCCGGATGCATCCGGCTTTCCCGGAATCCCTCTTCGGCCTCTATCCAGCTCTCGCTTTTCAGCAGGTTCAGGTACTCCGGGGCGGGCCCGGGGTTTGCCGCCGTGCTGAAAAAGTTCAGGTAGCGGGTCGTGCGGTTGTTGGCCGTCCGCGTGATTTCCAGTTCCGGGTTCATCCTCCGCAGCTGGTCGCAGAATGCCGCCATGCTCAGCACGCAGCGTACCACGACGGTCGATTGTGCGTCGACACGCGCGTTGCCCCGGAAGACCTCCGGGTAGGATTCGAACATCCGTTCCGCGATCCCGTAATGCTGTTCGGCACCCAGCGGCGTGAGGTCGCCCGCCCTGCCCTCGCCGTCCGAACAGGCCCGTTCCACGCGGCGTAAAACATCCTGCCCGAACTCCGACAAGGCGCCCTCGCGGGCGGCCTTGCCGAAAGTTTCCAACACCTCCGTATATTCCGACGCCCTGAGCAGCCAGCGTGAGCCGTGGCGACCGTAGTGGCTGATGTAGAAAGGTTCGTAACCTTCGGGCGCGGGAGTCCGGGCCGGATTGTCGTACGTGTAGGCATAGTATACCCCGCCGGCTTTGTCGGGGTCGGCATAAATCTCCTGGCGGGCGTTCTGTCCGGACAGGGGCCATGCACAGGCCGCCAGGCCGAGGCCGAGCAGCAGTTTCGTAAACCGCATGATCCGTACCGTCATCGGAGGTAGGCTCCGGTTCGTTTCAATTCGCTGCGCAGCTTCGCCACGTCGGCCTGCGACGGTTTCACTCCGTCCCGCAGGGCGATGCGTGCGGCGCGTCCGGCGGCTTCGCCGAGGGCCATGCAGGTCGACATCACGCGTGTCGAGGCCATCGCTTCGTGGGTGAAAGAGGCGCAGCGGCCTGCGACGAGCAGGTTTTCGACCTTTGCGGGCACAAGCACCCGGTACGGGATGTCGTAGCAGTCGCCGCAGTATTCCAGCGTGCAGTCCCCGCCTTTGGGATGGTGCAGGTCGACGGGATAGCTGGCTACGGCAACGGCGTCGTCGAAGCGGCGGCAGGCCAGGATATCCCCGGCCGTGAGGACGTATTTCCCGACTGTTACGCGGCTCTCGCGGATACCCATGAACGGTGCCACCCGATCCATCCACGCGTTTTCGAACCCCGGGACGAACTGCCGCAGGTATTTCCGGATTCGGTAAACCTGCTTCCTGGCTTCGATCTCCCCACGGGTGTAACTCCCGGGATCAGTCGGGTCTACGCCGTTCACACGCGACATGTTGACCCATATTTCGTCCTCGGACATGCCCGTGATAAGGATCGTGCGGGCCACCGGGAGGTCGATCCCCGCCTCGCGTGCCTTGGCGATCTGGTTGCGAAGCCCCACGGTGATGAACTTCTCGTTGCGGAACGACTCCGCAGGCATGATGTCCATGTCATAGATGTCCGGGTGCTCTGCGATCGCGTCGCGCAGGCGTTGCGTGGCGACACCGCGCATCGAGAACATCAGCGTCGGGGGCTGCATGCCGCCCTCGGCATCGCCTTTGCGGCACTCGACGCCGGCACGGAAGGCCACGTCGGCGTCGCCCGTACAGTCGATCACGGTGCGGGCGAGGATCGCCTCGCGCCCTGCCTTGCTTTCGATGACCACCCCCTTTACTTCGTTGCCCTCCCTGATGACGTCGGTGCAGAAAACATACATCAGTACCTCGACGCCGGCCTCCTCCATCAACTGCTGTGCGAGGGTCTTGCTCTCCTCCGGGTCGATGATCGTCAGACTTACGTGAAGCTTGCAGGGTCGGTGTCCGCTCGCGGCGCCCCGCTCCTGCAGCCGGTCGATAAACCGCTGCGGGAGCCCCTCGATGATCTGGTTGCCCTTCTGCCCCAGGAATCCCAGGATCGGGAGCCCGATCGTGAGGTTCCCGCCCAAGTAGCCGCGGCTTTCGATCAGCATTACCTTCAGTCCCTCGCCCGCTGCGGCCTGTGCGGCCATGAGCCCCGCCGGGCCCCCGCCGACGATGAGTATGTCCGCCGATGCGCGTACGGGGATGTCGCGGGCGGGTTCGCGGACGGTCGTAATTTTCTTTTCCATGGTTTCGGTTTTTATTTTTGTACAGCTTGTTTTTCCTGCGGGATTTCGGGGCGTGTCATTTTCCAGAGTATCACGACAGCGATCCAGTGCAGGACGCCCATTACGAGGAAAAGCGACGGTCCCATGGTGCTCAGCAGTTGCCCGACGTAGTAGTTGAAGATCGCTCCGCCCACGGCCCCGAAGCCTGCCGTGATGCCGACTACGCTGGCTACGTTGCGTACGGGGAATGCCTCGGCGATCACCACGCAGATCGTGTAGAGCCAGCTCAGGCACATGATGGCGATCAGGCTGAACGAGGCGATGATGGCCGCGACGTTCCAGTACGGCGGCAGGGCGTTGAAATAGGGCGTGAAGATGCACAGGGGTGCCGCGACGGCCACCAGCGTCATCATGCGCTTGCGCGCGCGCAGAGGATCCATGCCCTTGCGTACCATTTTGTCCGACCATGCCGAGGTCAATACGCCGCCCACGGCGCCGAACAGGAACGGGATCCAGCCGACCCATCCCACCTGTATGAGCGTCAGTCCCGAATCCTCCTGCAGGTAACCGGGCAGCCAGAAGAGACAGAAATACCAGACCGGATCGCTGACAAAACGGATGAGCAGCACGCCCCACAGCGTGCGTGTCTTCCAGAGCCCGCCCCACGTGAAGGCTTTGCCGTGGTGCCGGTTGGCGGCGCTTTCGCTGAGCGTGACGTCGAGTATCTCTTTGGGCGGGTCGGCGTAGACGGCCATCCAAACGATGGCGATCAGGATGCCGATGGCCCCGGCCAGGACGAAGACGTCGTTCCACGGAAAGATCGTCGAGAGCCATGCGATGACGATCGGGGCCACGACCGTGCCGATCGAACCGCCCGCCGTACAGAGGCTGTTGGCCGTGGCACGCTGGCGTTTTTCGAACCAGACGGTCACGGCGACGATCTGCCCGGCGAAGATCGTGGGCTCGGCCAGCCCCAGCAGCCCGCGGAAAAATGCGAACTGTTCCATATTGGTCGAAAGGCCGCCTCCGATGCAGGCCGCCGACCATGCCAGGATGCCCAGAAACATCACCTTTTTCGGGCCGAACCGGTCGACCAGGATGCCCGATATGGGATACATGACGGCGTAGCATATCAGGAAGATGTTGACGATGAAGGCATAGCCGTCGTCGTTCATGTCGAAGGCCGCTTTGATCGTCGGCTTGAGGATCGAAAGCAACTGGCGGTCGAGGTAATTGCAGATGATGGCGATGAAGATCGTCACCACGATCATCCATTTCCGTTTTTCCGGGTTGTTCAGCAGGTTCATGCGTGTCGTCGGTTGTATGGGTTTGCGTGTCGGTTAGCGTTGCGGGAGCCCTCCCTGGGCTTTGTAGCGTTCGTATCGCTGCATGAGCAACGGGTGGCGTTCCGCGCGGGGCGTATAGCGCCGTGAAGGGAAGTTGCAGAGCGCCCGCTGCGCCTCCTCCACCGAGCCGTAGCAGCCCGCGATGACCGTGGCGTAGACCACCGAACCCATGGCGCAGGCCTGTTTGCAGTCGATGACCGAGATTTCCCGGCCGGTTACGTCGGCCAGCAGCTGCATGACGAAGGGCGATTTCTGCGATATGCCGCCGATCCCCGTGAGGCGCTCGATCGCCACGCCGTTCGCTGCGAGGTGGTCGAGGATCGCCTTCGTGGCGAACGCCGTCGCTTCGGCGAAGGCGTAGTATATTTCGGGCGCCGTCGTCGAGAGCCGCAGCCCCGTGAGCGTCCCGGTCAGTTCCGGCGCGGGGTACGGGTTGCGGCGGCCGTTGAGCCAGTCCGTCGCCAGCGGCATGTCCGCCCGGAGCTCCAGCCGCTCTGCCTCTTCGGCGAGCCTGCCCATGATTTTGTCGCGGCACTCTTCGGCCAGCCGCTGCCGGGCCTGCGCGTCGGGTGCCCCAGGCTGCACGAGCAACTCTTCCAGGGGCCAGCACAGCAGGTTCCTGAACCACGCATAGACATCCCCGAAGGCGGATAACCCGGCTTCGAACCCGACCATGCCGGGTACGATCGAGCTGTCCACCTGTCCGAATATCCCTTCGACGAGGCGTCCGCCCATCTCATCCGAAGGCATCAGCGCCATGTGGCAGGCCGAGGTGCCGAGGTTGAGCACGACCGTGCCGCAGCGGATTCCGGCGCCTACGGCTCCCGCATGGGCGTCGATGTTGCCCACCCCTACTACGACCCCCTCGGGAAGTTCGAGCGCCTGCGCCCACGCGGGCGTGATCGTCCCGGCTGCGTGGTCGCACGTGCGGTTCGTCTTGCTGATGTTGCGCACGATGGGTAGCAATGCGGGGTCGAGTGCTTCGAAAAACGCCTCTGGGGGGAATCCTCCCCAGGCCTCGGCCCACATCTGTTTCGACCCTGCGGCGCAATGGCTGGCGCGTATCGCGGAGGGATCGTCCGCCCCGGTGAGCACGGCGGGTATCCAGTCGCAGAGCTCGACCATGGCATATGCGTCGCGGCGGAGCCGCCGGCTGCCGCGCAGCAGGTGCAGGCATTTGGCCCAGAAGCATTCGGCCGAGTAATGGTTGCCCGAATGGCGGGCATAATTGATCTCGCTGCTGGCGCACAGGGCGGTGATTTCCTCCGCCTCCCGCTGCGCCGTGTGGTCTTTCCACAGGACGAACATCGCGTCCGGGTCGTCGGCGTATTCGGGGCGCAGCGCCAGCGGCGTGCACGTGCGGTCTACCAGACACGGCGTGCTGGCCGTCGTGTCGACCGAAACCGCCCTGATATGCGGCGCCGCGTCGGGCCGTGCGGCCACCACTTCGCCGATCACGTGGCGCAGGCCATCGAGATAATCCTGCGGATGCTGGCGGAAGCACGCTTCCGCCGGGGAGCAGTATTCCTGTCTGCCCCAGCGCGGGTAGCTGAATACCGAGTCGGCGATTGTTTCGCCTGTCGCGGCATCCACCAGAAGGGCACGCACGGAATCCGTGCCGTAGTCGATGCCTATGACGTATGTTTCCTTCATGGTTCGTTAGGTGTGGATCGTGTTTTTTTGCGGTTGGTTCCGGCTCCATTCCGGCGGGCCGGTAATGCAAAGGTAAAATTATTTTATTCTTTTTGTGCTTATTTTATGCTTTATTATTTCTTTTTTTTTGTATTATTGTGTGTTTTATTGTTTCTGTTTGTTTTTTATATGCTTCCGTGTGTGTTTCTAAAATACTTGTTGGGGCAGTATTAATTATTAAGGTAAGATCGGTATGAAACGGATTCTGATCGTGTGTGCCGCGCTGTTGCTGTGCGGCATGGCCGCCGCCCGGGGGCGCGGCGTACACCGCGTGGTGTCGTGCAATATCCGGGTGGCCCTGCCGCAGGATGAGGAGGGCGGAAACGGCTGGTCTGTGCGTAAATATGTTTGCGAGCGGGTGATGAAGCGCTGCAAAGCGGATATCTATTGCCTGCAGGAGGTGACCGTCGGCCAGTACGAGGACATGTGCCGGATGTTCCCGGGGTATTTCGTCTTCGGCTACCCGGGCCCCGAGACGGATGCCCTGCCCGACCGGGAGTACCACGGTATCGCCAAGAACCTCGTGATGTTCTCGAAGAGGCGCTACGAGATGACGGGCGCCGGGGTTTACTGGCTGTCGGACACCCCGCTCGTGGGCGGCTCCTCGTCGTGGGGCACGGCCCGCCCGCGCCATGTCAATTGGGTACGGCTCAGGGATCGCCGTTCGGGGCGCGAGTTCCGGGTGTTGTCCCTGCACCTCGACCATATTTCGCACGAGGCGCGGCTTGCGCAGGTGCGGGCCGTGGAGGAGGAAACGTCGCAGTATCCTGCCGGTGTGCCGCAGGTGCTGGCCGGGGATTTCAATTCCAGGCCTTCGAACCCCGTTGCCGGGGTGCTTGTTTGTAAAAGACTGTGTCGGCGGCAAGTATCCCAGCGACCACTATTTCCTTACGGCGGATATCGTGATCGAATAGCCGTCGCGAAGGGGCGCATTGCGTATGCTTCGGCTGCGAATCCCTGGCTCGTGCAGTGGCTTCCGGCAGTTGTTGTCCCGGGATGGTTCGGGCGCATGACATCGTTGTCCCGGAATGAAACTCCCCGGCATACGGTCAGACTCCGGCAGTTGTTGTCCCGGGATTGTTCGGGCGCATGGCGGCCGTTGTCCCGGAATGAATATCCCCGGCTCGATTCACGAGCCGGGGAGTTTCGTAATGTCTTTGTCGGAGCGGGGCGTCTGCAGCCGGGCATTGCAGGCTGGCGGGCGTCCCTGCCCTCGCCCTTTATTCCCGGAACCTGTACCGCCCTAGGTCGCGCAGGCCGAGCAGCAGTTCGCGTACGGCGAGGCGTTTCTTCCCGGCTATCTGGATCTCCCCGAGGGCGATCCAGCCGTCGGCGCAGGCTACGCGGAGCAGCGTGCGGCCGTCGCTTTCGATGCTGCCGGGTTTTTCGCCGTGGGCGGCGGGTTCGAAAGCGGCCGAATATATCTTGGCCGCCTGCGGCATCTGTGAGCCTTCCCTGTATAGTTCCGTCCAGGCTGCCGGATAGGGCGACAGCCCGCGTACGAAATTCACGATCCTGCGTCCGTCCCACGACCAGTCGATGAGGCAGTCCTCCTTGAATATCTTGGGCGCCGGGTGCAGTGCCGATTCGTCGACGTGCTGCTGTTCGATGGGGCTGATGTCGCCTGCGGCGATCCTGTCGACGGTTTCGGTCACCAGCGACGTGCCCCTGTGCATCAGTTTGTCGTAGAGCGAACCCACGTTGTCTTCGGGCAGGATCGGCACGCGAACCTGTCCGATGATGGCGCCTTTGTCGATCTCTTGGTTCAGCAGGAAGGTCGTGACGCCCGTTTCCGTCTCCCCGTTGATGACTGCCCAGTTGATGGGCGCCGCACCGCGGTATTGCGGCAGCAGCGAGGCGTGGAGGTTGAACGTCCCCAGGCGCGGCATGGCCCAGATTACCTCGGGCAGCATCCGGAATGCGATGACGATCCCCAGGTCGGGCCGCAGTGCCTGCATCGCCGCGACGAATTCCGGGGCCTTGAGTTTCTCGGGCTGCAATACCGGCAGCCCCAGTTCGAGTGCGGCCAGTTTCACGTCGCTCCGGTGGAGTTTCTGCCCGCGGCCGGCGGGTTTGTCGGGCGTGGTGACCACGCCCACGACGTTATAGCCCCCGGCGACCAGCGCCCGGAGCGACGGCACGGCGAATTCGGGCGTGCCCATGAATACGATACGCAGTTCTTTCGGGTTCATCGTTGTCTGACGTTTTTTCCGGCCTGCATCCCGCCTCCGGGCGCGGCCTGTTTCATCGCACGGGTTTATTGCTTGTCCAGCCCCAGCGTGTGGTGCATACGCTGCTCCTTGGTCTTCAGGTAGCGCAGGTTGTGCTCATTGGGGGCGATGACGATGGGCACGATCTGGTCGATCTTCAGCCCGTAGCCCTCCAGCCCCGCGCGCTTGAGCGGGTTGTTGGTCATCAGCCGCATGTGCTTGATGCCCATTTCGCGGATGATGCTCGCCCCGACGCCGTAGTCGCGTTCGTCGACGCCGAAGCCCAGCCGGACGTTGGCGTCGACCGTGTCGAGCCCTTCGTCCTGGAGCTTGTAAGCTTTGATTTTATTGCAAAGGCCGATGCCGCGTCCCTCCTGCTGGAGGTAGATGATGGCACCCTTGCCCTCCCGTTCGATCATGCGCATCGCCTCGTGCAGCTGGTCGCCGCAGTCGCAGCGGCACGAGCCGAAGATGTCGCCCGTGGCGCACGACGAATGCACGCGTGTCAGCACCGGTTCGTCTTCCGTCCACTCGCCTTTGGTGAGCGCCACGTGCTCCAGCCCGTTGCTCTTCTGCCGGAACGGCGTGATGCGGAAGTCGCCCCATGCGGTCGGCAGGTCGACGGTCTCGCCCTTCTCGACGATGGATTCTTCGCGCAGCCGGTATTCGATGAGCGATGCGATCGAAATGATCTTGAGGCCGAACTTCCGGGCGATCTCCGTCAGTTGCGGCAGGCGCGCCATCGTGCCGTCCTCGTTCATGATCTCGATCAGTGCGCCTGCGGGCTGCAGGCCGGCCAGCCGGGCGAGGTCTATCGCGGCCTCGGTATGCCCCGGACGGCGCAGCACGCCTTTCTGGCGGGCACGCAGCGGGTTGATGTGCCCCGGGCGGCCGAGGTCGGTGGCCCGGGTCGCGGGGTCGGCCAGGGCGCGTATGGTGGCGGCGCGGTCGTGGATCGAGACGCCCGTGGTGCAGCCGTTGCCGAGCAGGTCGACCGTCACGGTGAAGGGCGTGCCCAGCAGCGAAGTGTTGTTCTCTTCCATCATGTTGAGCCCCAGTTCGGCGCACCGCTCCTCCGACAGCGGGGCGCAGAGCACGCCGCGTCCCTCCTTGAGCATGAAGTTCACGATTTCGGGCGTGATTTTCTCCGCCGCGACGATGAAGTCGCCTTCGTTCTCGCGGTCTTCGTCGTCGACGACGATCACTATCCTGCCGTTGCGGAAATCTTCAATAACCTCTTCTACACTATTCAGAATCGTGCTTTTTGCCATTTCGTTTGAGTTTTATCGCGTTTTTCAATTTGTTGATCGCAGGTCGCATGCGCTCGTTCAATGCCTTGAGTCTTCCGGCATACCAGTCCGTGTCGAGCAATGCCGAGTCGTTGGTGGCCTTGTAGGTCAGGTATACGGCGATCGGCGTGAGGATGAACGTCGAGAGCCAGATGCCGTATACGGCTTCCCAGCTGCCCTCCTTGGCCAGTTTCTCGCCCGAGAGGCTGATGATGTAGTAGATCACGAAGAAGATGATCGACACCACGACCGGAAGTCCCAGGCCGCCCTTGCGGATGATGGCGCCCAGCGGAGCCCCGATCAGGAAGAAGATCATGATCGACACGGGGAGCGATATTTTCTTGTGCCACTCGACCTTGCTGCGGTACAGCTGGTTGAGCGCCTCCTTGGCGGCCGACTCGTCGAACGAGAACATGTTGCGCGAGCTTTTGGCCAGCGTCCGCGCCTGGTTCCATATCCGCGCCTTGTCGCGGAGTTTGAGTGCCGAGAGGGAGTCCATCGCTTCGAGGCTGCCGAAGCCGCTCTTGTCTTTGCGCAGGCTGTCGGGCTGCGGCAGCACGGAGTTGTCGCGTGAGAATATCTGTTCCTTGAGCAGCGGTTCGTACGAACGGGTCGTGGCGTTGTTCACCAGGATTTCCAGCGAGTCGATATCCTGCTGCAGCTCGTTGATGTTCTTGGTCTGGCTGTTCGAAAATTGGTTGGCGTCGCTGCGCTGCATGGCGAAGCCTTCCATGGGGATCGTCTGATCCTGCTTGTCGAAGATGTGGTGGCGCAGCCTGCTCTGGGTGAACCACTGGCTGTTGCGGGTCTGCTCGTACATCTCGCCGTTGAAAAGCGTCACGAGCAGGAACCGCTTGTCGTCCGACAGGCGGATGTAGCCCGAGTCGGCCACGATGGTGTTCATGTTGCCGTCGGCGATGCGGTTGTCGTAGATCAGCACGTCGCGCAGCAGGTGCGTTTCGGGTTCCTGCCGGCTCACGCGGATCGACATGTTGTCGATGCCGTTGAAGAACAGGCCGTCCTGGAATTCGAGGCTCTGTTTCTGCTGGCGGATATCGTAGATGATGCTGTACACCTTCTTGTTGGCATACGGCACGAGGTTGTTGCCGATGAAGAAACTGCCCACGGCGATCACGCTCACCAGGATGATGAGCGGCTTGGTGATGCGGACGAGCGACATGCCGGCCGATTTCATCGCCAGCAGCTCGTAGTTCTCGCCCAGGTTGCCCATGGTCATGATCGCGGCCAGCAGCATGGCCAGCGGCAGCCCCAGCGGGATCATGTTGGCCATGAAATAGGTCATCAGCTCGATGATGATGCCGGCGCTCAACCCCTTTCCGACCAGCTCGTCGATGTAGCGCCACACGATGTTCATCATCAGGACGAACATCACGATGAAGAACGTGAGCACCATCGGCCCCAGGTAGGCTTTCAGTACGAGTTTGTGGATGGTTTTCATGCGGCGGCTCCGGCTTTTTTCTGACGCAAAGGTAATAGTTTTACTATAATAAGCGTAAGGGTGAGGGTAAATATTATGGCCGCCCCGGGCGGAACTTCGAAATTGTAGCTTGCGACCAGTCCGGCCACATTGCCGGCCACGGCGACCAGCGGGGCGCAGAGCGCGATGGTGCGGTAGGATTTGGAAAGGGCGTTGACGATGGCGACGGGCATGGTGAGCAGCGAGATGAGCAGCACGATGCCCATGATGCGGATCGAGAGGACGATCGTGACGGCGACCAGCGCCGCCATGGCGTAGGAGATCACGCGCGTCGGGATGCCGCGGCTGCGGGCGAAGTCGCGGTCGAAAGCCACGTACATCACGGGGCGCAGCCACAGCAGAGCCCCGGCCATGATGGCCGCGGTCAGGATGGCGAGCGCCACGACGTCGCCGTGCGTCACGGTGACGATGCTGCCGAACAGGTAGGCCGAGAGGTCGCCGGAGGTGTAACCCGGCCTGAGGCTCATGAAGAGCGCCCCGACGGCCATGCCCACCGACCAGATGATGCCGATGGCCGAATCCTCGCGGATGCGCCCCCGGCTCCCGGCCCACTCGATGCCCAGCGCCGAAAGCACGGCGAAGACCATCGCCCCGGCTATGGGGTTGGCTCCCGCGTAGAAAGCTATGCCCAGCCCGCCGAACGAGGCGTGCGTGATGCCGCCCGCGAGGAAAACCATCCTCCGGCATACGACGTAGGTGCCTACGACGCCGCACGTTATGCCCGAGAGGACACATGCCGCCAGCGCATTGGACAGGTAGCCGTATTGGATCAGATCGCTGAAAAATTCCATCCTCGTTCTCTTTATTTGCGCGCAAATTTACGTTTTTTACTTGGATAATTTAGTTCTTGGATATAGAAAAGCATTCGATTATTTTTATATTTGCGCTTGGATGCCTGCTTGTTTTTTCGGTATCCGCATGATTAACCCCATTTATTTTCAAATTTTTTACATTTTTACATTTATGCGTACATCTTTATTTCTCGGCATGACCGGATTCGCATTTCTGACGACGTTTGGTTTGCAGGGGTGCAGTGATGACGAGGGTGGCAATGACGGCAAAAATCCCCCCCC
>PPYE01385425.1_pt1 | contig 13831 bp, 15 predicted proteins | sample 1559881 | NCBI WGS metagenome assembly PPYE01 (sample SAMN08240022, study PRJNA423297) | Human gut metagenome, whole genome shotgun sequencing project.
TCTCGTATGATAGGCAATATCAAAAGCAAGAAAACCAAAGTTGATTTCTGGACATTAGAAGAATTTCAAAAGGTTATTTCCTTACTCTGTAAGAAAGACTATTATGAACATTATCTGTTTATATCGTTCTGGTTATTATTTATGACTGGTATGCGAATTGGCGAAGCGTCAGCATTACATTGGTCAGACATAGATTTTGAAACAGGCTTGCTTAGCATTACCAAAACATTATATTACCGAACAATGACGGACTATAAATTCGTTGAGCCGAAAACACAGGCAAGTATCCGTACTATTTATATTGATTCAGATACACTCAATGAGCTAAAGGCTTGGCAAAGTGTTCAGCAACAGGTTCTTCCCGATTGTCCACTTGTACTAAGTTATAACGGAACTCCAACCAGTAAAACAACGCTTCCCAGAGCTTTGGAAAAGTTGTCAAATTTAGCAGGTGTTCATCGTATTAAAATTCATGCCTTGCGACATTCACACGCTTCATTGCTTATCAGCATGGGCGAAAATCCTTTACTTATCAAGGAACGTTTAGGACATGAAAAAATACAGACAACACTCGGCACTTATGGTCATCTGTATCCAAATACGAATCTTGAAGTTGCTAAAAAACTGACTGGAATATTACAAGTACAATCTGCTACTGAAAGCATTGCTAATTATACCAGCAATCAACATACAGCAATCTATCACAGAACAGTTGAAGAAAAATAATGCAATGAAAATGCAATCCTATAAAGGAAAAGCTGTAAAACCCTTGTAAACAAAGGCTTTACAGCTGTATTGACCGCACGCAGTGCAACTGCGTAATCGTACGTTCTCTCATCGCCCATGACACCCACGCTTCGCATATTGGTGAGCGCGGCGAAATACTGGTTTGGCATCCACTCCGGTGCCTCTCCATGCTCTTTGCGGTATTCCTCTACCGCGGCATCCACTTCCTCACGGTAAATGTAATCGGCATCCTGCACGATACGAACCTTCTCTGCAGTTACCTCACCGATAATACGGATACCAAGTCCCGGTCCCGGGAATGGCTGACGGAAGACAAGTTTCTCCGGGATGCCAAGCTCCAGACCCGCTTTGCGGACTTCATCTTTGAAGAGGTTGCGCAGCGGCTCGATGATTTCCTTGAAATCCACATAATCCGGGAGACCGCCGACGTTGTGGTGGGACTTGATCACTGCGGATTCTCCGCCAAGTCCGGACTCTACCACATCCGGGTAGATGGTTCCCTGTGCCAGGAAATCCACGGCTCCGATCTTCTTTGCCTCTTCCTCGAAGACACGGATAAATTCCTCTCCGATAATTTTACGTTTTTTCTCCGGTTCTGTCACACCGGCAAGTTTTCCATAATAACGCTCCTGCGCGTTGACACGGATAAAGTTCAGGTCAAACTGTCCGTTCAGTCCGAAGACTTCCTCAACCTCGTCTCCTTCGTTCTTCCGGAGCAGACCATGATCGACGAATACACAGGTAAGCTGTTTTCCAATTGCGCGGGAAAGGAGTCCTGCGGCTACAGAAGAATCCACACCGCCGGATAATGCGAGCAGAACCTTTCCGTCACCGACTTTTTCACGGATCTCTTTGATTGTATGCTCCACAAAAGAATCCATACGCCAGGTGCCGGCACATCCACAGATATTTCTTACAAAGTTGTGAAGCATCTTGCTTCCCTCTACGGTATGCAGTACTTCCGGATGGAACTGGATTGCATAAAGCTTTTTCTCCGGATTTTCATCTGCCGCTACCGGACAGTCAGCAGTATGTGCTACCACCTGAAATCCCGGTGCCGGCTTGGAAATATAATCAAAATGACTCATCCAGCAGATGGTAGATCCTTCTGCCGAATCCGTTGCCACTCCCTCAAAAAGCGGAGAAGACTTGTCCACGAACACTTCCGTTTTTCCGTACTCACGTACCGGTGCCTTTTCTACTTTTCCACCGAGGATATGATTCATCAACTGCGCACCATAGCACAGACCGAGAACCGGGATGCCAAGTTCAAATAATTCTTTCTTGTATGTCGGGGAATCTGCCTCATAGCAGCTGTTCGGGCCGCCGGTGAGGATAATTCCCTTTGGATTCATTGCCTTGATCTGTTCGATGTCGGTACGGTAAGAATAAATCTCACAGTACACATTGCACTCGCGGACGCGGCGTGCAACCAGCTGATTGTACTGACCACCGAAGTCAATGACGATGACTTTCTCCTGATCCATATTGTGTTTCCTCCTGTTTTCTAAAATGCACTTTTGCATTTATGTGGTGCATTTTTCAAAAGTACACCATTTTTCTACCATTATAATAAAGCCCCTGTGATTTTACAAGTCACAACCTCACGTTTTCTCGTAAAATGCAATCACATCCGCGTAAACTTTTTCATTTTCTTTCTCATTCAGTATTTCATGGCGCATATGCGGATAGGTAATTGTGGAAATATTGGAAAAACCTGCCTGTTTCAGCGTGTCCACACTGTCTTTGGCACCTTTTTCATACCCGGTGCACGGATCTTCGCTGCCGCGGATCATCAGAATCGGTAATGTCTCATTTACGTCCCGGTAATTTGACACCTGATGCATGGCAGTTGTCAGCATATACAGATCGTGAAAAGCGGAAACACTAAATCCGTGCCCGCAATACGGATCTTTCAGATATGCCTGTACCACCTGCTCATCGGAACAGATCCAGTCCACTTCGGTTTTTGCATGTTTTATCTGCTTATTGAAATTTCCCACCGACAGTTGCTGCACCAGCTTGGAATGATACATCGGTCCACGCGCCCTTGTGAGCAGATTTGTCAGGAAAAACCCTATGCGGATAATCTGTGTTCCCGGATAATTCGGGAATCCGCTCAGTACCACCTTTGCGTAACTGTGTGACTGGGTACAAAGCAGATTCCTTGCAATGATGGTTCCCATGGAATGTGCAAAAATCATCACCTTTTCCGTTTGAAACCGCTCCCTGATATATGCCGTGATCTGTACCTGATCCGACAACAGATAACGGTCACCGTCTTTTTCTTTAAAGAACCCCAGCTTTGGAGCATGTTCCCCATGCCCCCGCATGTCCGATGTCACCACCGTAAACCCCGCCTGCCGCAGCTGTTCAGCGAAAGCCTCATAACGCTCCTTATGTTCCTCCATCCCATGAATGATCTGAATGTATCCCCGCGGATGCTCACGTTCAAATACCGCCAGACTCAGCGCGTAACCATCGGACGCTTTCAATACTATATTTTCCATTTATATCCTCTTCCCCGTTCGTACTTTTAAAACCAGTCCACATTTGTTCCATGTTCCAACTGTTCCGGTGTCATCAAAGACACGGCATCAATAAACCCGTTGCGAAACGTCATCGTCCCTCTCTTTTGTGCGGTCGTTTCTTTCGCCGCAAGTTCTCCTGCAATGCCAGTAAACGCACAGCATGCCACTGCACTCTCCACCGAATTTTCCGCACTTAAAAAAGCACCAAGCATCACGGTGGACATACAGCCGCTTCCCGTAATCCTTGCCATCATCGGGCTTCCATTATGACACCGGTAGACGCAGCTTCCATCCGTGATCAGATCAGTTTCTCCGGATGCGACAAGAATCATCTGGTTTTCCTTTGCATACTGCTTCATCAGCTCCGGCAAATCCGTTTCTTCTGCTTCCGCCAGCGCATCCTCGGCTGCATCCACCCCGGTAACCGTTCCACAGTTGTGCAGCAATGCCTGTATTTCCGAATAATTTCCCCGGATACAGGTCGGATGGATTATTTTCATCAACTCCAGACATTTTTCACGCCGATAGGAAGCCCCCGACACCCCGACCGGATCAATCACGATCGGATGTCCCAGCGCATGCGCCCGCTTTCCAGCAGTCTTCATCGCCTCATAATCCGAGATGGCCCCGAAATTACAGATCAGTGCCGCTGTACCTGCCGTGATCTCTTCCACCTCACAGGGATGGTGTGCCATCGTCGGTGACGCACCTGCCGCCAGAAGGATATTCGCACAATCGTTGACCGTCACGGCATTTGTGATACAGTGGATAATCGGACGTTTCTGTTGTATTTTCTCATAAATTTCCACCACTTTTTCCCCGGAAAATTTCATCACAGTTTCTCCCGTCTTTGTATTTCACCGTCCAGAATTCCTGCCTTTTTCATTGGAATGGTCACGATAATTGCAATGATCGTACCACCACAGGTACTGATCAAAAACGGCACTACAAATGTAAACAATGCCGCTGCTTTATTCCCCATAATCAGATACGCAATCGGATAAGAAAGCATTCCGCCGATGATACCGGTTCCAAACACTTCTCCCACATATGCAAACGGAAGCTTTTTCCCATACTGGTAAAGCAGTCCTGCAAGCAGTGCACCACACATACTTCCCGGAAATGCCAGTGGGCTGCCAAGCCCTGTCAGATTACGGATCAATGCCGCCATAAAAGCCTGTGCCAGCCCCCACCATGGTCCGACCGTTACCGCACACAGTACATTCACCAGATGCTGTACCGGCGCACATTTTGAGCCCAATACCGGGAAAGAAAACATACTCCCGACCACAGCCACCGCCGTGAAAAGTGCCGTCAATGTCAATTTTTTTATCTGCAGATGATTCTTCATTTTACTTTATTACTCCTCTTTTGTTCCCTTTATATGATCTGTTCTACAAGTTCTCCAAGATGCCGGGTGCCTGTCTCAATATCCTCGCAGGCAAAAATGCCGCTGACAACTGCGACACCCGCGATGCCTCTGCCTTTTAACTGCAAAACATTCTCTGCCGTAATTCCCCCGATTGCCACAACCGGAATCTTTACGCTGTGACAGATTTCTTCCAGCAGTTCATGTTTCATCGGAATGGCATCCTTTTTGGTTGTAGAGCCAAACACAGCACCACTTCCCAGATAATCAGCACCTCCCGCTTCTGCGGCTTTCGCCTGTTCCACGGTTTTTGCCGTCACACCAATGATTTTATCCGGTCCGAGAATCTCACGCGCGTGCGCCAGTTCCATATCGGACTGTCCGATATGAACCCCGTCCGCGCCGACTTTTGCCGCCAGTTCCACATCATCATCCAGAATGAGTTTCACCCCGTAACGATGGCAAAGTTCCAGCAATTCTTCTGCCTCCTTCTGCACATCCGCTTCCGGAAGTTCCTTCTCACGCAGCTGTACCAGAGTGGCGCCACCTTCCAGTGCTTTCTCTACCTGCTCATATAATGTTTCATTGCCAAGCCAGGTGCGGTCGGTCACCGCATAAAGGCGGAGCTGTTCTTTTTTCATATTATTCACTGTTTTTTCCTCCTGCATGTTATCCCATTATAACACGCACGACAGGAGAAAATCTATACTGCATGCAAATGTGCATATTTTTCCTTTGTTGCCATTCCTCCGCGGATATGACGTTCGGATTTATTCACATCAATAATCTTGCGGGTTTCTGCCGCAAGTGCCGGATTCACCTGGCACAGCCGGTCCGTGATATCCTTGTGAACGGTCGATTTTGAAATCCCGTAATGTTTGGCAGCCTGCCGCACAGTTGCCTTATGTTCAATGATATAGTTTGCGATTTCCACGGCTCTTTCTTCAATATAAGCTTTCAAAAAAATACCCCTGCATTCCTGTGTTTGTACAGTTTATGCAAGGATATGTTTGCTTATTACTTACTTTCTGACTTACTTCCCACAAAGACTCTTCTGTCACAACCTGTCCCACAACAGTTCCATCGGGTTTGACTCCAAAATAAAGTTTCCTTTTCAATACCAAGATTCAAATCAACACCTGCCTTCAACGCATATAATTAAATTATATACTGCTTATAATGATATGAGGTCATATAAAGCAAATATGCTTGTCTATGTCCCATGACGAACTGAATAGAGGACATATGGCAAAAAAATAGCCGTCCATGTCCCATGACGAACTAAATAGAGGACATATGATAAAAAAGTGCTCATTTATGTCCTGTTAAACAGATCCTGTGGGACTTTTTCATGCGCTTTTTATACATATGTCCTTTTACCAACTTCTCCCGGGATTTTTCAATGCACTTTTTATACATATGTCCCTCCGGCAACTTTCACCGCGACTTTCAAGCTTACTTATTCTCTATATGTCCCCAAAACACAAGGAAACGCGCACGAAAAAGGGAATGTTCCACACACGGAAACATTCCCTCTTTCATTTATGTATTTATTTTTCCAGTTTTGTCAGTTCATTGCTGTCCACATCCGCCGCATGACCGCCCTCATTATGGCTTGCTGATCCGTTCTCGAACCACCATGCCACACCTGCGGCCAACACAACAACTGCTACTACAACTACGATAATGACTTTTTCTAACATGAAATTTTCCTCCTGAACTCTTTGAAAATGGTCGCTTATTTCAAAGAGTCAGAAGCTTTTTCCCCATCCTGCCAGTGTATGTATGCCATGATCCACGCATGGCTGCGCACAAATATGTTTTCGATACGGCAGGATGCCAGATAAATCCGGGTAGCATTCCCGGCAAATCCGCTTGCAAGTCCTGCCCACAAAATGATGTTGCGTTCTGCATTCAGCCGCGTGATCCGTGCACTGACGGTCAGACGCGCCTGTTCGAACTGTGTCAGTTCGGAACGTCCGAGGATATCAAGGAAGGAACCCTGCTGCCGCTCCATCGTATGTACCGCAAGATGGTCCGGCTCCGCCTGCGTGATATCGTACATATTTTGCACTCCATAGCTCTGCTGCAAAGCGAAAAAACATATCACTATTGCCAAAAAGATGCCTATCCACTGGTCAACTCCTTGGGCAATTTCTGATCTGCCCCATCGCATCCGGCGCTTTCGTATCCGCATGATTCCCTCCTTTCCCGGTGCCTGCCCGTGTTATGTAATCGCTGCTACTTTGTCAGGCCGGCTTTTTTCCGAAGCATGGAATACAGCCATTTGCCCTCATCACTCAAATCGCTTTTCTTAAAACCGCTGACTTTTGAACAACTGCTTTTAATAATCGAAGAAGATTCCTGTTTGTTTGACAGATTCCATGCAATGTAGCTGACGCCATATTCATCCATCGTCTGTACCCAGCGGTTTGCTTCTTCTTTGTCAATCGCTCCATTTCCGGAAGCGTCACAGATTCCATACTCTGTAACAAATACCGGAAGCCCTTTGTTGATGGCTGCGGTCATTTTATTGCGCAGGTCTGCCTTGTGGGTAGCCGCATAAAAATGCAGTGCATACATAAGATTCTCCCCTTTCATTGGGGCTGCCGCTGCCTGATCCACATCCTGCGACCAGGTTGGCGTTCCTACAACAATCACCGCCTTTTTGTCATTTTTGCGAATGGTGGAAATGACACTCCTGGCATAGGATTTGATCTCTTTCCAGCTTGTTCCGTTATTCGGCTCATTGCAGATCTCATAAATCACATTGTTGTAACCCTTAAATTCCCTGGACATTTCCCTGAAAAAGGCCTTTGCTTCTTTCTTATGGGAATTGGGATTTCCATCGCTTAAGATATGCCAGTCCACGATCACATACATTTTATGTTTCTTTGCCAGCCTGACTCCTTTTTTGATCAGTTTCTTTAAGTCACTGCGGTTCTTTGCATCTCCGCTACAGTATCCGTTATACTCTTCGGTATACATCGCCAGGCGCACGACATTTGCTCCCCATTTGTCATGCAGCTGGGCAAAACACTTGTCATTGACGTACTGCGGATACCAGCTCAGTCCATGTGTGCTGACTCCGCGAAGCTGTACTTCATGTCCCTTTTTGTCCACAAGTTTTGTTCCTTTGACGTGCAGCCTGCCTGCCGATGCGTCATAATATGTTGTTGTTTTTGCCTCTGCTATTTGCAGACCCCCTGTCAAACACAATCCCAGTGCAAGCACACATACCAGTGCAAACCCACGCAGGATTTTTATTTTTTTATTAAAAAAATACATGTTCCACTCCACCCTTCTCCGACGGAAACAGGCGGCTCCACGTTCCATTGGACCGCTGTAACATTCTTAATCAATCGCTGTAACCTTGTAATCTTTCTCTTCTACCGTTTTCTTTAATACATCATCTGCCACTTCCGTGGATGAGGTCACAACGGCAGTGCCAGCCTCATGGCTGACTTCTGCGGATGTTACTTCCGGAAGTGCCTCAAGTGCTTTCTTTACGGTTGCCTCACAGTGTCCACACATCATTCCTTCAATATGCATTGTCTTTGTCATTTTTGTTTCCTCACTTTCGCTTATTTTCATTTCTGTCGGTTTTGCTGCCGGTACAGCCTTTTTATTTGCTTTTCCATGTACGGAAAACAGGTTCAGCCGTAATGCGTTGGTCACGACACAAAAGCTGGATAAGCTCATGGCTGCCGCGCCAAACATTGGATTTAATTTCCACCCAAATATAGGATACCACACTCCGGCTGCAAGTGGAATCCCTATTACATTATAAAAGAATGCCCAGAACAGATTTTCATGGATGTTCCGCAGCGTTGCCCGGCTTAGGCGGATGGCCGCCGGAACATCCCGCAGACGGCTCTTAACCAGGACAACGGATGCCGCATCGATTGCCACATCGGTTCCGGCACCGATGGCGATTCCGGTATCTGCTCGTGTCAGTGCCGGGGCATCGTTGATTCCGTCTCCGACCATGGCTACTTTGCCCTGTTCCTTCAGCTTACGGATCTCTGCCTCTTTGCCTTCCGGCAGTACACCGGCTATGACTTCGTCCACTCCTGCCTGTGCACCGATGGCTTTTGCTGTGCGCTCGTTATCTCCGGTCAGCATAATGACACGGATTCCCATGTCACGCAATTCGGCCACCGCCTGGGGGCTGTCCTCTTTGAGCGTGTCTGCTACGGCAATCAGACCGGCACAGGTATGATTTTTGGCAAAAAGCAACGGTGTTTTTCCTTCTTCTGCCAGCTTTTGAGCCTGATCGAGCAGGGTGGAATCTACGGTTACGTTCTCTTTCATGTAAGAAACGCTTCCGCCGAGCAGCAGATCTTCCCAACGCACCGCGGAAAGACCATTTCCCGGAAGTGCCTGAAAATCATGTACCGCCGTCTGGGAAATCCCCGTCGCTTTGGCATGCTCCATAACTGCTTTGGCCAGCGGATGTTCACTCGAACTCTCCAGATCTGCGGCAAGCTGCATGAGATCACGCTTCGTATAGCCTTCTGCCGGTAAAATATCGGTCACGCGCGGCTCTCCTGTTGTGATCGTTCCCGTCTTATCCAGTGCTACAATCTGTGTTTTTCCAGCATTTTCGAGTGCCACCGCATTTTTGAACAGGATTCCGTTTTTAGCTCCCATCCCATTTCCGACCATGATCGCTACCGGGGTTGCAAGTCCAAGCGCACACGGACAACTGATGACGAGCACGGAAATACCGCGCGCTAATGCAAATCCGATATCTTTTCCGGCAAGCAGCCATACCATAATGGTGATTACTGCAATGGTGATAACGGCCGGTACAAAAACACCGGATACTTTATCCGCAATTTTTGCGATTGGGGCTTTGGTCGCCGCTGCATCCGATACCATTTTGATGATCTGGGAAAGCGTGGTGTCTTCTCCCACACGGGTTGCCTCACAACGCAGGAACCCTGACTGGTTCGTCGTTGCCGCGCTGACGGAGGAGCCTTTCTGTTTGTCGACCGGAATACTTTCTCCGGTGAGTGCTGCCTCGTTGACCGCACTGCTTCCCTCTAGGACAATCCCATCGACCGGAATGTTTTCTCCCGGACGCACGACAAAGGTATCCCCCTGCCGCACTTCGGTGATCGACACGATAACTTCCTTCCCATCCCGCACTACAGTCGCAGTCTTCGGTGCCAGCCGCATCAGGCTCTTTAAGGCATCGGTCGTCTTTCCTTTGGCGTGGGATTCAAGCATTTTTCCGACGGTGATGAGTGTCAGGATCATGGCAGCGGACTCAAAATAAAATTCATGCATATATCCCATGACTGCATCCATATCGCCGCGCACCTGCGCTCCGGTCATGGCAAACAGGGCATACGTACTGTATCCAAACGATGCTCCGGCGCCGAGTGCCACCAGTGTATCCATATTTGGTGCGCCGTGGAGCAGGCTGGTAAAACCGCTCACAAAGAACTTCTGGTTGATCACCATGATGATGATGGTTAAAAGCATCTGCAACATTCCCATTGCCACATGATTGTCTTTCATGGCAGCCGGTACCGGCCAGCCCCACATCATATGTCCCATGGAAAAATACATCAGCACGACAAGAAAGATGACCGATGCGATCAGACGCTTGCGCAGTTTCGGTGTCTCGTGGTCTTTTAATGCTTCTTCCTCTTCTGCTGCGGTCTGTTCTTTTTTTGCGCCTTTGGGTGCTGCGCCGTATCCGGCTGCGACAACTGCATTTACGATTTCCTGATCGGTTGCCGTGCCTTCCACTCCCATGGAGTTGGTCAGCAGGCTGACAGAGCAGGAAGTCACACCCGGCACTTTGGAGACGGCTTTTTCCACGCGGGCGGAGCATGCCGCACAGCTCATGCCGGTCACTTCATATTGCTTCATAGTTGTCTCCTTATTTCATTAATTTTTGTAACATCGTTACTAATTCGTCTACTTTATCGTCCTCGCCGTTTCGGATACCATCTGCGACGCAGGTACGGATGTGTTGTGCCAGCAGGACTTTATTAAAACTGTTGAGTGCCGCATTGGCAGCCGCTACCTGTGTGATGATATCCGGGCAGTAACAGTCTTTTTCTACCATGCCTTTGATGCCGCGGATCTGTCCTTCAATGCGGCTCAGGCGATTGATCATATCTTTCCGTTCCTTCTCGGAACGCTCTTTTTTCTTACAGCATTCACAAGTATGTTCTTTTTCCATTCGGATTATGTCTCCTCTCTGTCCGATACCCTGTATGGGTATCCTTCTGCATCGCATTATATACCCCCTGTGGGTATTATGCAAGAATTATTTTTCTCAATAAAAATGAGTGTCTTCCGGTTTTTGGAAAACACTCATGTATTATTTATTATTCCTCTATGGATACAAAAGGAAATTCTTTTGTGAGATTTCGATCCATCTCCATCATATGCAGAAGACGGCTTGCTGCACCTGACGGATGATTGATTCCAGATTCCCATGCCTCCACAGTCTTACAGGAAACACCAAGATAACTTGCAAATGTCTTTTGCGACATTCCGGTTTCGTTACGTATCTTCTTTACTTCGCTGGCATTGTATTCCTTAACAGGAACAACTGTCACGACACGGCGCGGAAGTTTTTTTTCTTTACTTTTTGCATCCTCAATGGCTTCCTGTAATCCAGCCACAATACTTTCATATACATCGCTCATATTATTTCTTCTCCTATAACTTCAATTTCAATTGTTCAATTAAACTTTTGATACCATTACGTTCAGCTTGCGACAGATTTTCTTTTTCATTTTTAGAATACACGGTAATCAAATAAATAACCTCTTGAACCACAAAATCCACATAGCAAACACGGGCACTGCCACTTTTCCCTTCATTTGCAAAAGGAATTCTGATCTTTCGAAGTCCTCCTGTTCCCTTTATTACCGGATGTAAATCAGAATTTTCCAGCAATTCTAATTCCAGCTTTCTTAAATCTTCATCCTTAAACCCAAGTTTATCCCAATTCCTGGAAAATTCGCGTGTCTGTATAAATGTTCTGACCATCTTTTCTCCTTTACATTACCCTATTCAATAGTAGTATGTCAAGTTATCATGTAACCCTTCATTCTGTTTTTTAAATTTCATGGAGTCGTGGGAGAATCCCCCGTGATTTGTTCCTGTTGACATTTACTAATATAATATTCAGAAACAATATAACTTTATGAAATAACATTATCAAACACGTTTTTACCTGTCAAGAACAATTTCTATTATTTTCTCCAAAAGTGTGGTATGCTCTGTCATAGATTATATTTAAATGAGGAAGAAAACATTGAAAAAATTAGTACAAAGATTATTATTCGGAATCGGCATCCTATCCCTTGGCATCACGTTCACCGGTTGTCATGCCAGCCATTCACAGACGGATTCACAAAAAACTATTTCCAGACAGACAGAACCGCAGGCCGGACCAACAGAAACGGAAACTTCTTCCACGCTTTCTCTGATTGACGCTTCCGGCATGACATTAGAAAGCCGCATCCACACATCGGACGGTTACACAAGAACCAAAGAAGCCGACGGAAGTCTTGCAGAGTTTTTGCGAAACTATGCCATGGAGCCTGATCAAAGTCCCGTTCTATTATATGACGGCAGTAAAAAACGCAATCAAAAGGCTCATGTTGCCGTATTTGATCTCCCACTTGAACATGAGGATCTCCAGCAATGCGCGGATTCCGCCATCCGGGTATATGCAGAATATTTTTGGAGTACAAAGCAATACGATCGCATTGCTTTTCATTTTACGAATGGATTTGACGCCCAGTATACGAAGTGGGCAGACGGTTACCGTATCCGTGTAAACGGAAATAATGTAAGCTGGATCAAAAGTGCACAGCCGGACACTTCCTACGACAGTTTGAAAGACTATCTGCGTATCGTTTTTTCTTATGCCGGTACCGCCTCCATGGATACCGAAGCACAGCCGATCCCGCTATCTGATCTGCAGGTGGGAGATGTGTTTTTAAAAGGCGGAAATCCGGGGCATGTTGTGATGGTCGTTGATCTGTGCGAAAATGCAGACGGCAAAAAAGCCTTCCTGCTTGCACAGGGATATATGCCGGCACAACAATTTCATGTATTAAAAAATCCGGCGCACGAAGATGACCCATGGTATTATGAAGATGAAGTCACCTATCCGTTTCACACGCCGGAATATACCTTCCAGAAGGGAAGCTTAAAACGATTAAATTATGGGATTACCCACACTGCTCCTGAATAAGCCTGTGGATTTCCTCTGTGTCTTTATCCAGTGCCACTTCCAGTTCCCCATACAGCAGATTCTCTGCCAGTTTAAAATAACGCCCATCCACCGCCGTAACTTTTCTGCCCTGCCGGACACGCTCTTCTTTCCGGTCGCAGATCAGTTTGATGATCCCCACCAGACGCTCCGGATCATTGCTGGTGATAGTACAGTTTTTTAGAATCTGTATCTGAAAAATCCAGATGCACCAGATCCTTTACCTCACATACTCCGTTTGCAGCTTTGACAATAAATTCTCCTATCTGATACAAGATAATTCCCCCTTTTCCCTGTATTTCTATTGTACCACAAGGAAAAGAGGGCATTCAAAGGTCGAATTCAACGAAAATTTCTCATTATGAGGTTGGGGACGTTGCACAATTTTTCAAAATCTGTCTCACTTTTGAAGCTGCTGCAACACGGGCTTTCTTTCCCTTATCGATCTGCGTAAGTACCTCTGACCACGCATCATACAACCGATCTAAGTCACCATTCTTTGCATTTTTCCACTGTGTTTCATCGGACTGTAAATTTTCCAGATACCCTTCAAACTCAGACACCATCTGTTGAAGATCATGTTCCTTCCATGATGCCCCATAACTTGTTGTTATATACGCGTTTACAGCCTCACGGCAATACCCAAACGCCACCCCGATCCTAAAATCTTTTTCGTCCGGCTCACATGTTTGTAAATATAAAATCTCCTCCTGTATGTGTCCCAGAATACCCTGAAACATCTGATCCTCTGTCGTTTGGTTCCATACAATCTGGGCGTCTTTGTTCCGTATCACCCTGTACTGATAAACATTTGCTGATACGGATACTATGCATACCGCAATTGTGATTATCAACGCAATTTTTTTCTTCATCTTATCCCTCCCACCAAATGAAAATCTTCCATTTTGATATGCCCTTGCTATCACATAG
>PPYE01585998.1_pt1 | contig 13830 bp, 11 predicted proteins | sample 1559881 | NCBI WGS metagenome assembly PPYE01 (sample SAMN08240022, study PRJNA423297) | Human gut metagenome, whole genome shotgun sequencing project.
TGCATCCATGACTTCTTTCGCAGCTACAGGATGGGCTGAGGAAGACGGTACTTGGGTATACTACAACAGAGATGGCGAGAGAGCAACCGAGCAGTGGAAAAAGTCCGGTAATAACTGGTATTACCTGGACAGCGATGGCGAGATGGCTATCGATACCCTGATTGAGGATGGCGACAATTATTACTATGTGGACATCAATGGTGTGATGGCTTCCAATCAGTGGGTAGCGATTGACAACGAGGATGCTGGCGAGGATGACGAGCCAGACCACTACTGGTATTATTTCCAGGCTAATGGTAAAGCATTAACCAATGGAACCAATGACAAGGTTTCCCTGAAGACTGTAAACGGCAAGAAATATGCATTTGACGATGAAGGCCGTATGCTGTATGGCTGGGTAGCTGAAGACAATGCAGAGCGCGTTGACAACACAGACGGTGATGGCTTCAAGGAAGGTATCTACTACTTTGGCGGTGAAGACGATGGTGCAATGACTGTTGGCTGGCTGCAGATGGATATCACATATGATGAAGCAACCGATGATGCTTATAAAGAGATTGCACCAGTATTTACTGATGATGAGGATCAGAGCCGTTGGTTCTACTTTAAGTCCAATGGTAAGAAGATTTATTCTGAGAGCGCTGATGAGACCAAGGATAAGACCATCAATGGTAAGAAGTACGCATTTGACCAGTACGGCGCAATGGTAGCTGAGTGGTCTGTGGATGCTGATAAGAAGCCATCTACATCTTCAACAGCAAGTATATCTACTGCTGAAGAGCAGGCTAAGTACAGCCAGGCATGGAGATACTATAATAGTGTTGAAGATGGCGCTAGGGTAAGCAAGGGCTGGTTCAAGGTTGTCAGTGCCGAACTTCTGAATGAAGAGAAGTACAATGATGATGAAGATGCCTGGTACTACGCAGATGGAAGCGGTCATCTGTATGCCGGCGAATTCAAGACAATCAAAGGCAAGAAGTATGCATTCCGTAATGATGGCCGTATGATAGATGGTCTGAAGTTCATTAAGGACGAAGGCACCAGCTTAGATGTAATTGCTGATGACGATGATACATTCAACTTCGATAATGAGGATGACTTTGATTTACATGCACCAATGTTCGAGGCAGCTGGATACTACTGCTATTACTTCGGTAATGGTGATGACGGTGCCATGAGAACCAACAAGAATACAGTTGAGATTGATGGCGATAAGTATAACTTCTACTTTGAGAAGTCTGGCGGAAACAAGGGTGCCGGTCTGACAGGTGAGAAGGATAATAAGTACTATCAGTCTGGTAAACTTATCAAGGCTGGTTCTGATGATAAGTATCAGGTTGTAAAAGTCAATACTTATGCGAAGAACTCTGATCTCGATGAAACATTAGCTGCAGGTACAGATATCACAGCTTATGATAAACTGGACGACGTTGACGCCTTCTTAAAGGATTTAGACGAGAATGGCATTGCTTACTATACCAAGACTGATTTAGAGGGTATGACCGATGCTGCAGCTAAGAAGATTCTGAGTGATGCTAATATCAATAAGAAGCTTGCCGATTTGAAGGAAGTTTACATTCCAAAGACCGAACTTAGCACAAAGAAGTACTTCCTTGTAGGTACATCTGGTAAAGTAGTTGACAGTAAGTCCAGAAATAAAGATGGTAATGATTACTATTATACCGTAAATAAGAAAGACGGTAGTGTTGCTGGTATCTATGTTGAGGACTAATTTAGAATAGTTTAATAGATGGAGTAGCTGAAATTTAGGGGGAAGCGTTGTGACTGATACTATTATATTAGTTGCAACGCTTTCTTTTTTTTAAAATTCCATTTCTTAGAAATATTTAGTTTCGTTGCACATTCAATATGGAGGTATTTTAAAATGAAAAGAATACGATTAAAAGCCATTCTATTAGCGTGTACTCTCTCGCTAGCACCTGCTTATACCCATACCGCATTAGCAGATACAACATCCTCTAATGCAGTTGTCATGGAAAATTGCGGTGCCTATTTATTCGAATGGCGTCCGGTAGGCTATGAGAATGGTAAATATTTTGCTATTTTAGTAGGTGGGGATACAATTAATGAAAGTGATGTTATATTAAATAGAGGTTACGATTATCCTTATACCTTTAACCCGTCAATTCCAAGACCATGGGGACAGGTGCCTGATTTAGTAAATGTAAATGGGCAATGGGGCATTCCGGAAAATTGGGCTAATCTTCCGGAAGGTACCCAGCCTACATTACGGATTACCTTGGTAACAAATAACAAGAAGCTTCCAACTAATGAGCGCTATATAGATGTTGTAAGACTTCCGGGTGGTGTGGATTCCTCCACTCTTCCAGCGGAAGTCAGGAAATATTTAATAAATGTGGATGGGTCAGATGCCGGAGCCTATTCAGGTACGGTTACAAACGGCTGGGATAAGCAGGATGGTAAATGGATATACAGAAAACCGGATGGTGGGCTAGTCACTAACGGTTGGTTAAATGTAGATGATGAAAACTACTATATGGATGAAAATGGTTTTATGCTGGCGGATACCATTACACCTGATGGAATATATGTAAATGCAAAAGGAGAAAAGACAAATTATATGCCCGGGTGGGTACAGAATGAGCGGGGATGGAAATATGTCCTTAAAAATGGCTATTATGCTGCTTCAACCTGGGTTCAGGGTGCGGATGGAAACTGGTATTACTTTGACATAGGCGGATACATGGTGACAGATAAACAGACTCCCGATGGATATTATGTTGATGTAAATGGTGTATGGGATGGACAACCTACAACGATTACTGTTGATACTGAGAGCTTAGGGCCAGGAGCTGTACAGAATACCCAACAGGAAGAATCCTGAGACTAGTGTTAAAAAGCTTCTATTATAAGGGCAAAAAGGGACTCTTTATGGAATAATAGTATCTAAATCCAGAATTTATTTTAAAAATATTACATTACTTATATATAGAATATGGAATGAATATTTAGCTTAAGAAGTACATTAAAAAAACATTTTAGAATTAGGATATGGATGTGCCTGGTCATATAATCTCATGGAGAAACTATATCAAGCTTTATGCAAACTAAAAAAGCTGATAAAAGATATGTTCATTGGTTACCATAGGGCAAAGCCGTTTTTTAGGCTTTGCCCTATGTCTGTGTTATAATACTGATTTTGTGCATTTCAGGAAATACGGATATGGCTGCCTTTTTGGGATAGTCCTATTTGGATATTCTCAAACAAACTTACATATTTTATAAAAAATGCTATTGCACCCAAATGCCATCCGCGTTAACATAATAGCCATCAGGTGTGTTCTGATTTGTGACCATTAAGGAATTTTCATCAAAATAATACCAGTTTCCAGTAACCTGCTTCCATGCATTGGTTACATATGTACCATCTTCCTGCTTGAATTTCCAGTTAGTTCCAACCATCTCCCAGCCAGTTGCAGAAGACATTCCAGGTCCTAAATTTACATTATTAGAGATTGTGCTTGCCTGACCATCCCATACACCGTTAGCATCTACATGGTATCCATCTGGTGTTGTGGTATCAACTGCCATATACGCCGATATTGAAATAATAATATTTGCCATCTGAATCCTGTATCCAAGTTGAAGCAGCGTAATAACCATTTTTCTGAATATATCTCCAGCCTTTATTATCAGAAATCCAGCCTGGCTTATTATTTACTTTCACACCATTTGGAAAATTATAGAAGGCGCATAATATATCACATCATTTTTAAGTACATATAAGAATTTCTAAAAAAAGGCAATTTAAAAAGCGGAAAACCTTTGTAAAGGACTTCCGCTTTTATAATCCATTAACCGTTATTCATTTATATCCCCTATCTGGCATATCTGTTTATAAGAGACAAGATTTATATTTCTACTATCCTTCACGTAATCAATCACAGAATCTACAAAGCCACTTTTTGAAAAAAGGAAATAATACTTTTCAGGATAACGGAATGGCCCGCCCCGTTCCAGCAACGTTTGAACAGTATCCATATCGACAGGAGCATTTTTCCACTTGCATTCTCCTAACAGGACATAAGGTTCCTGTATAGCCATAATATCAATTTCTTCCTGCTGTTTTTTCCCACCATCTTCCTACATTGCCGATGGGAAACGGAAGACTTTCGTATATTTTAGGGTGAAACAAATATTGTTGGCAAATATTTACAAATATTTTCCCCATGAAATCATTTATTTGAACCTGAGAGGTTTTCTTTGCGGGTTCCTTCAACTGCCATATAATATACAGCCTTTTTATCCTTTATAAATTCATTAATAAGTGTGGTTTTTCCTACCCTCCTTCGTCCATAAAAAACAGCAAATTCAAACTGATTGCTATTGTAGAGCGATTGTAATTTTTTGAGTTCCCTTATGCGGCCAACAAACATAACTCATCCTCCATCATTTCATCCATAAATTACTAATCGTTTAATTAGTAATTATACAAATATCATACTATTGAAACAAGGTACTCGTCAACAATTATAAATCTACAAAATTTGCATGACTAAATAAGGGAATCCATACTTTAGCCGATATTTAATAAGTCATTAATGTTTATAAAGGGGAAGGAATCTTTAATAACGTCATCCACAGAAGCTTTTAAAACACAATGGCGTGGAAATTCAATTCACAGAGCGATTAGATTGTGATAAAAAGGGAGAAATCCAGACAAAAAACCTTTACTGTAATTCGAATTCCTCCTGGCGAAAGGGGAGGATTAAGAATAAACACGAGTATATTCAATATATTATTTCGAAAGCTTAAAGTCTGGATTACTATCAGCAGAAAGACGCATGTACCTTAATGAGTTTATAAATAGCAAAGCACGGGAACAGCCTGAATGTCTGCACCCCATTCAGGCTGTCAAAGATACTTTTACTCAAAAGTTAGAACTGTAACCAAGACGGAATCCACTGCCGAATTTAATCCTATAAAAATAAGGTATGTAGAATTTAGTCCTGCACACAAATCCAGATACCTGTTTGCACACATGAAAACAGGTATCTGTAAATACATTAGCTTTTTCCTTCACATGTAAACCTACTGTTTATGACTGAAGCCTAATTCCATCGGCATTTACATAATATCCATCCGGGGTTTCCTGATTTGTAATCATTATGGTATTCTCATCAAAATAGTACCAATTTCCATCAATTTGTTTCTACGCATTGATTACATAGGCCCCATCCTCCTGCTTATATTTCCAATTGTCACCTACAGATTCCCAACTAGCAGTAGCTGCCATTCCCGGTCCAAGGTTCACCCCATTTGAAATTGTACTTGGCTGGCCATCCCATACGCCATTGGCATCTACGTAGTAACCATCAGGCGTTATGTCATCTGTCTCCATATACGTTCCTATATTGAGGTAATACCACTTGCCATCACCATCCTGAATCCAGGCTGCTCCAGCAAAATAGCCGCTTTTCTGGATATACCGCCAGCCCTTTTCATCTTGACACCATCCTGGGATATAGTTTGTCTTATCACCACGCAAATTTATATAAAAACCATCTGGGGTAATGGTATCCGTAAGCATAATACCATTGGCAGCCAGATAATAAGGAAAATTATAAGGAAGTTAAAAATTAGTCGTATATGGATCATATACTTTATAATAAAGTTCACTAAACAAATAGAATCCGAAGATACTTACTAAATAAATCAATTGATAATTTGATATTAAATCCAATGTATACGACCACATAAAAATGCCCTCTTTATGTTTTCATAAAGAAGGCAATATAGAGTTAATCAGAATTTTATTTATAACTTTCGTTTTATCCATTAAGTTTATTACTCAAATGATAACGTGTTGCCCGTGCGTTTCCTGTTACAGTGATTTTATTTTGAGTTAACAGGGAATTCAATATCTTTCGTGCAGGAAAACTTGAACAACCTAATAATTTTTCTACATCTTTTCTTGTTATTTCAGTCTTTGTTGATAACAGGCTCAAAACTTGTTCTTCTGGTGAAGTGCTTTGTACGGAAGTATGAATGGCATCACCTACATTGGTATTAGGGAGAATTGTTACGAAGGATGAGGCCTCAGGTAAAAACCGGGGCTGTATGGTACCCTGATAGCTTTCCAAAATTCGTTGGATACCGGTACCATAGCTTTCTATTAATTTTAAACGATAAAATATATTGGCCAATACCATATTACGAGACTGAGATACACCATGTAAAATATCGGCTAAGGTTATCCCATTAACTAGTCCACCGATAGATACAAATTCAATCCTGTCCGAAAAAATGTTAATGATTGTACTTCCTGAATAATTATAGTCTCTATGGACTATTGTGTTGAGTAATGCCTCCCGGAGGGCATATTCAGGATAATCAAAATTTTCTATGCGCTCCAGGCCAGAAAAGTCCGCACGTACATTGTTATTTAAACTAATATATTCATATGCATCTTCCAGTTGCTTAAGTACAGAGCCATTAAACTCCTTCCGAGTTTTAAAGTAAGTTTTGCCAAGCCCTTCAAAAACAGCACATTTTATACTATGCTCACATTGGTCAGATAGCAATAAACCAGCATTTGTATAAAATCCGTCAGCATCAATTAATCCCAAAGTTCGTTTGTTCTCTTCCTGAAATGAAATATCACGCTCACCAAAATACTGCCCTGCATATCGGAAGGTAAGCTCTTGATTCATAGAACGGACTTTATCATAGGTAATGCCATCACTTTGGCGAATCATTTCACGAATCATTTCCTGACTTGCGGGAATTGAAGTAATCCCATGGCGCACATAGACGCCACTGGGCTTAAGTCCTTTATCGGTTAAATGGTATGGTGGCTTTCCTCCACGGAAGACAGTAACATGAATAAGTTGCTTTTTTTCCATGGTCACAGCTTCAACAGAAGTAAAAGGAACAAGGTCCGGATGTATCCCATCGTGTATCATACTACTGATCCGTTCCATTTCCTTTTCTATATTATCAACACCGACAACCGTTCCATCATTAGCTACACCTATATAAATCTCTCCCCCATTAGTATTAGCAAATGCTATAATTTCTTTTTTAAAGTCATTATTAATTACTTCCTTTAATTCTAAGCAATCACTTTCTATAAAATCCATATAACACCTCCATTTAGATATTATATCATGATGAAATCGCGATTTCAATCGCGATTTATCGCGATGCTTTTGTCGATTAAGACAAAAATGTTATTTAAATGCCAACCCAATAACTGGAAAGAAAGTAGAATATATCCTGGTTAATACATCTGGTAAGATTATTGACAGGATGGGTAAGAGCAAGGATGGCAATGATTATTATTGCGTAACCGGTACTAATGGTGCAATCCTTGGCCTTTATGTTGAAGACTAATTAGTTAGATAAAGACATAACAGTAATAGCGGTTTATTTACATACGGTTGCGATTAAGGGATTTAACCGCCAGCTACATAAAATCACCAAAAGTATAACCGTATTTACATCCGATGATAACCTTCTGGAAATACTGTATCCGACTGGTATGGACATCACAAACAATCCCTGCATAATGCAGGAGGGCAGATCCGGAAAAACCGGCTCTGCCCTTCAGTAGCTATCCACATATTTATAATAATTTTTTTGAGTGTACGCAAACCTTGAAACAGTCTCTAAATCTTACCTATCGATAACTGCTACTGCATCCATATACCATCAGCATTAACATAATAACCATCTGGTGTCTGCTGATTAGTAACCATTAAAGAGTTTCCGTCAAAATAATACCAGTTTCCATTAACCTGTTTCCAAGCATTGGTTACATATGTACCATCTTCTAGCTTATATTTCCAGCTATTATCTATGGATTCCCATCCGGCAGAAGACGACATTCCAGGTCCAAGGTTCACATTATCCGTAAAATTACTCACCTGTCCATCCCACACACCATTAGCATCGACATAATAACCATCTGGTGTTATACTATCAGTCTCCATATAACCTCCGATATTGAAATAGTACCATTTACCATCTGCATCTTGAATCCAGGTAGAAGCAGCGCGATACCCATTCTTTTGTATGTATCTCCATCCACCTTCATCGGAAACCCAGCCTGGCTTATAACCTACTTTTACGCCACTGGGATTTAAATAGGTTCCATCAGGAGCGTATGTATCCGCCAGCATAATTCCATTTTCATTCATATAGTATGTCTTTTCGTCTACCGTAAGCCAACTATTCGAAACAAAGCTTCCATCAGCTTTTCTATAGGTCCACTGTCCATTGCTGTTTTTTACCCAACCACTGGTTTCTGTTCCTTCATACGCCCCCGCATCAGATCCATCCACATTAATCAGATATTTACGTACTTCTGCAGGAAGCGTTGACGAATCTATATTTCCTGGTAAGTGTACCACATGAATAAAGCGCTTATCTGTATCCAGATTTTTATAGTTAGTTTGGAGTACAATCTGAAGGGTAGGCTGACTTCCTTGAGGCAGGCGTGACCAGTTTTCTGGAATCCCCCATACACCATCAATATTTACTAAATCCGGTGCTGTGCCCCAGGGCCGAGGATATGTCATGGGATCAAAGGTATAGGCATAATCATACCCACGATTTAAAATAACATCCCTTTCATTTATGGTATTGCCGCCAACTAGGATTGCAAATGACACACCATCACCGCAATCCACTGGACGCCATTCAAATAAATAAGCACCACTATTTTCCATTGTTATACTATTAGTTGTATCTGCGAAAGACAAAACTGATGTTTGCAGGGACAATGTCATAGCAAGGCCCAATATCGCAAGATGCTTTTTTAACATATAATACCTCCTAAAAGTCAAAGAAAGCGCTGTGACTAATAATTATAAAATCATCAGTCACAACGCTTCCCCCTTGAATATTAGTTAACTAAGTGGAAATAATCTATCCAGATTAGTTCTCAACATAAATAACTCTGATTACGCCCTTATTGTCAGTTACATAAACATAATCATTACCGTCTTTGCTCTTGCCCTTCTTATCGATAACTTTACCAGAAGTATTGATAAGCTTCAGGTTATTATTTTCTTCAGGAAGGATATAGAGTTCTTTCAAATCATCAGCTTTCTTGTTGAAGGAAGATGCAGCTTTCTTAGCTTCTTCAATCTTGCTAGTATCGCTGGTCAAATCGAATTTCTTAATAACAGCCTGAGCATCTGCTAACTTCTTCCAGCCCTTTTCTTCGCCAGTCTTTTCTACATAGTCAATAGCCTGGTATTTATCATCAGAGCCAGCCTTTAACAGCATACCACCTAAGTAGTACTTGTCATCCTTCTCACCATTTACACCTGCACCCTTGCTGGAGCCAGATTTCTCAAAGTAGAAGTTGAAGTTATCGCCATCAATTGTGATATTGGTCTTGTTGGTCTTCATAGCGCCATCATTTCCATCACCGAAGTAGTAGCAGTTATAGCCGTTTGCTGCATACCACAGAGCACTGTCGATGAAATCATCTTCAGTATCGAATGGATGATCACTATCATCGTCTGCGTATACCTTGGTTAAATCATCAGGATTGATAAACTTCAGACCATCAATCATGCGGCCATCATTTCTGAATGCGTATTTCTTGCCCTTAATGGTCTTGAATTCGCCAGCATACAGATTGCCGCTTCCATCTGCATAGTACCAGGAATCCTCATCATCATTGTATTTATCATCATTCAGATACTCAGCAGATACTACCTTGAACCAACCCTTGCTTACGCGGGAACCATCTTCAACGCTATTGAAGTATCTCCATGCCTGGGAGTACTTAGCAGTGCTGGCTTTACCAGGAGTAGCAGGCATATCAGCTGTTGCTACCTTGGTCTCATCCATAGACCACTCAGCTACCATTGCACCATTCTGGTCAAATGCATACTTCTTACCATTGATGGTTTTTTCCTTGGTCTCTTCGCCGTTATCAGCATAAATCTTCTTACCATTGGATTTGAAGTAGAACCAACGGCTCTGATCCTCATCATCAGTAAATACAGGAGCTACATATTTGTACTCATCATTAGTAGCTTCTTCATATGTGATATCCATCTGCAGCCAGCCAACAGTCATTGCACCATCGTCTGCACCACCGAAGTAGTAAACGCCATCCTTGAAAGCATCGCCGTCTGTGTTATCGATACGCTCAGCGTTATCGCTAGCAACCCAGCCGTAAAGCATCTTGCCTTCATCATCAAAAGCGTATTTCTTGCCATTGATAGTTTTTAAAGAAACATTGTCTCCGCTGTTCTTTAAAGCCTTACCATTAGCCTGGAAATAATACCAGTAGTTATCTGGCTCATCGTCATCGCCAGCATCCTCATTCTCAATTGCTACCCACTGATTGGAAGCCATAACGCCGTTGATATCTACGTAGTAGTAGTTGTCGCCATCCTCAATCAGGGTATCGATAGCCATCTCGCCATCGCTATCTAAGTAGTACCAGTTGTTACCGGACTTAGCCCACTTATCAGTTACTCTGTCGCCATTCCTGTCGTAGTATACCCAAGTACCATCTTCCTCGGCCCAACCCTGAGCTGCGAAAGAAGTCATGGATGCACCAATAGCGAGCAGTGCTGCTGTTGATAATACAGCAACTAATTTTGTCTGCTTTCTCATAATTAATGCACTCTCCTTTTTCTTTTTGAAATACTTTTTGAAATTCCTAATTGCATTACGAGTTGATTATACTTCGGATAAGGAAAAACCAGCTCCATCACACGCACTTAGTATATTATAAATTCCGGAAAAATACCATAACTTTTACCTGTGCATTTTCTTACATAATTATTACAAAGATGTTATGTCTCCTGAATATTGTATTTATATCTATGCATGATGCGGATTTTCACGATACATGCAAAATCCATCTTCTGTAATTTACTCATCTCTGCGGGTTAAATCAAGAACGGGCACCACCTCCATGAACTAGTCCGGATGTGATGCCCGCTTATATAACTCTAAATTATTTATTCTATCAATCCATATCTGCAATTGATTTTAATTTACATTCCTAATATAACGCCATAAGCTTCGGCCATTCCCTTACTCTGAATCAATTCATAGTATTCCTTCACCATGGGAATCATCTCACAGAGATCAGCGTGCCAATAATCCTCCCTCTTCATGATTTCTTCCACAGAAGCAGTTTTCATAAACTGCATTATTTCATCCCCATCATTTGCTTTATCCGTACGGTAGAAGGAGATTAGTGCTGCCATAGAAAATGTAAGGGCCTTTGGATAATTCCCGAACTTTTCTTTGTACTCTAAAATAGTAGGAAGAACTCTTACCTGGAACTTGCTTACGGAATTTAATGCAATGCTCAACAGCTGGTGCTTGATAAATGGATTAGAGAATCGTTCCAGAACAGCCGCTCCAAATTTACGGTTATCTTCTGTATCTCCAATTGTAGGAATAATTTCTTCGAATATACACTTTTTAAGGAATGCGGAAACCTTCTCATCCTTCATACATTCGCCAACTGTTTCAAGTCCATACAGATACGCACCCAATACCATGGAAGTATGTCCTCCATTGAGAATACGTACCTTTCTCTTTTTATATGGATGAACGTCATCGGTCCAGACAATATTGTAGCCGGCTTTCTGGAATGGAAGTTCATCTTCATGGTGACCGCCGATAACCCACAGGTGAAAAATTTCTGCTGTGTCTATAAGCTTATCCTCATAGCCAATCTGCTTAGTCAGTTCCTCGACCTCATCCCTTGGGTAACCAGTTACAATGCGGTCTACCAGTGTGCTGCAGAAATCATTTTCATCTTCCAGCCAGGTTGTAAATCCATTCCCCAGCTCCCATAATTTTGCATACTGAAGAACGCACTTTTTAAGATTATCACCGTTATCATCAATCAATTCGCAGGGCAGCAGAATAAGTCCCCTTAAACCAGCTTTATAGCGTTTATATAAGAACTGAGTAAGTTTAGCCGGATATGACTTGGGCGGCATATCCGTCAGATTTTCTGTTCCCAGATATTCAATTCCTGCCTCGGTAGTATTAGATACAAGAACTCTTAAGTCTGGATTCTCCGCCAATGCTATATATTCTTCATACTGAGTGTATGGATTCAAAGCTCTGGATATGGAAGTTACATGTGTATGCTCATTTACCACCTGTCCATTATCAATTCCCCGGAGAAACAGATTATATTCACAGTTCTGGTCGGAGAGCATTTGACACATGCCTTTTTCAATCGGCTGAACCACTACAATCTTACCATCATATAAACCTTTTTCCTGGAGTTTGTGAAAGAAATAGTCTACAAATCCACGCAAAAATCCTCCTTCTCCAAACTGAATCACAGTTTCTTTTACACCTGTACTCATTTTTTACCTCCATAGCTATATTTTTGTAAGTGCTTACATTTTCAGTTACAACGATTATCTTTTATTTCTGAGACTAATATACAACATAAATTCTTAATTTGCAATAGTGTAATGACTTTTTTGTAAGTATTTACATTTAAGGCAATCTATTTTTTATTACTGCATATACTTTGGCCTCTTCTGCAATCTTATCGCATTTTTCATTTTCAAATTCTGTGTTTTGTTTTATATTGCAATTTTCCCTTATATAAAACTAGTTCTTGTAATTTATTTTGTAAATATCTTCCTAATATCATTGACTTTCTTACAAAAACATACTATTATATTAAATATAAAGTATATTTTTTCTTACAAAATTATGAACCAAAAGGAGAAATACGTATGAGAAAGCACACAAAAGCACTTGCAACAATTATGGCAGCAGCTACATTAGCAATGGCATCCGCAGTTACCAGTTTAGCCAATACCGGTTGGCTTAATGTACAGAACAAATGGTATTATTATGATGAGGCCGGCAATTCTGTCCGTAATCAGTGGGTAGAGAATGACAACGATCTGTTCTGGCTCAAAGATAACGGTGAGATGGCCATTCAGTCATGGGTAAACTATGATAACAGCTGGTACTGGGTTAACGCTCAGGGTGCAATGGTAACCGACAGCTGGATTCCGATTACAAACAACTGGTATTATGTTGGACAGGACGGCAAGATGTTAGCTGATACCTGGTTTGAGTATAATCATCGCACATACTACCTTACCGAGAGCGGCGCAGCAGCAAAAGGCTGGGTAGAGCTGGATGGCAAGTGGTATTATTTCGACAGAAATAATGGAGATATGAAGAGAGGCACTACCATTGACGGCTATACTGTCAATGAAGACGGTGTTTATGTTAAATAGTTTCACGAATTGGATGTATTCCTGATATAACCAGGATATGTTTTAGTTTATGTGCCAATAGGATTTAGGGGAAAAGGACAAAGAGCTATGTGTTGATTAGGCGGCACATAGCTCTTTTAATATATATTCAGAAACTTCCCCGCAAAAAAACCGCCCCGCCTCAACATGTCTCACATGTCTCAGCACAGCGGTCTTTCCATCTAAGTCATCCTCAGCTTTATCTACTGAATTCCGATGATTTCCGATTATACGATTCTATCAGCCCTGGTCTAAAATTACTTCAATGTAACCTTAGCGCCCTCAGCCTCTAATTTAGCCTTAACATCCTCAGCCTCTTCCTTGGAAGCGCCCTGCTTAACTACCTTAGGAGCTCCGTCAACTACGTCCTTAGCTTCCTTCAGGCCTAAGCCGGTAACTTCACGTACAACCTTGATAACCTTAACCTTGTTAGGACCAACCTCGGTCAGCTCTACGTCAAATTCGGTCTTCTCTTCAGCTGCTGCTGCGCCAGCGCCTGCTGCTGCAACTACAACACCTGCTGCTGCGGATACGCCAAACTCTTCCTCACATGCTTTTACTA
>PPYE01662339.1_pt1 | contig 13825 bp, 11 predicted proteins | sample 1559881 | NCBI WGS metagenome assembly PPYE01 (sample SAMN08240022, study PRJNA423297) | Human gut metagenome, whole genome shotgun sequencing project.
GTACCAACCAGTCATATCATAGGTTTTGATTTTTACAGTAGCGTATTGCTTGCCTCGTTTGTTGATGAGCGATTGACTGATTCTTACGGTACAGTATGCGGAAGAGTCGGTTTTTGCGCTTGTTGCTGCGTGTGCGGTCAGCGATGCTGCAGGAATCATCGAGAAGACCATAAGCAGGGTAAGCACAACGGAAAGAATTCGTTTTTTCATTGGTATAACCTCGCTTTCTTATTTTAAAGTGTGGATGTAACCAAGCTATTCAGAACAGCCCCCGGAAGGTTACCAGTTAACTTCTGTGAATTCCGGGAATTCGATGCTATCAACCTTCCATTCTCCCTCCTCTCTAATCATGGAAATCTCGATTGTGCCGATCAGCTTATCCTCATAATTGAAGGAGAGGACAACAGCGGCGTTCTCCTTGCTTTTTAGAACATCATCAACCTCCCACTTGATTTCTTGAATTTCAGATTTTAGAACACCCGCATATTCACTCTGGCCAATAAAGCCGACAATGGTATTGAAGATGCTATTCTCTGTAACCGAAGAAACAGCATCAATCGTTGCTCTTGCTTCGCCGGTAAGATGAGGATACAGTCCATCCATCCCAGAGGCATTAACATCGTCAATCATTTCCTTGAGTGCGTATTCGGGTGTATTAGTAACATAAACACCCATACCGATGATCGTAGCGGCAATCAATGCCACAATAGAAATGGTGATAAATAATGCTTTTTTCATAGTTGAGAACTCCTTTCGATTGGTTCTGTAATTATTATATCTGTTCAAAATGCTGATTTGTAATCTCAGTTTTACCTATCTCTTTCCTTGAAAAGAAGGTCTTGCTTTATTTGCTCTGCTATCATTATACTGAGAAAGGATTCGACTCTGTAAAATGAATTTTACCGAAAAAGGGAGACCGCATTTGAAACGGTCTCCCTTCGCAATGGATGTACTATGAATGATATGACAATTCCCACACATCGGCATATGTTCCTAAAGGCTCGTCGGACAGAATACACATCAATACAAAACACTCATACGGGTTTTGTATATATAGCTTTCCGAGAAAACACTCTTCAAGAATTGCATTCATTGATTCATGGAATTTCAAATATCTCGCTTTAGATTCGGGATATTCATCAAGTATCTGTGAAAACACAAAAAAGTTAAGGGTGATCAAATCAAAGCGAGTAACTTCTGCACTACCGGATAAAATGTCTCCGATACGTTGACGGCTAAACCGTTTTCCTGCAAACTGATCGTTCAATTTAGATGCTTTGCTTGGAGTTAAGTTCCCGTGTCTGTCAGTAGGAATTGCGGCACAGATAATATGTTCTATATCACTTTCTGTAATATCTTCTCGACAGAAAACCTTCCTCTTTGATCGAAATTGTTCAATTCGTTTTTGCTTTTCAGAATCATATAAGCGGTCGTTATACGAAAGCTTGTGGATATATTCTTGAACAGCATTTTCATATTCTTCCGCCTCATAAGCATTATACATTTTTGCAATCAAATCTCTTGCTTCATCATATAATTCATCAAAGCATTGCCTCGCTGTCAGACTCATTGCGGACATCTTTTCGTTTGCCTTTAATTTTGCCAAATGGGTTATTAGTGCAGCGTCGTCATGAATCGAGTGCATTGAATTCCTCACGCCTATTGTTTGCTCGCTATAAATACGTCCCATATCAAGCGAATTAGGTGGAGTATCGTTGTAAATCTGCCATAATTGTTCAAATTTAAGGTAGTTGTACTGCTTGTGATAGCAGTACCAGCATATTACCTCAAACGGATTCTTGGGGTTTATCTCCTGTTCTCGGAGAGCTTTGGTAAGAAACATATTTACATCATCAACGCTCATGTTCAAACCCAATCCAAGTAGAAAGACCACATTCCGCTTAACTGTTTGCTGAGTGAGCCAGTTTTTTGAAAGAGCACTCAGTTTTGCTGTTGTTGCAGAAAAAGATGCAGGTGTATGATTATCAGAGAATGAACTTCGGATAATCAACTGGTACTCTTTGAGGGGGATTTCGCTGAATTGATCAGACAACCCTGCTTTCAGATATATGTACCGTTTAAGGTAATCACCAAAAGAGCGGATTTTCAAACGGTGCTTAAGTGAATCATATATGAGCTGTGCGTCTTTATTGAGAAATTGCGTATCATCCACAGCATCATATAGTGATTCCCACGCAGCATCAGTAAAATCAAAATCTCTTATGTCATGGTCTTCCATATCACGACTTTTCCTTTCCGACCTTCGACAGAACAATTCTGGCAAGGACTAAGAAAATGACAGTGTAGATAGCCAAGATTCCCCATGAAGTCAGCAGATGAGAAGATGTAAATTCAAAGAAAGACTCCGCTTCGTGAGGGATCATAATACCTTCCTGCTGCAAACGCAATGGTAAATCATTAAGGTTTGCAGTAGTGCCATATCCCTCCATGCTCCAACGGCAAACGGCGATCCACGAAATAATTTCCGTTGCACCGCTTAATTTGAAGATCAAGCCGGAGAAAAGAATCTGAGGCATCAGCAAGATCGGTGCAACGGTCATTGCTCTGTCTGCATTGGTAAACAGCGACGAAACAAACAATCCCATTGCCGTAGAAGCTACCGCTGTAATAAATGTAGTGACCAAAAGTTCGAGAAACGGATGCGTTATAATCCCTTCTTCCGGTAAGCCAACCATTACGCTGAATACACCGGTAATCATCGCACTCTGAATCAAACACAAGATGCCAAGTACGATGATTTTTGAGGACACATACGCACTGAGCGACAATCCGGTCATATACTCTCGCTTCATGATGGTACGTTCCTTGCAGATTTCCTGGATGGCATTTAACATACCCACCCAGAACGCAGAACAAGAAAGCGCAAACAAAAGGCTCTTTGTCATTTCGTATTGTTCAAACTGTTTCCCGTCTGCGACAAAAGAAATCAGTACGGCAAGCAACGGAGCTTGTACCAAGAGCAGTAACAGGCGTTGCCTGTCATTGGCAACCAATTTCAGATAGCGGGCACTCAAAACACGAAGCTGCTTAAATCGACTTTCTTTGGATTTGCCGGAAACAGCAGAAGTTTGACGTACCTTTCCAGAGGCAACTCTGGACTTTTCAAACTTTGCGCTCCACTGTTTGGCTTGCTCGGTTATCATATTATATACGTCAACGATGTCGGAAACGCCGAAGAATGTCAACGCTTCATCATATGAGCCGAAGAAGCAAAGATTGCCGCCTTTACCCATGAATACGATCTTATCACACATCTTTAATTGGAGCGTACTGTGTGTAACAAGAATAACCGTTTTTCCACCGTCAGCCATACTGCGTAGGGACTGCATCAAGTTGCGCTCGGTTCCGGGGTCGAGACCGGACGCAGGCTCGTCCAAGAAAAGCAAATTGGGATCGGAAAGCAACTCAACGGCGATACTGGCTCGTTTTCTTTGACCGCCACTAAGCGATTTTATAAGACTATCACGTTTTTCGGGCAATTCAACCATGTCGATAGCCCTTGTAATAGCCGTTTCTCGTTCAGCCGGGGAGGTATCCTTTGGCAAGCGAAGTCTCGCCGTGTATAGGAGCATATCATGTAAAGTCAAGTTATCATATACAATGTCCGACTGCGGAACATAACCAACCAGTTTTTTCAGAGAATCAAAGTTCTGATACAGATTAACGCCGTTGATGAAAACCTCACCCTGCGTAGGCTGTAAGTAACCGCACATACAGTTCAGTATGGTGGATTTTCCTGCACCAGAGCCGCCAATAATGGCAATCAGTTCTCCCGGCTTAATATTAAGACTTACATGATTGCTTGTGACAAATGATTTTTTGCTCTTGCCACGTTTGATCACAATATCAGCCGCATCTACAGAAATGCCGCTTTTATAGCAACAATAGGAGAGCATTGCCGATGTAAAGATCAACTTGGAATTGGTGATGGAAATAACATCCTTCTCATGAAGCTTTTCCTTGCCGGAAACACGTTTGTTATTGACGATTACACCGTTGGTGCTACCACTGTCAACAATATACCATCCATCGCTTTCGTGAACGATTTTAGCATGGCACTTGGAAACCGAAACATGAGGAAGCGGAATATCGCAACTTTCCTCTCGACCAATAGTGAGTTCCTGCTTCCCGGAAAGTGGCATTGTATGCCACTTATTGTCCGAGTCAGCAGAAGAAAATACAAACAGAACACCTTCGGAAACAGTCTCCACGCCATCGTCGATACGAATGAAATCACCGTCACCGATGGAACGAGAAATGATTGCAGCGTTATTGTAGATCAGACCGTTTGTGCTGCCGGTATCTTTGTAAGCAGCCTTGTCCTCAATTACCCACGAATCCCCCTTATAAACAAATCTGCCGTGTTCCGAGGAAACGAGGTGGGAAGTAAGCGTAATATCGTTTTTTGGGTCTCGCCCGAAGTATATGAAATTTTTACCGAACTCATCGAGCCGGATAGTGCGTGGTGCAGAGTTGCCATCAAAGATGGTTACCAAAGAACTTGCAGCTTGATTAGCTGCACTTGTAAAGCGTGTTGTTTTATCGTAGTCTCGCATTTATATGCCCTCCTGCTTCTCAGTTTGGCCATAATTGAGCATCTGCGATGATAATTGCACCTTCATCGCCGCCATCGATTACAGATCCAATATATACATTTGCAACAATCTTTATATATTCGGCTCCGGCGATTTCTACTTCACAAATAAAAGCATCGGTCTTTCTTGTTATTGTTGGAGAAGTGTAAACCAAGCCATTGTCGGCATAGACTTGGATAAAAGCCTTACCGTTTTGACAAATTTCTGTATGTGGTGCAAGTAGCATGGAGAGTGTGCTGTATTCGCCATTTGTATGATACTCTGCAAAAACTTGGCGATACCCATTTACCTCGCCACCATGACCTTCCTGAGGCAAAATATTATCATAATAATCCGAAAATACTACATAATTGCATGCTGTAGAATAGACATTTCCGAAAGAATCCGTCGGATCCAAATTGTTCCACTCCCAACCACCATTGAATACGGAAATTTTTGAGAGTGATATTGGTTTTGCGTTGTTAATCTCAGACTGTTTGTCTATCAGTTTAGTATTACCTGGAACGATTTTTAACGCACTATTAATTACGTTAATTGCGTTTGTGAAATCATGATCTGTCATCAATCTATCAGCTTCAGCAATTACTTCATCAACATATGCGTTTTCATACTCATCTGCCTTATCCTGCAATTCCACAGATTTGGGGTAGGTTACAAGGCCGGTCTGCACCTTAACAAGCGCACCTTCATAATCTTCTTCGGCAGCCAAAGTGTCCGCTTCGCTGATGATAGAAGCAATCTGTTCCTCATCGAACTTGGAGTAATCAGCGGTTTCGGAAGTGGTCTGGCCGGCGGTTTCTTCCGGGCCGGTACTATCATTTCCATCAAGCAACTTCGGTACGGCGAAGATTCCTACACCCACAAGAAGAACAACTGCCAATACAACAGCAATCACAGCAGGCATTTTATTCTTTTTCTTCGGTGCAGCGCCAAAAGTGCTTACTGCCGGAGCAGACTTTTGGTTAGATGCAGTAGGAGCCTTGCGAACGGAAGTGGTTTTATCATAGTTAGCCGGTGCTCTACGCACGGATGTTGTTCTATCCAGATTGCTTGCACCCATCTGATATGTACCGTTGGCAACACTCATCAATGCCTGTTTCATTTCCGTAGCAGAGGAAAAACGCATATCGGGATCATAAGCACAGGCACGAAGAATGAGGTCTGCCATAGCAGGAGAAGCATCACACGGGGCGGGCAATTCTTCACCACGGATTCTGCGATCTACAGCGTTACGTCTTTCGTTGGGATTAAGAAGCTGCTTTTCGGTATCAAGGAACGGCAAGCGGTTTCCATTCAGCAGACGGTACAGCACAATACCAAGAGAATAAGTATCAACACGGGCATCATATTCGCTGCTGTTGGCAACTTCGGGAGCCATATAGTTGAACGTACCTTTCTGAGAAAGTCCGCCGGTCATATTCTCCATTTTTCGGGCAATACCGAAATCTCCCAACTTGAAATAGCCAAAGTCATTGATGAAAATATTCTCCGGCTTGATATCACGGTGAATAATATTGCGCTTTGCACAGATTTCAAGTGCCGTACAGATGTCGCAGCCAAGCTTAATAATTTCTTCTTCGGTCAGCTTCTTATCGCAGATGTATGTGTTGAAGGACGTGAGCAACTCCATACGGATATAAATATCCCAACCGATCTCATTTGCCTTTTCAACAACCTTGTAATCCTCGACACTTACAATATTCTGAGCACCTTTCAAGGACTCCATCAACTGAATTTCACTGACGAAATCATTGACAATGCCCTGGAGATAGGTTCTGGTGGCGTTCATATCCAGACCTTCAGAACGCAGAGAATCAACTTCGGAAGGATCGGCAGGAATAGAAATTACCTTAATTGCCGCATAGCTTTCCACGTTATGGTCTCTACGCACAGCCTTATAAACCACACCGAAGGAACCTTTTCCAAGAGGCTTTCCTTCGATTTGCCATTCCGGCCATATTTGTTTCAATACTTCAACAGACATATTCATACCTCTTTTCTTTTAGTGTGACGCTTCCGTTTGAAAAACCACCCGGATTGGCGTTCGATTTTACATAGAATAATAGTTGTGTTATCCTTACCTCCGTTTGCAAGAGCTTTATCAAGGAGCAGCGTTATGGCTTCCTCAATTGGTTTGGAAATAAGCATTTCGGTTATTTCTTCAACAGAAACCATATCGGTTAAGCCGTCCGAACATATTAGATAGACATCGCCATCGTTGTATGCTCCCCGTGCAAGGTACGGGTCTATTACTAATTCATTTGGTGGGATTCCAAGGTTTTGTGAAAGTGGTGGTTTCACTCCAAATGCAGAAACAGCAACATGATCTTTAGATATTTGTTCTAACGAGCCATCACATAATCGAAAAATCTTACTGTCTCCAATATTACATAAGACAACTTCCTTTTCTGCAAAGACAAGCATTGCTGCGGTTGTTCCCATAGCCGACACTTCATGCAATGTTGCATAATCGCATATTTCAGCATTTGCTTTATGACAGAACTGAGATAAATCAACGGTGGCTTCTTTTCCAATTTCTATTGTAGAGGCGGTTTTAGATGCGATATATGATGCGATTTCACCACATTCTTCGCCGCCCATACCGTCAAAGATTCCGAATACTGATATATCTTTCGATGATTTTGTACCGCAGAGCGGGAACTCAATGGGTGTATCATCAATGCCCATGTAGCGTCCATCACAAATGAAATTATCTTGGTTGATACTTCGGACGTTACCAATGTGGCTCAAACACGAATAGTGTATTTTATAGTGCATACTATCCTCCTCTCTGATGTGTTAATTATAATCTTTTCCAGATGCAATCTGTAAAATCGATTTTACTTAGAACTATTATTAAAAGGTACACCTTTTGATAATAGCCGAAATAAATCTTTCGTGTTTGGTGCAAGCATAAAATCAAGTACATAATTGTAACTTTTTCTCGCAAATCATTGAATTTTACGCCTTTTCGTGCTATACTATATGAGTATAATTGTGTCCAAATGCAGCTATCATAAGGTGTACCTTATGATAGCTGCAAATCTGTCTTTACGGCTTTTTACTGTTCTTAATCAGCCGATATTCACGCAACCTGCGGTAAAAAGTGGCTTCACTCATACCGCATTTCTTCAAGACTTCCTCAAATGGCAGTTTCTTTTGTTCCCATGCCCTCACGATTTTTCCAAAATCATCGGGAACTTCCTTTTCCAGTCTGCCGAACTTCACCCCTTTAGCCTTTGCTGCGGCGATGCCCTCTGTCTGACGCTTCTTGATATTTTCACGTTCGCTCTGTGCTACAAAGGATAGTATCTGAAGCACAAGGTCTGCAATGAATGTTCCCATTAGGTCTTTTCCGTTGCGAGTATCCAACATCGGCATATCTAAAACGCAAATATCAATACAAATTTCCTTTGTAAGCACACGCCATTGTTTTTGGATTTCCTCGTAGTTGCGCCCCAAACGGTCAATGCTGATAATATAAAGCAAGTCTCCGGCTTTCAGCTCGTTTACCAACTTCTTGTAGTTCGGGCGTTCAAAGTCCTTGCCGGATTGCTTGTCGATAAAAATATTTTTCTCGTCAACACCTTGCTCTCGCAAAGCAATAAGCTGACGATCTTCATTTTGGTCTGTGCTGGATACACGCACATATCCATATATTTTCATAAGATTTCCTCCTATAAGATGACGAAAGAGCCTATCTGTGCGAACGGCACAGACAGGCTCTTTAATTATAAAATACAATTTTGAATTAACTGGTTATCGTTCCCAAGTGTTACGATGCCGCTTGGTCTGCTTCTGCTGTGCCTGCTGTTTCTGACGCAGACGTTCACGGAGGGTGCGTGTCTCCGCTTCCTCATGGAGCAGATTTGCCACGTCACGCTTGCTGTCGTGCATCATCATCGGATCGTATTTCTCGCCGTAGGCGGCTTTCACACGTTCAACGGCAGAGCGTTCCTTTTCATCACGGACGGCAAGCCGTGCGTCCATCAGCTCGGCGGCATCCATATCGGCGGCTTGTTCTTTCAGCTCGGCGTACTGCTTCAAGGCTTCATCAAGCTCGGCAGAATATTTTTCTTCCTGCTCGGACAGCTTCTGCAGCGCCCCCTCCAAGGTGCTGATTTCTTTCTTCACATCAGAAACGCTCGCATCGTCGGAGCAGTCCAAAGAACGAAGCAGCATTTCCTTTTCGGTTTTCAGTTCCTCCAATTCTTCGGTCAGCTCAGTAATGCGGCGGGTGAGGTCATGCAGCTTGGGTATCTGATAGAACGGCGTTTCCTTTTTCTCTGCAAGCAGAGCTTTCCGTTCTTTGGATTTCTCCTTGATCTGCTGCACCAATCCCGCATAGCGTTCAAGCTCCGGCTTGACTGCCTTGACACGCTTGCCCATATTGTGCTTACCTACACCGATATGACGGAGCTGATAGCTGAAAATCAGCATACTGCTGCGTATCTTTTCCATCGCTTCCGCTATGGCAGGAACGGTATTCTTCACCGCCTGCATCAGCTTCTTGACCGTCGCTTTCAGTTCACGGAGCAAAGCATTGTCAGCCTTGATCTGACGGTTGATTTCACAGCGGTCAGAGATAATGCCCTTTTTCTCCAACGCACGGGCAACCACGCCCTCGTGAATGGTGGGCTGCTCGGTCAAGCCCCTGTCTGCATGGCTGCGGTGGTCGATGCGCTCGTCGTGTCCGTATCGTTCCAAATAGCGGTTGGTAACATCTGCCCACGCCTTGCGCCACTCCACAAGCTGTTCCTCACTATTCCAACGCTCGGCAATGGGATTCTGTCTGCCGAACTTGGTGCTTTTCGGGTGCTTGTTGGCTCGTTCATATCCGTGCTTCTCGGCTTCGGATGGCGGCATATACACTTTCTTGCGCCCGACCTTGTAAGGGTATTGCTTCTCCCATCCATCAGCTTGTGCTGCCTTGAACTCAGCGGCAGTAAAGCCTCGTTCCTCACCGTTTCTGACACAGAGATATTCTTTCTCGGTCTTGTACTGCCAGTTGCCTTGTTCATCCAACGGGCGCACAGTCAGCATAATGTGGGCGTGTGGATTATGACCGGGCGGGTACGGATCGTGGATAGCAACATCAGCGCACATCCCTTCGGCAACAAAGCTGCTCTGAATGAAATCGGTCAGAAGCGCTCGCCATTGCTGCGGTGTCAGCTCAATGGGCAGGGCAGGAACAAATTCACGGGCAAGGCGGCTATCCTTGGTCTTTTCGTTTTCCTCCACGGCGTTCCAAAGCACACCCCGGTCTTTCCATTCTGATGGAGCAAATTCCGGCAGAAATACGTCCTGCCACACAAGCCCCTTCTTTCGAGTGAAGTCATGCCGTACCCCATCATAGTCGTTTAAGATATTGGTACAGCTCAGATAAGCGGAAGCGGCAACCGCAGACCGTCCCGTACCTCTGCTGACCATCTTGGCTTCCAAGTGGTAGATCGCCATTCGTTCTCACCGTCCTTTCGTCCTCGTTTTTGTTTCTTTTTGCAAAAAAGAAAATGGGTGTCGCAGCAGAAGCGATACCCATAGCAGTGAAAAACATCAGGTTGATGTTTTTCACTGGCAGTTGGCGCAAGGTGGGGTACAAAATGTACCCCTGCTCACAAACGCAAAAGCGGGTGTGCTTGCGATAACTGCGTGGACAATGACAGCAGCTCTGCAGAGATGTGGCATTGTCCATAAGGCTTCCGCAGAAGCCGCATCCGCCTCGCAGAGCGCACGGTTGCCGCAGGCAATACCACCGCCCCTTCGGGGTGGTGAGTAAATGCACCCTTCGGGATAAAAGAAACGGGACGCTCGGTTGCCCGAACGCCCCTCGTCTCAAATCTTTTGTGCCAATCCGCATAGAAAGTCCTCCAATTCGTCAAGGTTCAAGGAAGTAATGCTCGGAAAGACCTTTTCAAGAATTGCTCCCTCCTGGATCAGCCGCCGTGTCCTCGCTTTTCGCTCCTTATTACGGTCACGCATATCGGCTTCCTCCAATCTGTGCTTGACTTGCAGTAATTTCTTCTCGTCTGTGGTCATAAAAAATCCTCCTGTGGTAGTAAAAATTGAGTTGTTTGGTATCAGACAGATACTAAATATCCGTCTGTTTGGTATCATGTTTTTTCTGTAAATCCTCGTAGTAGTAAAAATGCCCTCGTTTGGTATCACAGTAATACCAAACGAGGGCGATAGTAGTATCAGAAGCTGTCAGCGAAGTCCAATGCCGCCGAAATGTTCTCGTCATCTTCTGCGGTTGCCACTTCGTGAACAGTAGGCTGCGTGAATATCGGCATACCGACGGGCGCAAACCGCAAGCCCTGCTCAATCGCTTCCGTTATCCGTCTGAGAAATGCGTCCTCTTTTTCACGGGTTTCCAGATAGGGGTCAGAAGCAAGCCGTGTCTGCCGTTCAAAATGGTCGTTGATGGCGGTAACAATCGCCTTGCTGTAAGAGCGATATTGCTTTTTGTCCATCCTCTGCAAATGCTCGTAGGCTCGGCGGTCATCCTCATCCGCAAGGTTTAAGCGCAGAGTGGTCGTGTAAATCTGTTTCATACGATGCCGCCTTTTCTGCTCTGCTTCTGCTCAGCAAGCAGCTCATATCCCTTTGCGGTAGCGCAAATATCGTCATTGATGATAACACGGTCTTTATCGTAGCTGCCAAAGTTTTTGAGAATACAGCTCCCGCCGCCCACCACGTACAGGCGCATCAGTTCGGGATCATATTCATGCTCACGCAGTCTGCGGAAGATACCCTCTGCATACTCGGTTGCGGTATCACGGATAGCAGTCAGATAACGCTGGCTGATGTCTGCCGTACCGTGACGGATTACACGCTCAAGGACGGTTTCATCCACCGACACGCCAAACTGTTTCATCAGATTTTCACGCACCGCAAGCATACACTGATTGGTGCCGTATTTTTCGGTAAAGCACTTTTTCGCAAGAGGGCGGCACTCGTTGATATACATGACGTTCATCGTACCGTTGCCAATATCGCAGAGCATATTGATACCCTTGAACTCACGGAGCTTGTCTGCAACCGCAGAAAAGCCCTGCGGAAAAATATCTGCACCGACAAAATCAACATGGTACTCAACTCCCTTGAAAGTGAAGTCGGCGCTTTCGTTCTGCATGAGGTACTCTTTGAAGCCGTCCTTCTGTTCGCTCACCCAGGTCAGAGGAAGTCCCGCCGCAAGGTGAACACGGGCAGAGGTCAGCTTGCGGATGTTCAGCTCACGGGCAACAGCGGCAAGGGTGAGAATATAGTAGTCGCTGTCTGTCATTTTGTCGGAGATAAATTCCTTGTGTTCCTCACCAATGAGATAATATCTGCCCTCATATACGAGCAGATTGCTCTTGAAGGTCGGCTCCTTGTCATAGGCGGCAACGCCCGTCTTGAAACAGCAGTGGGCGGTCTTGATGTTGCCGTAGCCGTGGTCGATGCCGATGATGATGGGATTGGTGTTGTTGTTCATAAAATTCATAGTGATTCCTTTCTGCCGCTTTGCGGCAATACAAAAAATATTGATGATTTTGGTGGTGGTCAAATTGACCACCACCACGGAAAATATAGGATTGAGTGAAAGTTGCCAATTTGACAACTTTCAGTTTTAGCTCGGAGTGAAAAGTGCCAAGCAGGCATTTTTCACTTTCACGAACATAAATGAAAAGTCCGATTTTGAGACTTTTCACGTTGCGGTGATCGTCTTGGTAAGAGGTCAAAATGACCATTTACCACATACACAAACAGCGATTTTGGTAAAGTGCCAAGTTGGCACTTTACCACGGATGATTTGCTAAGTTGCCAGATTGGCCACCTACCACAAGTGGACAATTCGTCCACTTGTGGTGAAAAGGGCATAAAAAATCAAGTGGACATTTTGACCACTTGAAAACAGAAGAAGCGGATCGACATACATCAATCCGCTTCAAATATCGTTATGCTGTTTTTTGTTCGTTTTCCGGCGGTGCCTGTTCGTGCTTTGCTTCTCGCAGAGCTTTCTTCCGTTCGCCCTGCCGCTTGATCTGTGCCGCATACCGGCAATCATCAGAGCAGTATTTAACGCTGTTTCGTGTGGTAGTAAAAACCTTGCCGCAGTGTTCGCAGGTGATTTCACGGCTGCGTTCCTTTGCCGCTTCTTGCCGGTAATACTTTGCTCGGCAATTCACATCGCAGAACAGCTTTGCCGTTGACCTTGCTTCAAAGGTTTTGCCGCAGCATTTACAGGTCTGCGTGATGGGAACGCCTACGGTGCGTTCGCCGGATTTCAGCTTTTGGTAGCGTTCACGGCTGCGGGTACGTTCTTTCTTCAAAAACTCCTGCCGCTTGATTTCTTCCTCGGTCAGCTCCGGTGCGGGAAGCTCAAAATGTCCAATGAATTTCAGATAAATCTCGATTTCCTGCACTCTGTCTCCGTCCACCTTTTCGGGAGCGTGGACAATGATCTTGTCGATAAACTCGTTAATCATCATCGTAGTCAGCTCGGAAAAGTCGGTGTACTTTCTCGCCAGTTCCATAAACTGCTCCACACGAACGGTATCTTCCTCAAAAGAAGATACCCGCTGTTCAGCCTCCGTTACGGATGCCTGCAAGGATTTCTGCTCGGCTTCATATTCGGCAAGCAGGGTATCAAAGCGTTCATCGGTAATGCGTCCGATGGCAAATGACTCATAGAGCTTTTTAATGATGTTGTCAAGCTCGGCAATCCGCTTCTTGTCCTTGTTCAGCTTGCGCTTGGTTTCCTTGGCGGCTTCCTTTTGCTTGATCTGTGAAGCAGCCCGTACCTTTTCGGCAAATTCCTCTTGGTTGGAAATAGCGAAGGTGCTGACGGTACGGATGGTGTTCAGAACAAGCTCCCGAACCGCTTTTGTTCGGATATAGTGACCGCAGCAGGCGTGGGTGCGCTTTTGGTGTGCCAGCGTATAGGTGGAGCAATCGTAGAAATCAGAGGGATAGGGGCTGCTCTCCGTGCCGCCCTTGGAACGGTGGTTGGTCATTTTTGCTCCGCAGTCAGCGCAGAACAGAAGTCCAGTTAGCGGATTGGCTTCGCCAAGTGTATCGTGGCGTCTCGGTGTCTTTCGCAGTTTCTGTGCAAGCTCCCATATTTCCTTATCTACAATCGCTTCGTGGGTGTTCTCAAAGATCAGCCAGTCCTCTTGCGGATTCATAACTGGATTTTTGTCCTTGTAGGACTGCTTGTGAGAACGGAA
>PPYE01320956.1_pt1 | contig 13824 bp, 14 predicted proteins | sample 1559881 | NCBI WGS metagenome assembly PPYE01 (sample SAMN08240022, study PRJNA423297) | Human gut metagenome, whole genome shotgun sequencing project.
ATATAATCCTCGAAAAACAAAGACTCTCATGGAAGTCCTTCTCTAAATCAATTCTCGAATTTTACTCCTCAATATAAAACAGACTATTTGATAAGATTGATGAACTCCTCACGGGTTTTTGCCTGATTAAATGCTCCGGTAAAGTCCGAAGTCGTAGTAGTTGAATTTTGTTTCTGTACCCCACGCATTTGCATACACATATGCTGAGCTTCTATCACCACCATTACCCCCAAAGGATTCAGGGTTTCCTGAAGACAATCTTTTATTTGCGTAGTTAATCTTTCCTGCACCTGTAAACGTCTCGAAAATATATCAACAATACGCGGTATTTTGCTTAATCCGGTTATATATCCATTAGGAATATATGCGACATGTGCTTTACCCCAAAAAGGCAGCATATGATGTTCGCAGAGTGAATAGAAGTCTATATCTTTCACTATAACCATTTGTTTATAATCTTCTTTGAAAAGAGCCTTACGAAGCACCTCCTGAGGGTCTTCAGTATATCCGCTTGTAAGAAACTGCATGGCCTTGGCTACACGCTCCGGAGTATCCAATAAACCTTCTCTGCTTACATCTTCTCCCAACAGGCTGATAATACCCTTATAGTTTTCTGCTAATATCGATGTCTTCTGATCTTTGCTATCTGTTGACGGCATTTCTTTTTCTTATAATTATACCGGATCAGAATATCTGAAACGGCTGTTTATTACACGTTTAAGGACTCAGACTTGCTTAGTCTACGGCTACTTTTATTACATCTTCCACAATTCGCATTTCTCGTCCGAATGAAGGTAATTTATCTTTCATTTCCGACAAAGCCTGCTGAGCTTGTTCATGTGTTTTAAAATTACCGACTCTCACTCTCCATACCGGAGATGCATATGATATAGTCGCATCCATATTAGGATATGCAGATTGCACAGCATCCTTACGATACTGAGCTTCATTTTTAGAGCGTTTCTGATCACTCCCGCTATATACCTGAATACGATAACCTTTTGCCTTTACAAAAGTTTTGGTAGAGTTATTATCGGAAACTACCGATAACTGAGACTCGACATCAGTCGTTCCCGATGTCGAAGCACTGGTTCTGACTGTAGAACCCACCATGTTTTTTATAGCATCATCCTGATAAATAACAACTTTACCCTGTCCTGCTTTAGTTGTATTCAAATCATCTGTAATAGACTTATTCTGCGCTATAACCGAAAGGCTGCAGCTTAACAATATAAAAAATATGCAAGTAAGTTTATTCATAATTTACTAAGGTCGACAGACCTGTTTTTGCTAAATAATAGATTCTGCTATCTTATCTAAAGATAATACGGAGAGAGAGTATACTCCAACTCCGTATTACTCATATTATTTCTTAGAATGCGTCGATAATAGGCATAAATTTATCAACTTCAAGAGAAGCTCCACCGATAAGACCACCGTCTACATCAGGATTTGCAAACAATTCTTTTGCATTTGATGCATTACAGCTACCGCCGTAAAGGATAGAGATACCGTCAGCCACTTCTTTACCATATTTATCAACGATAGTTTTACGGATAAATGCATGCATTTCCTGAGCCTGAGCAGAAGTTGCAGTTTTACCTGTACCGATAGCCCAAACAGGCTCATAAGCTAATACGATCTTAGAAAAATCTTCGGCAGATAGCGCAAACAAAGCATTCTCGATTTGAGATTTTACAACAACTTCTTGTTTGTTAGATTCTCTTTCTTCCAATACTTCACCTATACAGAAGATCGGAGTAAGTCCGTTAGCCAAAGCCAAAACTACTTTTTCTTTGAGAGTAGCATCAGTTTCTCCATAATAAGTACGACGTTCTGAGTGACCAAGAATCACATATTTAGCACCTGTCGATGCTATCATTGCAGCCGAAACTTCTCCGGTATAAGCTCCAGATACTTTATCTGCACAGTTTTGAGCTGCAACACCGATTTTTTTATCACCGATAGAAGCTACTGCATTAACCAAATGTATAAACGGAGTACCTAGTACCACATCGCAATTTACTTTATCTCTATCAGCTAGAGCTACTTTAAGTGCATCTACTAAAGCTAAACCTTCTTGAAGAGTTTTATTCATCTTCCAGTTTCCGGCAACGATATTCTTTCTCATAATGGTATGATATTATATAATATAAAAAATTTAACAATATTCTCAATTCTTATTTTCCTCCGGCTCCTTTATCTCTGTAGGAGCTACACTTTTCCTATGGTACAATAACGCATCCAGAATCTTAACTATAACCAAAGGTACAAAGAACAAGAGGATTATCTTTGTTATATCCCGGGAATTAGGAAAATTATCTTTTTCGGGATGACCTACTGACAATTTTTCAATCGGTTTGTTCAGCATTCTTTCTTCGGGCACATCTTTATCTCCCCATTTGTTTATGATAACTCCATTCTTTATTAATAAAAGTCCCGGATTTGATCTCGTTATCGTTTTGAGCGTACGTTCATCAGTCAGGCAATAATCAAAATTGGTAATATTCTTATTTTCCTGGCTTAGAATAGTATCACGTGGAGATGATGTCAGACAATAGAATTTATAACCGTAATCTTTCGCATAATTATTGACATCTTCAAAATTACCCAGATTATTAATTCTCATTTCAGGCAAAGAATACGCAATCATCAGAAAGGTATAGTTTGTATCGGTCAATACCTCGTTGGTTATATCTTCTTCGGCTTCTATCTTTGTCTTCTGCCTATTCAGATAAAGCCTGTTTATCGAAAAATCATGAATAACAGGTTCTTCTCCTTCTTTTATGACTTTATTATAACGATCTACAAACACCCAGGTAGAATCCTCCCACGGATAATTATCTTCTGTGAATTCTTTCTTCACCCCGTCTTTTTCATAGATAAAAGTATTCTCATAAACAGGAGCTTTATCTCCTTCCACAGTCATCAGCTTAGGAATATCCGCTCCGATCTTATAGGGACGAAAATCGATCATCGGCTCATTGCTTGTATTGTATATACAAAAAACGATCCCGCAAATAATAATATACAATGATACAAGCCAATAGAATTTGCCGGTAAATAGATTAGTAATTCTTTCATACCACAAAAGAGTGGCTACAGAACATGCCATCAAAACAATATTCTTGAAAAATGTTTCCCAATTGGTAATAATCAGGGCATCTCCAAAACACCCGCAATCTTTTACAGGATTAGCTATTGCCAGATACAAAGTCAAAGGGGTCATAAAAAGCATCACGAGAAACAACAGACGTGATGTCCATTTGCGATAGAGTCCAAAGAGCATAAATATGCCGAGACACAATTCGCCTGCACACAAAATAATAGATATGGGTAACGATAAGTACAACAGATCCGAAAAGCCGAATGAAGTAAGATAATCCTGTACTTTATAGGCTGTTCCCAAAGGATCTATCGACTTGACAAAACCCGAAAATATAAAGGTAGCCCCAAGCAAAACCCGAGCTATCTCTACTAAAATTTTCTCTATAAGTGATTTAGTCTTACCCATCAATACCTGCAAAATATCGAATAATTATTCTTCGTCTTCCGGATAATTTAGTTTGATAAGCCCAAATATCGAATAATTAATCATATCCATATAATTGGCATCTACACCTTCAGACACAATAGTTTGTCCTTCGTTATTCTCTATTTGTTTTGTTCTGAACAACTTCACCAAGATAAGATCAGTATACGAGCTGATACGCATACTTCTCCAAGCCTCTCCATAATCATGATTTTTAGCAAACATCAGATTTTTAGTCTGCAACATATGCTTATCATACAACTCCATTGCCCGATCGGTTGTGATATCAATCCCATCGTTATGCCCTAATTCGAGTTGGATCAATGCTACAATTCCATAATTTACAATACCTATAAATTCGGAAGCAATACCTTCATCTACTTTAGTCACACCTTTTTCTTCGATACTCCTGATTCTTTTTGCTTTTATAAGAATCTGGTCAGTTACCGATTGCGGGCGAAGTATTCTCCACGATGCTCCGTAATCAGTCAGTTTCTTTTTGAATAAGTCCCTGCATATCGAGATAATGTGTTCAAATTGTTGTTCGGTATTTGGCATCTTTTCTATATAGATAAATTAATTGAAACCATGTCTTAATCAGCAGAAAGCATTTGATACTCTATTCAAAATAGCAACTATCTGCTGTTGTCACATTTGACCAATCAAACAAAAGCCTGGAGGTCTTTCCTTCTATGCAAAGGTATGAAAAAAAACAAAAAGCATAAGGAAAACCCTATGCTTTTCTGTATGTTAGTATTTTCGATGTATCACGAAACGCGCAATGTTTTGCCTAAACGAAGAGTCTCTGTTTTCGACATATTATTCAGAGAACACAACTTACTGATAGATAAACCATGCTGTCTGGCAATCTTACCAAGTGTATCTCCTTTCTTTATCCGATAATACGAAACTGTTCCTGTTGCGTATTTGTTTGTGCTGTTCGCAGAGGAACGGCTTGTATTCGCTGCTTTGAAGTTACGTCCGGGTCTTCCCAACGAATTAGTAACGACCAGATATTTATCCTTATGGCAGGTTTTATTTTCAAAGTCTATTACATCTATCGGATCGATAGAACGACCTAAGAAACGCAGTTCAAAGTGAAGATGCGATCCGGTTGAACGCCCAGTGTTACCACCCAAAGCGATAGGATCTCCCGATTTAACGACATCATTATCCGAAACCAAAAATTTCGAAAGGTGACCGTAAACCGTTTCCAATCCATTTGGATGACGGATTACGACATAATTACCATATCCTCTTCTTTCGTACTCACAAACACGTATCTTTCCGTCGAAAGCAGCATAGATTGTATCGCCGATCTGAACTTTCAGGTCAATTCCATGGTGCATTCTTCTGCCTCTGTGTCCGTAATTTGAAGTGGTATAACCCATTGTGGGCATTGTGAAGTTTGAAAGGTCGACTGTGTACGTCGAGGGGATGTCGTCTAATGAACCGTATATATTCACATAACGGTTATTCCAGATACTGCCGTATAGGTCATCAGATGGGATTTCATCTGCATCCATAATACGTTCTTCTTGCGCCTCTTTGATTAGTGATAAATCTCGCTTAATTTTTATACCGTCCGCGTAGAGGTCATTCGACGGTTTGCTGTGCCTTTGTTTGTAGTTTAGCTCCACTCTTGCTGCATCGTCTTTGTGTTCTTTGGTCTGCGCAAAAGAGCACAAAGGGATAAATAGCATTGTAGCTAAAGTACAGACTTTGATTGTTTTCAAACTCACGTTAAATAACTTTTTGATTATATACTGAATTATACTTCATCATTTGAATATAAGAATGATAATACAGCCTTCTTATATGCAAAGATTTCATTTTCTTCAAAGAATCTGGAAAGCTCAACTTCTGCCGCTTCGACCGAATCGGATGCATGCACAATATTTTCCTGGAAAGAGATTGAGTAATCTCCCCTGATAGTGCCTGCTGCTGCTTCCCGTCCATTTGTTTTTCCAACCAGAGCCCTTACTACCGATACAGCGTCAATACCTTCCCAGCATTGTACTATAACCGGCGATGCCATCATGGAATTTTTTACTCTTTGGAAAAACGGTTTATCCTTCAGATGCGCATAATGTTCATTCAGAATCGCATCGTCCAGCTGTATCATCTTCGTCCCTGCCAGTATTAAACCTTTGCGCTCGAACCGTGAGGTTACTTCTCCTATCAGTCCTCTCTGCATCGCAGAAGGCTTTAATATAACAAGGGTCTTCTCCATAAAGTGATACTACGTTTATAAAAAATACTGTTTCTCTCTGAGATGTGAAATATTCAAAGATAACACAATTATTTTGTTAATAACAAGTGTAAATGTGGTTGTTTTCATGTATTTAACAATGTCTCAAAATTTGACACATCGCTAAACGTTTGATTTATAAAAACATAATCAAATTGTCAAAGAAACATGTTTTTGAACAGTTCACATACTTAACTATTTTTAAGGTCTTTTCTGTATTATCGCCATACAATTAACAATAAAACAAATAGTTACACTAAAAAAAACATGTTTTATAGAATATTTTAGGGCTAAAAAAATCAAAATTCACAATTAGAAAAAGATGAGAAAACAATCATATTTCACAAGAAATATTTCTTCTACTTCTCATCTTATATCAGTTATTTTTCCTTTCGAGATTCAACATGATTTTATTAAAATATCTGCTATTTCAATATTGCCTCATCGCCTTTCTATATAGATAAAATACAAGTAATAATTTCGCTTACTTCTGAAAGAGAACCCTCTAACACACAGAATACAGATAAAACTCCAGCAAAGATCAATAGTCTCCAACTGTTAAAACGCATATCACATTAGCATCTTAAATACAATTTGCTCCCCAGGCAATAAATAAGTCTAAAACCTTAATTGGCAAAAACACGAATAAGTCTATTTAAATTTTATTAGATTTGTAATTTAGTAACAGAAAACACTTAACGTGTTGATAATTGATATGCAAAAGGTTTGAATCCTTATTCCGATAAAAAAATGAAAGACTTAATTATAGCCGATGCCCAGGATATAACCCGACAGGGATTAAAATCGCTCGTAAGCCAGATTAAAGAAATTGGAGTTGTACTTGACGCCTCAAATAAACCTCAATTACTCAATATGCTTTCGGAGAACAACGGCTGTATGGTCATTTTAGATTATACATTATCAGACTTCGCCTCCATCAATGAGCTCCAGATTCTGCACGAAAGATACCCTCTCGTTACATGGCTGCTCTTTTCGGATGAGCTGAGCGATACTTTTCTGCGAGAAATGGTCACTTACAGCTTACCTTTCAGCATTGCCCTTAAATCGAATACATTAGACGAAATAAAGGATGCCATTATCTCAACCTCATTAGGTGATCAGTTTTTCTGCAAACGGGTCGACAATCATATCAAAACATTAACCCGATCTCTAAGTGATCTGTCCGACAACCATCTTACTGCAACAGAGAAAGAGATATTAAAAGAAATAGCCTTAGGCAAAACGACCAAAGAAATAGCGGCAGACCGCAATCTCAGTTTCCATACTGTAATAACCCACCGCAAAAACATCTTCCGCAAATTGGAAGTCAACAACGTTCACGAAGCGACCAAATACGCTATGCGGGCAGGAATTGTAGATGTTTCGGAATATTACATCTAAGACAGCATTCTGCACTACAATTTCTTATTGTCCGCCAATGCTTTTATATTTCGCATAAGTCCGCTGTATTTTGCACGTTTTACAGCTGACCCTTTAAATATCCGTTGGTAATCTTCGACCTGCATGTTAGCCATCGAATCATAATCCAGAGACAAGAATTCGGCTTTCGGATTAAATTCTTCTGTCCTGTGAGGTCTAGCATATCTGTTCCAAGGACATACCAGCTGACAAATGTCACATCCGTACATTCTGTTATTCAACAACGGCTTAATACTCTCTGCAATCTCTCCTTTATTCTCAATAGTCTGATACGATATACACTTATTAGCATTCAACAAATGAGGTTTTTCAAGCGCATTTGTAGGACAAGCATCAAGGCATCTTGTGCATTTCCCGCACGAAAGACTTAAAGGACTGTCATAATCGAGTTCCCGATCTATCATAATCTCTCCGAGAAAGAAATACGATCCTTTTTTCGGGATAATTAGTAGTGTATTCTTACCGATAAACCCTAGTCCGGCCTTTACTGCCCAATACCGTTCCATCACAGGTGCTGTGTCTGAAAATACCCTACCCTGAACATCAGGAACCAACGTTTTAATAAAGTCGAATAACTGATTGAGTTTTTCCTTCATTACTTCATGGTAATCCTTACCATAAGCATAAAAGGCAAACTGCGGAGCATCTTCCGCTTGACGTTCTTGTGGATAATAATTGAGAGCAAGACTGATTATCGAACGGGCTCCTTCTACAAGTTTTGTCGGATCGATCCTCTTTTCGGTATTACGTGCCAGATAATCCATATCAGCCTGATATCCATCCGCTATCCACCTTTCCAGACGGACTTTTTCTTCATTTCCGATTGGTTCGGCACGACAAACTCCGCATGCATCAAATCCGAGACTGAGGGCATGCTCCTTTATTTTATCGCTATATGATATTTCAGCACTCAATACTTGGAGATACGTTTAATTCCAAATTTATCATAGGCAGCAGGATCAACACATATCTCTCGTTTAGTGATCTTATTGCGGAATATAACAAAATCGTAATCTTTAAACGACTTGTTCTTTGTTCTCTTCTGCATATCCTGTCCAAATACAAAAAGCTTACCTTTTACCGGTTGTGCCTCCCATATTTTTGACAGTTTATACTTATCGATAAGGTAATTTCCCGCAGATGCCGTAAATGCAGCATATCCGGCATTACTTGCCCGACGAAGCAAGACAGTCTTATTCGGATCATTCTCGGTCGCTTCGGTCGAATAATCCAAAGCTCGCCCCGTAATTTTGAGCGACAGATCGATGATAGATTCTATATCATCAGCCGGGTTATCAATATTGTTTTCGATAAATACAGCCAGATTCTTATCCTTCACTTTATAATTCTTCCTTCCCCCGTCTTCTTTATAACCGGTGACTCCTCTGTAAAGGGTTCCTCTGAATACGAATGCAGCCGCAAGTACGATAACAAGCACTACAAATATGGTAGCTAATTTATTCTTCCTCTTCTTTTTCATAACATAGTTTGAGTTGACGGGGCAAATATAGATAAAGTATATAGAAAAGCGATTCAATATATCAATAATCAGAACTTCTAAGCTTTACCGAAAGAAAGACCAAACACTTACTGTTACTAATCATTGTTTCTCCGTCAAATATTTCCAGAAACGTTTCGGCATATGCTGCCGCTGCAATCTCAGGTTGATCCGTTCTTTGATGGTCATTGCCTTAAAATAACCCTTCCATAGTTCCTGAAAGAGTTTCTCATCCTCAGCCATAAGGCTCTCGTCAAGTTTTCCGTTCAGCAGATGATTATCATCTTCGAGTGTTATTTCAGATGCAGTATGCAAGTCATAGAAATACCCGTATCTGCGCTTTGTATCGTATATAACCCACTTCTGATCGGAAAAACGATCAGAAAAATGGTTGATCACAATAGGCAGCGCATTATAAACAGGAGCAACGGGAGCAAAGAATATATCGTCGGCAGCCTTCTGAAAACGAACAAACATCTCAAGATAATGACCTTCGTGACTCACCTTACGAGCAATCTGATGTAATTCCAACACATCTTTATCTCCAAAATTAGTTTCAATGGAAACCTTACTGTCTATTGTTTTACGCATGTAGCGGAACAACAAGTCATCGCAGCCTTCCTCTTCCGACAGCCATGCATAAGTAATCATATTGCAAGCCTGTTTCGATAATTTCTTTTCGAGGGCTGTCCATACCCTCATCGACTTATCCTCCTGAGTCAATACCGTATAACTGTCTTCCATAAACAACGGGGGAATGTCTCCTTCTCCCAATAACCGATCAGGAAAAGTCTTGCGGCTATACGCATCGAATACGGCAGTCAGCAATCCCTCAAATGTTTTATCGTAAAAGAATACAAGCATTGATTTTTACTTATTCGGGAAAAATGATCTTCATCTGACGGTCATCCTCCCCTTTTCGTTTTTTAGGCTCAGTCAATATTTTTCGAATATAATCGGGTGTGGCCTCATTCACCGTATACATCGGCAACTCGTTGCAAGTGATAAAGTATTGAGCCTTTTTCATTACTATTCCCATCTTTTTGAGTTGTGATGAATTCAACCTTCCGTATTTGCGTGATGTAACAATCAATTTTGCGGATTTAACCCCTATGCCCGGCACACGCAGAATCATCGAATAGTCCGCACGATTAATATCTACAGGAAACATTTCGGGATGCCGTAATGCCCATGCCAGCTTCGGGTCAATTTCAAGATCAAGATTAGGAAAACGGTCATCAACAATCTCATCAGCCCTAAATTCATAAAAACGCATCAGCCAATCGGCCTGATACAGACGATTCTCCCTCACCAAAGGAGCACTCGTCAATACAGGAAGCCGTTTATCGTAACTATTGACAGGTATAAATCCCGAATAATACACACGCCGCATACTTGGCCGTTTGTACAAAAGCGACGACAGACGGAGAATATCCTTATCCGTTTCGCTGGTGGCTCCTACAATCATCTGTGTACTTTGTCCGGCAGGAACAAATCGGGGTGCAGATCTCATCCGTTTGCGGTCTTCAATACTCTGAAGCATTCCCTGCTGTATAAACCTCATCGGTTGAAAAACACTGATGTGGTCTTTCTCCGGAGCAAGCAGTTTCAGATTCTGCTCGGTAGGTATTTCGAGGTTTACACTCATACGATCGGCATACAATCCCGCCTCGTTTACCAGTTCCTGACTGGCTCCGGGGATACTTTTCATGTGGATGTAGCCATTGAAGCGATGAACAACCCTCAATTCCTTTATAGCACCCACCATACGCTCCATGGTATAATCGGGATTACTGATAACACCGGAGCTGAGAAACAACCCTTCGATATAATTACGGCGGTAAAACTCGATAGTCAGTTCCACCAACTCATTTACCGTAAAAGTCGCCCGTCGTATATCGTTGCTCCTGCGGTTTATACAGTATGCGCAGTCATAGATACAGTTATTAGTCAACATAATCTTTAGCAGCGAAACGCAACGTCCGTCTTCTGTAAAGCTATGACAAATACCCATGCCCCCTACCGTGTTACCCAAAGTACCCGCCTTATTCTTACGGACGGTACCACTGGAGGAGCACGAAACATCGTATTTAGCCGACTCTGCTAAAACTTTAAGTTTCTCTAATACAGCATCATTCATGATGTACAAAGAAAGAGATTTTGTTTAAAATAACCCTCCGAAAAAGTCTTAAAACAATATTTCCTGTTGATAAAGTTTGTGAGTGCTTAAAAATCAGAGAACAGAAAACAACCGATCATAAAAGGTAACAAAGGTCACACCGAATCTGCATATTTTTCATTGTCATTTTATTACCTCATTATATCGACTGTCCAATGAGGGATCATAAGCATCAGTAGCCGATTTCTGTCCTGCTGCTGCATACTTCCGCTCGATTTGCTGGCACCTTTCTCTTTTTTCTTCTTCGGTTCCGGAGAAACGGAGTAATTCAATCTGATCCGCTGTTTCCGGGTTAAGTACTGTGATCTCCCAGGGGCTCGGCATATTCTCTACTTTTTCTTCTATTTCACCTTCTTTTGCCATTGCCATTTTCAGCGTTTTTTCGTCTGCGGAATATTCTTTCATCGTCACTGTTTTTCCGGTCAGGTATATTTCGCCGTAATCATCTACGGCATATTTATATCGGGTTGTAGTTACGGTATAGCCATGCTCTAATCTCTGCTTGAGTATTTTTCGTGCTTTTTGAGCCAAACGTTCGTCACGTCCCGCACGGGCATCATCTATCATTTCCTTAAAATCGGAATGATTCCGTGCCCACTGATAAAATGTTTTACGGCTGATGTTGTGCATCATGCAGATTTCCCCCAATGTATACTCGTCTTGTTCGATTGCATCAGCAATCTTCTTTCCTAAATCTTCTGTGTACTTTGCCATAATCGAATGTGTTTTTTAAGTATAGATAAAAACACTCGGCAGTCAATGGGTAATAATAGAAAAAAAGGCCCTACAGGCCTCAAATAATCAGTTCTAATTTCATGTGTTTGCCCTACAACAAAAAGTCCTGAGACCTAAAAAACGGATGCAATATTAAAATTACATCCGTTTTTCTATTATTTCAATTCGATTTCCTGCTTCAAGTCTATCTCTTCCTTATCTGCTCCATAAAAATGAGCCTCGAGAAAAGCCAGGCTTTGATCAGGAATTATTTTAAAACCGAATCCGTACCGCCATTTCCATTTCCATTTTTGGGATGGGAATCCCTGGTTAATATATGCTGCGATATACGGATGTACATGAAGGGTAAATTTTTTCACTTCCAGCTTATTTACCAAATAGCTGATTTTAGATCTGAGTGAGTCGGTAAACAGGATAGATGGTTTGATTTCTCCTTTTCCGAAACATGTCGGGCATGTTTCAGTGGTATCAACCACCATCTCGGGACGTACCCGTTGACGGGTAATCTGCATCAACCCGAATTTGCTCAACGGCAATATATTGTGTTTGGCTCTGTCGCTGGCCATCAGCTCCTGCATTCGTGCCACCAGCTTGCTGCGGTGTTCACCTTCCGACATATCTATAAAATCGATTACGATAATTCCTCCCAGATCACGCAGGCGCAGTTGCCTTGCAATCTCTTCGGCGGCTGCCGAATTTACTTCGAATGCATTGTTTTCCTGTCCGGCTTCTTTTACTTTGGCTCGGTTTCCGCTATTGACATCAATAACATGTAAAGCCTCGGTATGCTCTATAATCAGATAAGCCCCGTTACGGAAAGTAACGGTTTTACCGAAAAGAGCTTTCATTTGTTTAGTGACAGCAAAATGATCGAATGTAGGAAGATCGCCTGTATAAAGCTTTACAATATCTTTCTTTTCAGGAGCTATAATACTTATATAGTCCTTAATTTGGCTGCAAACCTCTTTATCGTTTACGTGGATATCATGAAACGATGAATTAAATACATCTCGCAATAGCCCTACGATACGGCCTGTCTCTTCATAAACCAGAGTAGGCAGTTTGTCTTTTTGTATTTTGGGTAAATTCTCTTCCCAGCGTTTTACCAGAGTTTTCAGTTCGTTATCCAATTCAACGACTTTCTTCCCCTCTGCAACGGTGCGGACTATTACCCCAAAGTTTTTTGGCTTTATACTTTGAATTAACTGGCGGAGACGCGCTCTCTCTTCTTTCGATTTTATTTTTTGCGATATCGATACTTTATCATTAAACGGTATTACCACGAGAAACCGTCCTGCAAATGATAATTCGGATGTAAGCCGGGGACCTTTGGTCGAGATCGGCTCTTTAGCCACCTGCACCAATATTTCCTGTCCCACTTTCAGTATATCGCTTATACTTCCGTCTTTATCGATATCTTTTTCCAGTGTCATCTTCGACACTTGCGGAAATTTCTTTTTATCCCCCAATGCCTGCTTGTAGAATTTATCTACAGATCTGAACTGAGGTCCCAGGTCTAAGTAGTGAAGAAAAGCATCCTTCTTGTATCCGATATCTATAAATGCAGCATTCAACCCCGGCATCAGTTTTTTAACCCTGCCGGCATAAATGTTGCCAACCGCATACGAAACATCTCTTGCTTCTTTCTGAAGTTCTACTAATTTCTTATCCTCCAGTACAGCAATAGAGATTTCTTGCGGCTGAACATCAACTACAAGTTCGCTATTCATTTTATACTACTGTGTATTTGTGTTTCCAACAACTCCTGTCATAGGAGTTATTCCTATCAGATGCACAAAGAACAAACTTAAACCATTCTATAACCTTTAAGTTTGTTCTTGTAATTCTTTAAATAAGATTCAGAAGAATTTATTTTTTCTTTTTATGTCTATTCTTTCTTAATCTTTTTTTACGCTTATGCGTAGACATTTTATGTCTTTTTCTTTTCTTACCACTTGGCATGATCTATAGTTTTTATAAATTAATACTCAGTTATTTCTTAACTTGATTGACAAAAACTTTAGCGGGCTTGAAAGAAGGAATGTTGTGCTCTGGAATGATGATTGTCGTATTTTTTGAAATGTTACGAGCTGTTTTTTGTGCACGTTTTTTCACCACGAAGCTACCAAAACCTCTAAGGTAAACGTTTTCGCTTTTGCTAAGAGAATCCTTTACTACTTCCATGAAAG
>PPYE01662776.1_pt1 | contig 13824 bp, 16 predicted proteins | sample 1559881 | NCBI WGS metagenome assembly PPYE01 (sample SAMN08240022, study PRJNA423297) | Human gut metagenome, whole genome shotgun sequencing project.
GTACTGCTTTGCACAGGAAAAAGGGTTCGACGCTGAACGCTTTAGCTGGCTTGCGCGGTATGATATGTTTGCACACGAGAAGATAAAAAAGCTGCCGGACTGGCTTGGCGAAGGATTAAAACCGCGATTTCGCAATGCCATTTACCGCTTTCTCGACCAGCCGGAGAACCGCGCGCGGTATCTCCCCGAATACGACGACCTCACCGATACGCATCAGCTGATCCGGAACGTACACATCGAGGTATTCCCATTCGACCCGCGAACCGGTAAAAACAAAGAGTGTGCCCTTCTGTTCTCCTACCGGCGGCGCACGCTTGACCAAAACGCCGCCGTCTTTGAAATTGAGTTGACTTAAAAAGGCCTCGAATTGTCAAATCCGGCGCTCTTTTATTTGAACGCATTCATAAAACATGCCGTCATCAAACGATGGAAGAGGTACGCCCAATTTTACATGCTGTACGCCGTACTGCGGAACCGGAATAACAGAAATCACAGGGCCGGCCGGCTCTAGCTCCGCTTTCATTTTGGGACGGTACGTTAACAGCGCAACCGAAATCATATTTCATAAATACTCAGTTTTTGTTTCATCAGACTGCATAAAAGTCTGTGTCCTTATCTTTTCATTGATTCGTCAAGTCAGAAAAGCTGCGTTCTCTCTTTTGGCATTGTTTTTTTCCTGCCGTTTTGGCTTTTTTCCGAATAAGGCTTGAATTTGCTCCGACAAAATAATATAATGGTAAATAAGATATACTGTCGGTTTATGCTGTCTTTCACACACCGGCAGTATCTTTCTGTACACCTTTTCGTTTTACGGCGGCACGGAGGAATGCATATGCTTCGCACCACAACGCACTCTGTCAAAGAAACGGAGCAGTTTGCGAAAGAAATGGCGCAAAAACTAATTCCGGGTGACATCATCGCCTTTACCGGTGGACTTGGCGCAGGTAAAACCGCTTTTGTCCGCGGCCTTGCACAGGGGCTCGGCTGTGCGGACGAGGTCTCAAGCCCCACCTTCTCTCTGGTGCATGAATATGGCGGGCCGATAACGCTCTATCACTTTGATATGTACCGTATTCACTCGCTGGATGAGCTGTATTCCACTGGGTTTTTTGACTATTTGGACTGCGGCGGCATTATGGCAATTGAGTGGAGTGAAAACATTGCCTCCATTTTGGAGCAGGAGCGTTATATCGCGGTTTCCATTGAACCGGACGGCGAAAATGTACGAATTATTACGGTAAACGGAGGCGACCGCTTTTGAATATACTGGCACTGGATACCTCGGCAAAAACGACGTCCGTCTCAATTTCCTCGGACGAGCAGGTTCTTGCCGAATTTTCCGTTGTAACCAAGCGCACGCATTCCCAAACGCTGATGCCGATGTTGCAGGCCGCCGCTGCATCCTGCGATATACCGCTTGAAACAATCGACCTGTATGCGGTGAGCAATGGTCCAGGCTCTTTTACTGGGCTTCGGATTGGTATTGGCGCGGTTAAGGGCATGGCCATGGGCGCGCAAAAACCATGTATCGGCATTTCTACGCTGGAGGCGCTGGCGCAAAACCTTTTTGGGATGCACGGCATCATCTGCGCAGTAATGGATGCGCGCTGCGATCAGGTCTATACTGCGTCGTTCACTATGAAATGCGGCGTACTTTCCCGCATCACAGCGGATGAGGCCTGCTCCATTGACGCGCTCCAAAAGGTCCTGCGCGGATATATCGAGCCGATCACATTGGTGGGAGACGGAGCGGCGCTCTGCTACGAAAAGCTGAAGGAGCACATTCCAACCATTCAGATTGCCGCGCCGGAAAATCGCTTTCAGCGTGCATCCAGCGTCGCCGCATGCGCATACCGCCGCGCCGGCGAGGCGGTATGCGCAGCAGTACTAGCCCCCTTATACTTAAGATTGCCGCAGGCCGAACGGGAACGTCTGGCAAAGCAGCAGAAATTGGAGGAACTTTCAAATGGAAAATAACATGTTTCACACCGTCGCCGTTGGCAGCGACCACGCCGGCTTCACATTAAAAAGCACCTTGATCACCTGGCTTGCAGAGCACGGCTATGAGGTGCTTGACTGCGGTTGTTACACGTCGGACAGCGTGGATTATCCGGATATTGCAGAAGAAACCTGCAAAGCCATAACAGACAAGCGGGCCGACTGCGCTCTTTTGATCTGCGGTACCGGCATCGGTATCTCAATCGCCGCCAACAAAATAAAAGGCATCCGCGCTGCGCTTTGCAACGACTGCTTCTCCAGCAAATACGCTCGTCTTCACAACAACGCGAACGTCATCTGCTTCGGTGCAAGAGTGATGGCGGACGGCCTTTGCGAAGAGCTTCTCTCCGTCTTTTTAACCACCCCATTTGAAGGCGGCCGCCATCAGCGCCGCATTGATAAAATCGCCGCGTTGGAGCACCTTAAATAAACACCGCGTTTTTTCGTTGGTATAAGTGTCGACACAGCAAAAAGGACATTTCAGCGTGAAATATCACGCTGACCATTTAAAATTGACGTGCCGCCCGCCGCTTAAACGGCAATCACGGCGCATGCCGGAAATCTCCGTTTGCCGCAGAGGAGATTTTCCTTTTTGCTTCCGCCAGTGTTATTGCGGCAGAATGGAGTTTTTATGAGCGAACCTTTTATTATGGATCACCCGCTGATTCAACACAAGCTTTCCTTCCTCCGGGACAAGAACACCGGCTCTAAGGAATTCCGTGAGCTGGTTTCGGAAATTGCCATGTTGATGTGCTATGAGGCAACCCGGAATCTGACGCTTGAGGAAGTTGAGATCGAGACCCCGATCTGCAAGACAAAAACCAAGGTGGTGGCGGGAAAGAAGCTTGCTTTTGTCCCGATCCTGCGTGCCGGTCTCGGCATGGTTGACGGTGTAATGCAGATGGTTCCGGCCGCAAAAGTCGGCCACATCGGCCTTTACCGCGATCCGGTGACCAAAGAGCCGCATGAATACTATTGCAAGCTTCCGAACGATATTACAAGCCGCGACGTCATTGTGTTAGACCCGATGCTTGCAACGGGCGGCTCCGCAATCGACGCCATCCGTATGCTCAAGCAGCATGGTGTTACGACGATCAAATTTATGTGCATTATTGCTGCACCGGAAGGACTCGCGGCACTAAGAAAGGCCCATCCGGACGTACAGGTTTACTGTGCGGCTTTGGACGAGCGGTTAAACGAGCACGCCTATATCGTACCTGGTTTGGGTGACGCAGGCGACCGCATTTTCGGCACCAAATAAGTCATACAATCGTCAAAACACCGGCAGGTTGAGTCCTCCGGTGTTTTTCTTTTTCGTTCATGTCTTGCTATTTGGCAGTCCGCGTGCTATGATGAAGAAAACGCCCGCCCTGCGGAGAGACACGGCAAAAAGAAGGTGCGGATTATGAAATGCAATCAGATTGTGAAAACCGTTTCTGTGCGGTATCACGCGGACGTTGTGGTATGCGGCGGCGGAACGGCGGGTACGTTCGCTGCGCTCGCGGCGGCGGATGCCGAAAAAAGCGTTCTACTCATTGAGCAGTTCGGCGGCCTAGGAGAAACTGCTACCCAAGGGCTCGTAACACCGGTTATGAGCTCCTATATCAAGGGCGAGACGAAATGTTCCTATCTGGCAAATGAGCTGATTGTGCTTCTAAAAGAACGAAACGCGCTGGATGATTTAACCGGTCGGATTTTTGACCCGATGATGGAGCAAATGTGCTTAAAACGGAGAATCAAGAATGGAGGAATGCGGCGCGGTATATGCATAATAGCCCTCGCCGCTTCGGCTAAATGTCGATATTCCAACTAAAAGGAGATGTTCTGCCTTGAATCTGTATCATTGCCAGCGCCTTTTGCTGCGCACGGAGGAAGAAGTGACGGAAAACGGCGTGCGCGGAATCCGTTTTGTCTGCGACCGGTCCGGTCTGCATTTTCTTCTGCCGCTCACATCCGTTAAAAGTGAAAGCGAAAAAATTGCGATGCTTTGCTCCTGCTGTGAAAAAAACTGTCAGCGTTTAAAGGATCATCGCGTTCGATAAAAGTTCCTGCCTTTCTTGTTAAAACGCATTGACCCCTCCCCTCTAAAAGGGATATAATAAAGTAAAATGAATACGCTCGGGGGCTTAAACCATGCTTTTACTGACCGCAGATTCACTGAAAAAAAGCTACACAGAACGCCGTCTGATTGACGGCGTTTCCTTTTCCATAAACAGCGGAGAAAAAATCGGTGTGATCGGTATAAATGGTACAGGAAAATCCACTTTACTGAAAATCATTGCAGGCGAACTTCCGGCGGACGAAGGCTCGGTTACCACTGTTTCAGGTTTGCGGATCGGCTATCTCCCGCAGTCTCCGCATTTTGAGGAGGGCTGCACCGTCCTTGCACAGGCAATGAAACACGCGTCTGCGTTTCAGCACGAAACCGCCGAATATGAATGCCGCGCCATGCTCGGAAAGCTCGGCCTGAACGACATGGAGGCTCCGGCCGCCCTCCTCTCCGGGGGACAGCAAAAACAGCTTGCGATCGCCTCAGTACTGGCGGCGCCCTGCGACCTGCTCATCCTAGACGAGCCGACCAACCATTTGGACAGCGACACCATCGAATGGCTCGAACAGCGCCTTGCCGCTTTCCGCGGGGCCGTGCTCATGATAACGCACGACCGCTATTTTCTGGATCGTATCTGCAATGTGATCTTCGAGCTGGACGGCGGGAAGCTCTATCGCTACGACAATGCAAATTACAGCCGTTTTCTCGAAAGGAAAGCCGAACGGATGATATCCGAGCAAGCCGCCGCACGCAAACAGCAAGCGCTTTACCGAAAAGAGCTTGCATGGATTATGCAGGGGCCAAAAGCGCGCGGCACAAAACAGCGCTTTCGTACGGAACGCTTTGAAGAGCTTCAAAAAAATCAGGTGCAGCAGGAGACAAACAGTCTTGCGATGAATACGCTCTCCTCCCGTCTTGGAAAAACCGTGATTGAAGCGCAGGATCTTTCAAAATCGTTTGGCGGGCGAACGTTGTTTTCCGGCTTTTCCTACACCCTGCTCCGGAACGACCGCATCGGTATCATCGGGCCGAATGGCTGCGGCAAAACCACACTGATGCGGGTTCTGTCCGGCGCGCTGCCTTCTGATACTGGTTCGCTCAAAGTCGGGCAAACCGTCAAAATCGGTTGGTTTACACAAAACAGCGCGCCGCTTGATCCCAACGGCCGCGTTTACGATTATATCGCGGATATTGCGCCTTCGGTACGCACCAAGGAAGGAACGCTTTCCGCCGCACAACTGCTCGAACAATTCCTTTTCACTCCGGAATTACAGCAAATCACCATCGGGCGGCTTTCCGGCGGTGAGCAACGCCGGCTGTATCTGCTGTCCGTCCTGATGGAATCGCCGAACATCCTCCTGCTTGATGAGCCAACCAACGACCTCGACACCCAAACGCTCACCATCCTTGAGGACTATCTGGAGCATTTTGACGGCGCGGTTATTGCTGTCTCGCACGACCGTTACTTCTTGGATCATATTGCTTCCTTCCTGTTCGCCTTTGAAAATGGGACAATTGTCCCATATGTCGGCGGTTACAGCGACTATCTCTTGGCACGCACCGCCGACGAAAAGCAGACGACCAAAGCCGACGAAAAGGAGAAGAAAAGGGCACCGCGTATGCATGCGCAAAAGCTCCGCTTTTCCTATAAAGAGCAGCGCGAATATGAAACAATCGACGCCGATATTGCCGCACTGGAAGAGAAAATCACTTCCACAGAAGCGGATATTGCAGATGCGGGAAGCGACTATGAGAAGCTTCAATCCCTGCTTGCAGAAAAGGCTTCTCTAGAACAAGCGCTCGCACAGAAGATGGATCGATGGCTCTATTTAAACGATCTGGCAGAACGTATCGCAGCGCAAAACGCAGGCCCGACTTGATCCAGCGTTCGCCTATACAAACAGGAGCGGAAAGTTAAAAAACTTTCCGCTCCTGTTTTTTTTACCTTTTTAACTCGCATTTTGTTTAGGAATCGTTATAGAGAAAAATCAGCCCCAGCAACAACGTAAAACCGCCACAGGTTAAAAGATAGGCTGCTCTTGTCTTTTTGGATTTCAGTCCGGCTCCAAAAAAGCCCATCAATGCAACCGCTACTGTCATACACAAAATATCGATCAGACTTTTTATCTGAACCGAAATGGTCCATGCAGAGATCAGATCCGGCATCAGATTGGCAAGGAAATGACCGCCCGGGAGAATCAGAAGCGGAGCAATCTGAATGGCATTGCTTTTCCGGTGTGCACGAAGAAAGATAAACTCCATCGCACCGAGAATCAGCAATATTGCCAGCGATTCTACAACCATGATGTTCCGCCCCTTTTCGACGCATTAAAATGCGTTGTTTAAGATTTCTTTTGCCTTTGCGTTGTCATTGGTCGCCGCATAATAAACATATGCGCCTTTTGAACCGATCACCGCAGTTGTCAGCTTCTCAGTCTCCTCCGGCGTATAATCCGCCGCAGTGTCTTTCACCATGTCGCGTCTTGTCTCCATCATCTTTTTGACAGAATCCGCTTTGGAGGCATCCTTCAGCTTTACAACAAAAACCTCATCCGCCGTAATGCCACTGCCTGCAAGGATGAAAGCCATATCCTCGATGTCGTCCGCCGTCAGATCATAACCATACGCGGCAAGGTTTTCAACACTCTGGGTTGCCATTTCAGGAAACTCAATTGCCGCACGCAACTCGTCCACAACATCCGCCGCCTTTGGGTTCTTCGCCTCCTGAGAGCAAGCGGCTGACACCAAGAGCATCAATCCGCAGAGAAGCACTGCCATCCACTTTTTTGCATTTTTCATACCGCAAAATCTCCTTTTAAACAATTTTATCAATGTAGCCATCCGACTGAACCGCATGTGTCAGATAATACTGATACATTGCCTTATGGCCATTGCTTTTTAAGTGCATTCCGTCGCCGGCATCATAATCTGAGATGAGATAGCCGTTGTCGTCACGCAGAACTTCCTGTACGTTGAGATAATATACGCCTTTTTCCTGAGCCAACTTATAAAGCCGATCATTAAAGTCGTTGATTTTTTTCGTGTTAAACGAATCCCGGATATACTTGGAATTTTTTGTAATCGGCGTCACAGACTCCACATAGATCATTGCATTCGGATAGGTTTGATGCAGCCGATCCAGAAACTTTCCATAGTAGTTGATATGCGCCTCGTTGGAGAGACCGGGAATGCCGTTTGCACCGATTAAAATATATATTTTGCCCGGGTTCGGCACTTGCTCGGCAATCGCCTGAAACACCGTCCTCTTTTCGGTTCCACTGGTCCGATAGACAGGCGTGTCATTCACTAGATTCATAATATTGACGTTTTGCTCAGCAATAACGTTTTTAGTCGGAAGCACACCGTAAACACGCAGTCCGACGGAAATCGAGTCCCCGATAAAGACCGCATCGTCAAAATAAGAGGGATCCGCTGCTTTGGTCTTGGCGACCAGCGTTTCCGCCTTGATATGCTCCGTCTTAACACCGGGATTCTCCGTATTATGATCGTTTTTATGAAATGCCTGAATCATTTCAGCCGTTTCTTTTACCGGCTCAACATTGATCGCATTGCTGAACATCTTCTGTGCCACGATCGAAAGCTTATCCACATTTGGGCGCGTCAGATCGTCTGAGATAAAAAACGCAAAGGAAACAGCCAGCGTAATGGAAAGCGCCAGAATAACCGAAATCAGTATGAGAAAAGGCGCGCGGCTCGCCCGCCTTTGCCGGACAACCCGGCGGTTTGACTGTGCCATAATCCACCTCCATGAAGCAGGCGGAACCGAGATCCGATTTCACCTTTGCTTCTTTAACTTAATATGGGCACAGATTCCATCTTTTATTACCACACAACCGCATAAAGCACGGCCGGCTTTTGTTGAAAGGCCCAGCGGTCTGCAAGGCCGAAATCTGCTCATAATCTGGCTTTATTGTATCACATATTGTGGATGCAGTTGTTACAAATTCGTTACAAAGTGCTGCACTCTCCTGCCTTACAGTTCAGACGCCTGATAGGAATGCACAAAGCGATTTATATACCGTGCCACCGTCTCAACCTCTTCCCTTTTCAGATATGGATGCATCGGCAGAGACAGCACATGGCAGGAAAGATATTCGGACACAGGGAAATCGCCCGGCTTGCAGCCAAGATATACAAGCGCCTTTTGCAGATGCAGCGGACGTTCGTAATAGACCATCGTTGGAACGCCGGATGCTTTTAAAAGCTCCTGAAGTTCCGCGCGGTTTACGCTGTCCGGTAGAATAACAGTATACTGCGCCCAGACACTCTTACAGCCCGCCGGAATCTCCGGCTTTTTCACCTCGCCGCACAAAAGCTCGTGATACCAAGACGCGGCACGGTTGCGAAGTTCAATTTCCTCGTCGAATAAGTCCAGCTTGCAGTTTAACACGGCTGCTTGGATGGTGTCGAGACGCGCATTCAGCCCAAGCGAGTTGTTCTCATACTTGGTTTTTCCCTTGCCATGGACACGCAAAGACCGCAAACGCGCCGCTGTTTCATCGTCGTTTGTAAAAAGCGCGCCGCCGTCGCCGTAGCATCCCAGCGGCTTTGCGGGGAAAAACGACGTTGCGGAAAGATCGCCGAGCGAGCAGGCACGCTTTCCATGATATTCCGCACCGAATCCCTGCGCGCCATCCTCCAAAACAGCCAAATGATGCGCCTTTGCTATACTTCGGATCGCATCATAGTCGACGACCTCCGCCGTAGAAAAGAAGGTGAAAGCCGGAACAAAAACTGCGTCCCCCGGTCCATAACCTTTTAAAATAAGCGCCATGGAAAGCGCATCCGTCCCGTTTGAACAGGTGACGCAGTGCCTTACTCCCGCGTATTCCGCAAGACGGCGCTCCAAAACGTCCACATCCTTGCCGAGGATAAAATCCTGCCGGACAAAAAGCTTGGCAAGCGATTTGTCCAGCTGCGGTTTGATGCGTTGATACTGTGCTTCCAAATCAATAAATTTCAAATTGAAGACTCCTTTTTAAACACACATGCAATGGAGCGGCCGATGATTTTCAAATCCTCCATCACGCCTGCCCGCGGCAGATAATCGAGGTTAAACCGCATTTTATCCGGCAGAATCCGCTTGAGATAAACCCTCTCCGGATCATCCTCTGAAGAGAGCAGCCGATTTTCCTCCTTGTATTTCACGCTTGCATTGCTGAGCATACCGGGCGGCAGTAAAAGCGTCGCCATCATCTCATCGGTATATTGTTCCACATAACGCCGCACCTCCGGGCGTGTGCCGACAACCGACATCTTTCCCGACAAAACATGCAGAAGCTGCGGCATTTCATCTAAATTTGTACTGCGAAGCAGCGCGCCGAAGCGTGTGATGCGCTGGTCATTCCGGGTTGTGAGCTGCAAGCCGAACCGGTCCGCATCCGCTGTCATGGTACGGAATTTCAGAATATAAAACGGGCGTCCGTTTTGCCCGATCCGCTCCTGCTTAAAAAAGACCGGCCCGCCCGAGGTGCATTTTACCAAAAGGCAGATTAGCAAAAAAAACGGCAATGTGGCGGCAAACGCCAAAAAGGCCGCCAGCCATTCAAGAATCCGTTTCCATACAAGTGAAGCTCTCCTTCTTTGCAGGATTTCCGCATAACGGAAAACGGCTTTGTTTTGCATCCGGCGGGGAAGATTCTCTGGGTGCAACACCATGCTCATTTTGTTTCCTCTCCCGCACAGGCGGCGGCAAACTGCTCCGCCAGAATGCGATAATCGTGATATTGGCGGACATACCGGCTTCCGTTTGCACCGAGACGCGTACGCTCCTCCTCTGTCATCTGCAAAAGCATCTGGGCGCCGGAGGCGATCTCCTGCGGATCCTCCGCCGCAATGCGAATGCCGCAGTCCGCCTCTGCGACTGGGTTGTTTGAAGATTCCACCGCATATAGGATCGGGCGAGCCGACAGCATATAGTCGTAGATCTTATTCATTCCGACACCGTAGCGGTAAAGCGGCGTTCGCTTTGCACCAATATACAGCGCGTCTGCAAGACGAAGCACATTTTGAACTTGCCGCTTCTGCACAGCCGGTAAAATCGTAACGTTTGAAAGATCGTTCTTCCGCACGGTTTCTTCCATTTCCGCTTTCAGTGGGCCGCCGCCCACCAAAAACAGCTGCATGCCGAACGGCAGAAGCGGCGCGGCATCAAGCAGATCGTCCAGCGCGTTTGCCTTTGAAAAACCGCCTAAGTACATGAGGATGCATTTTCCCTTGGCGCGGGCTTTTGCAACAGCGCGCAGAACGCTCTCCGGCGCATCTTCCGCCGGCGCGTCGGGAACTACGCCGTTTGGGACATAGTAAAACGGTACATTTGAAAATCCGAGCTCATGAATATGGCGGTCCGCATGCGGCAGGATGGAAATCACCCCGTCCGACAGACGGTAGGCGTTGTTTTCGGCCTTTTGCAGACTGCGAATATACGGATTTTTTTCGCTCAGATGATACAGCTCAATCAGTGATAACGGCCAGAGATCGTGAATCTCATACAGGACACGGCACGGTTTCGCGCAGCAGTCGGCAACCCTTCTCGCCTCCCGCACATCGTAGGGATAGGTCGACGAAGCGACCACCGCATCCGGCCGATAGGCCTCGGCAATTCGCGGCGCATATCTTTTCAGCTTGCGCAGAAATGTCGCCATATTGAGCATGCGGCGGATGTCGTTTTTGCGGTAAGCCGGTGTTTTCAGCCAAACATACCGCACGCCTTCGATCATTTCCTCTGAAAAATCCACAGGCACGTCGGGATTTTTGCGGCGCAGGTGGGAATAGCTCGCGGCCAGTACCGTTACATCGTGTCCGAGCTTTACAAGCTCCCGCCCGAAATAAAAGGGTCTGAACTCCATACCGTAGCCGTCGTTCCCGGCATAGTGATTGATTATCAGGATATTCATACAGTTGATTCCCCCGGTTCACAGCGATAAAGCAAAAACAGCTTTTGCGCTTCATTCTCCCAGTTGTACTTTTCAAAGACCGCTTTTCTTCCGGAAGCGCCCATTTCTCTGGCTATATCCGGGTGCCTGACGATATAGTCGATTGCTTTTCTGATTTCCTCGGGCTTTAAAGGATCGACGCAGACGCCACACTGTGCGTCGTCGACAATCTCACTCCAATACGGGAAAGCAGACGTGATCACTGGAAGCTGCGCCGTCATATACTCGAACATTTTGACCGGAAGCGAGATCAGATACTGCGGGATTGGGTGCAGCGTCACAAGCCCCGCTTTCGCCCGCTGCAGCACATCGCACACTTCCTTACGTCCGAGGAAGCCTAGATATTCGACATTTTGCCATCCCGGGTGCTGTTTTGCGCGCTCATACAGTGCTTCCGTTTCAAATTCACCCGCAAGGATAAGCTTCGTATCCGTTCCCACAACTGCTTCAAGCATTTCGAACAATCCGCGGATCTCGGTAATGCCCCCAACATAGCACACGCTGTTTTCGCGCTGCTCCAACGGCGCAAAAGAAGCCGCTTCAAACTCGGAAAGCTTCGGATAATTGCACACCAACACGGTGTTCCGGCAAACGTTGCGCAGGCGGTCGTAAATCGCCGGCACAGCCGCGACAGCGCCGTAAAGTTTTTTTACAATACGCATCTCCCGCCGCTCAAAAAAGCGGGAAGCGATCTTTGCAAACCACGGCTTTAAATACGGCTTGTTGAGAATTTGGCGCGGCACATCCTCATGCACATCGTATATAACCCGTCCGAAACGGGTAAGCCGTCTGCCTGCGCCCAAAAGCTCCGGGTCGTGAAAGTGGAACCAATCCGCCCCGGTCGCTTTCGCCGCCTTATAAAAACGGTGAGAGGCAACAACTATACGCTGCAAACGTTTTTTCGGCATCGGCACCCGAACAAAGCGGATTCCGTCTTTATCCGTTCCCGCATAATCAGGGCAAAGAATGGTTACGGAAAATCCCTTTTGCCGCAGTGCCTTCGCCTCTTTATGATAAATGCGCACATCGTCATGCCGGTGTACGCTGGTCATGATACAGATCTGTTCGGTCATGCCGTCTCCTTTCCACTTTCCGCTTCTCCGCGCGACAGCCGGCGCGTATAAAAAAAACTGTACAGATACAGCACCGTTTGCGCCGCGCCGAAGCACAACATCATTATATATGGATTGTGCCATACGAAATATCCGATCAGAAACGCCGCAGCGGAAGAAAGGCAAAAACCAATCTGCCACTTCATATCAAAGTTTTGCCGCTCCGCAATATATGCCATAAAGGTGAGCGGGCTTACGACAAACTTCACATAATAAAACGGCGACATCATCACAATAAAATAGGCTGCCATCTTCCATTTATCTCCAAAAATCGCCGAAAAGACCGGAACCGCTCCCATCATCAGCAGAACAAATGGTGCGATCGCCGCAAGTGCGAGCGTCTTGCCGGTGGTGCGGTACACCACGCGGCATTCGCCGTTTTGCGCATAATCGCGGGAAGCTTTCTGGCGGAATACATCGCGGATTGCTTCGGAAATAACCGTAATTGGCGCGCCCAGCACCTTGTTCATCATCGTGTACTGCCCGACCACACTGCTTCCGGACAGCGCGCCCAAAAGAAACACCGGCAGGTGCATCGCCAGATTGTTGACGATACCCGCGGGAACAGAATATTTCGGAAATTTAATGTAATCGACGGCAAGCTCATGTATCCGCGCAAAGGAAAACCTGATCCGATATTTGCGGTAATCCATCGCCATATAAACGACCAGAATCAGCATGACGGCGATCTGAGCTGAGAGATATCCGAGAATCAGGCCATACCGCCTGTCCGGCAGGACAAAGGCATAAGAAATGTTGAAGAACACGAACAGCACGCCCTGCAAGACACGGTTGACCGCAAGCTTAACATAGCGCTTGGTGCGGTTGAGCCAATAGTTGCAGGAGTAATAGATGCCGAGCACCGCGAGTGTTACCGGCAAAAAAGCAAACCAATCGGGATCTACGCCAAATACAAACTGCGCAGCCAGCACCCCTGCCTCCAGCAGACAGGAAAACAGGATGGATGCCCCTGCCGACAGCAGCGCCAGCAGATAGCCGTCGTTGTCGTCCTGCGGCAGCATGACGGACAGTTCGTACCGCCCCGTCGCCGCAATCAGCAGGATGGAATAGGCGGTGTTTAAGTATTGATACAGCCCCATCGCCGTGTCATTATAATAATTGCCGAGCCACGCAAACGAAACGGTCTGCAAAATCATGGAAATAACCGTTCCGGTCATTAAGATGGTGGAATGCCGCGCGTATTCGCTCTTTTTTAAGCGGGAAAAAAGGCTCATGTTAAAAGCGTCCCGTAAAGTCGGTGGAGGCGCATTGCGCGAGCGGCAGGTGCACCGGGCGGTGCTCGGCGGCGGAGAGATAGATCGCCAGCACCAGCTCCAAAGCACGCCGTCCCGCTCTCGCATCACAAAGCGGCGCGCGGTCTTCACGAATGGCTGCGATCACATCGCGGTAAAGCGGGGTGTGGCCAAAGCCGTAGATGTCCGGTGGCGTCTCGGAAAAGGCGCGGCAGACCTCCGCTGCGTCCTCCGTCTCGTCCCCAAAGCGCCATTCCTCAATGCGATTGACCGACTTTCCGCCAGCTTTCACCGTACCGCGCTCGCCGAAGAGATAGAGCGTCTCCTCCAGGTTTTTCGGATACACGTTCGTTGTGCCCTCAATGATACCGTAGCCGCCGTTTGCAAACCGGACGAGCGCAAGCCCTAAGTCTTCCGCCTCGATATAATCATGCTTCAGACGGTCCGTATACGCC
>PPYE01560251.1_pt1 | contig 13823 bp, 10 predicted proteins | sample 1559881 | NCBI WGS metagenome assembly PPYE01 (sample SAMN08240022, study PRJNA423297) | Human gut metagenome, whole genome shotgun sequencing project.
GCTTGAAACAAATAAACATTATCAATTTTATTCATTAAAAAAATCACAGAATGAAAGTTAAAAAAATCTTATTATCAATGTGTGCGATAGCGGCATTGGCAAGTTGTTCGCAGAATGATGACGTGGTTCCTGCTGGGGCGGGCGGTGAAGAAGCAAGGGTTGTCCTTAAGCTGGAGGGAGACGCTGTGGATACAAGAGCCGATGTGCCAGCTACTGAAGAAGGTGCCAAAATTAAGGATATTACTGTATTCTTTTTTAATACGACAGGGTTTATTGTGGGTACTCCCAAATACATAGGTGTCGCGGCGGATATTGCTAAACCGATTACGACCACTACGGATGCTTCTCAAGTGGTTGTAATAGCTAATCTAGGGAGTGACGAAACAACTACAGGTAAAAAATTAGCTGGTGTGAGCAGTATTGACCAGCTGAAAACAAAAGTATTTTCTTCTGTTACTACTACCACAAATCCCACAACCAAACATACAATTAATCAAACTAAGGATCGTCTGTATATGAGTGGAATGGGGAAAGTGACGATAGGTTCAGATGGTCTGACTGGTACTGCAACAGTAAATCTGCATTTCATATCGGCTAAAATTAATAAGGTAGCTATTTCATGGAAAGCTGATAATACAAACCAGAACTATTCAACTCTGTCTGTTTTTAAAACAGATAAGTCTAAATGGTTTGCCATCAAACAAGTCTACTTAATGATGTCTCAGACAAACTCACATCTTTTACCTGCAGATGCCGTAATCGTTCCGGCAGGGACGGTAACATGGGCTGGTGCGTTTGCTCCAGCTACGGGTTTGGCGTTTGCAGGGGGCTTGTCGTGGGGGAGTACTCCGTGGGTACCAGTTCCGACACCAACTCCTCTTCAAACAGATACTTACTTAGTAAAGACAGATCTGGCTGCTAGTTCTGCCGGAAATCAAGTGGCGAATGTCATTGCTGATAATCCTTGGTATTTGTTTGAAAATCCTGCTTCTTCTGATAAACCGACTGGGCTTGTAGTTGAAGTAGTATGGAGATCTAAAGACAATGCAGAGTACAACAGTGCTGATGTTTTAACCAAATATTTTACAATCTATTTTGGTGAAAAGAAAGCAGGATCATCTCCAGCTAATCAGCCGTATCTTGAGCCTGGAAAAACTTATGATATCAGTTTAAATCTGAACGGTGATTTTAAACCGGGCGGCAATGGTGGCGGTGGTAGTGACGATCCGTCTAAGCCGAGTGTAGATGCAAATATTACCGTTACGGTACATCCTGCAAAATGGACAACGACTGCTGAAATTACAAAAGAGTTTAACTAACTTCACAACTAGCTTTTTCCTTTAAAATGGGGAAAGAACATTCAATAAAATCGGTATGTGCCCGATTGTAAATCTGCATTCGGGCGCACTTCCGCTTTTAATCGGTAACAAGAAAGAATATCTATTATGATGATAGGCAACATTAAATTCCGGTTTCAACCGGGGATATTATCCTTTATGTTCGTACTGCTACTGTTGTCGGGATGCATAGCTGAGAATAATGACGATTGTTTCAGAGGTGTTCCTCTTCAAGTGAAATTACCGGCAGGTATTTTACCCGAAACAATGCAAGACATAAACATCTATGTATTTGATGGTAGCGACCGCTTGCTGGACATACTACCAATACGCAGTTTAGAGCCTGTCATTTTAAGCTATCCGGGCATACCCAGCCTTCATTGTATTGCTTGGGGCAACACACAGGATGGTACAATGTATGTCAGTCCCCTAAAAACGGGCGATCCGCTCTCTGCCGGTTTCATTTCTTTGAAACCCTCTGCCGTCACAAGGGCACAGAAGAGCATTTTCATCTCTCCCACCGATTTATTCTATGGAGAGCTTAATGTAGACAATACTTCGACGTCCAACCGCATTGAGGAAAAGGAAATGTCCGTTTCCCGTATGGTGGCGTCAATGAATATAACCATACGCGGGCTGGAGCTTCTCAGCCAGAGCAATGAAGGCGTTTACTCCATTGTGGTGCACGAAACTGCCAGTCGTGTAGACTTTGAAGGCCGTTACGGAGGAGATCCTGCTTCTTATGCGTTCTCACCCCGTTTTGAAGCCGGAAAAGATTACATCATACCTCCTTTCAACCTTTTTCCTACTACGGCCGGTAGCGGAATATCCATCGATATCTATCGTAACGGCAGCCTGCTCAGAAGTATAAGTACCGATAGCGGGAATCAACCCATCCTGCCAGTTGTGGGTAAAACGCTGAATGTTTTGTTGAACTTCAGACTCGATGTGGATGTGGAATTGGCACTCACCGGGTGGGGAGAGGAGTATATCTGGAAAGAATACAACTGATTTCCATAGAGTGTAAAACTATAGAATGATGATAAAGTAAAGAATATGAAGAATAAACCTATATTGAAGTTGAACCGGTTGGCAATGATTATTCCTGCGGTGTTGGTGTTGCTGTCCTTGTCTTCCTGCCAGCAGGAGGAGCCGTACAGTAACCGGACTCCTTCGGGCTCTACCCTCGTAAACCTTTCTGTTTCTGCTTCCAACAGCGATGTGACATTGGTTTCCGACGATCCCGCTTCGGCTATCAAGTCCCTTTGTATTCTTCAGTTTAATGCGAACGGAAATGATTTCGGAACCTTACGGCATGTGGGCATCGGTACGGAGAATGTGGCAGGTGGTGGAAAATACAGTGCTACACTTCTTCAAAGTGTAGACACAAATGATAAATACAAGTTTGTTGTGCTTGCCAACTTTCCTAATGGCTACGGTGTCTTCCAGGGCATGACAGGCAAAAGTTATGCTGCAGTGCAACAAGTATGCCTGAGCGAGGAAGTTTCCGAAAACCTCGGGTTTGATACAAATAATTGTTTTCCGATGTTCGGAATACCTAAAGACGGAACTCCTGAAGTTATCGACGAGACCTTGGATTTGGGGAGTGTCTCTTTAGTGCGTGCCGTAGCGCGTGTGGATATCGGTATCGGGAGGAAGGATGTCAATGCCAATACTTGGAGCAAAAACGGGGTAAAATTTAATATGACCCAGATTCAAATCTGGAAAGCGGGAAAACAATATGCATACATGCCTTTGGAAGGTAGCTTTTCCTCTGCCGGAGGTGCACTGACCATAACCGCTCCTTCTCCTGTAGGTGCTGTGGCGACTAAAGCCTATGATAATACATATATAACAAGCGGCACTTACTGTGCGGAGAAAATTTATCTTCCCGAAGCTGATTTGCAATGGGGAAGTGTATATGATACCAAGCATACGAGCCGTCTGGCAATCATCGTGGGGGGGAAATATAACGGTTCGCAGAAAGAGACATTTTACCGGGTGGATTTAACCAACGACCAGACCTCTGAAACGATGAACATACTACGTAACCATATTTACCAGCTTACCATAAAGAGTGTAATGGACGACGGTTATGATACAGCTGAACTGGCCTATCAAAGTATACCGAAGAATATAGGCTTTACAACTGAACTTACTCCATGGACGGAATCTTCTGGGGTTTCCGTTCCTTCAATAATCGGCTACCGTATGGTATACCAAAAAACGAATGGTGACATATTGTTGTGGAATACAACTACCGGACTGAATGTTCCTAAAAAGAAGGATAAATGGGTGGGGTATAATTACGGCTTTAACTATAACGGATTTTATGGCGAAGCAAATAGCCTTTTTGCCCCAATGTATCCGATAGAACCTCAAAACGGGCAGCTATATCACACAGTAGAGGATGCTTTTGATAAAGAGGGAGTATATCCCTTTCTGATGGTATCGGCCGATGATGTCTCTGGTGCGGTACGCGGAGATACCAGTCCGTGGAAAACGGGTAACACCCTTACGGCCTTTGACATCTGCCGCAGCTATCAGGGAGATGGATATAGTGACTGGAGACTTCCGCGGCTTTCTGAATTGGCTTTGCTCTATTTAAACAGGGGGAACCTGGAGGCAATGAGAGGGTTTGCTCCGCTAAGCGGAACTTACTGGAGTGGTTCGGAATATCTGGTAAGTGACTCGAAGGACGATAGAAAACACTCCGAACGGGTTTGGACGATAAATTTTGACGAGCCAAATCCCGGTAATGCAGGAAACCATGCAAAGACAACGGATAGATGTAAAATCCGGTGTGTACGGCAAATGCAGTAAATGAAAAAATATCATATATAATAAATATGGATACTCAAAAGAAACATAGCTTATCCGGATCAATCGTCCTTGCATCGTGTTTTATATTATTGGCAGGGGCATGTGATAGTATCGACCGGATTGAGATGGAGGCTCAGACAGAAAATGTGCTCCTGAATTTCAACGCGTCGACGATTGATGCAACCACTACTGAAACAAGAAGCGTTGAGCACATCGAAGGATTTACCGAAAATTCCTATGATTTTGGTATGTCTGTTACTAAAGATAATGCATCACGGGGTGAGATTTTTGAAGGATCCGGTGATCTGACGGCAACCATGAGCCGTGTTTCGGAAGGAAGAGAGTGGAACTGGCTGTTCAGGAAAAACGTTGATAATACACCTGTTACTCCTCGCGGACCGGAAGGAAAACCGCTAAGAGTAATAGCTTATTATCCTGTAATCATCGGAACCGAGGCTTTCACTAATGGAATCCCGTTTGATTTCACACAAACCAGTAACCTCAGACAGACCGAAATACTCTATAATACCAACACTTCATATACGATAACTCCATCTGCCGCAGACAAGGTGACTATTCCTCTGAAATTTCAGCATGCCTACTCGTGGATAATTATTAATGTGACGAAATATGTTGATAAGGGTACCTATGACCTGACCAGTGTAGCCATAGACAACCTATCGGGAGGATGGATTAAAAACAAAGGAAATATCAATCCGGAGACGGGGTTGGCAATGAAAGGAGCTACTGAGGGTCCGATAGGAGAAGTCAGGGCTGCACGGGCTCTGAGCACCGGTACTCCTGTAACATACGAATTTCTGGTTCCGGCATTTATGGATAACGGGGTTAAAGACGAAGACGTTGTCATCACACTGATGATTAACGGACACAAAGAAATATTTCCCCTTGAAAGAACACACCTGAACAAAGACGGGGATAAATATGGTTTCAGACAGGGCTATATCAATACTTATAACCTTGAATTCAAAAATTCATCTCTGAATATGCGGCTCTTGAACTGGACATCAACAAATATTAGTGGGAATTTTGGTGCAAGCCCAGCTACTCCTACAAATTTTGTAACGATAAACTATAATAACTACTCGAATGGTAGACCGGCTATGTGGACGACTGCTGGGGGGATGCCTTTCCCTGCAACAAAACCTGTTTTTTTGGGTAGTACAGACCATAAGTTCGATAGCTATCTCACCACTGTGAGTTATGGTAGCAATGGAGATTATGTAGCTCCCAGTCCGGTGATGGAAGCTCCACCATCTGGAGGTATAATCATTGAAGATGATTACAATGTAGCTACTAAAGAAAAAGTTTGTTCGATATTTCAGATGACTACGACAGATGTTTCCATTGAATCGGTACCGTGGGAAAATGAAAATGGAGAGCTGGTTGCAAAAGAAATTTGCAGGAAGTATAACGGGGGTGGCTTTCATGACTGGAGACTTCCGAGAGCATCCGAACTCAGGGCATTATTTATATATTTAGTATATAATGCCGGTACTGGTACTCCACTGTCAAAATTGAACTTCAATGAATATAGTGCAGACCTAAAAAAACTTTATTGGACAGGAACCGAAGTAGGCGAGAGTCAGGCATGGGCTATGTTTTATTATAATGAGGGTGATGGTATCCATAGAGGTCCTAAGATATCTTCGCTAGACAAAAAAGCAAGGCTTTCTGTACGTTGTATCCGGGATGTTAAATAACGATAATTAGATAATCTTGTAAATGAACCATATCTTTATGATTAGAAAAATAATATTTTCAATATGCATGATATGTCTGTTGTTGGCAGGGTGTACGGACGATGACATGATGCCTTCATCCCAAATATCCCTATCTTCAAAAACTGTCCCCGTCAGGCTGAATTTCAGCACCGAGGCTTTTAATACCCCATTGCAGGGTGATACACGTGCGGAAGGGGAGAGTTCTGTTTTGTCCGTATCCAATCAGGATATGGACATAGAATTAGTGAAGACACCCGTCACAAGAGGGGCTGCCGCGGCCATTGATAAAGAAACCGCTGTCTATAACTATACCGTATTACAGTTTGCCGGAACGACAGAGACTTCTTTGTTGTTTGGTAAGACGACATATCCTTGTCCGGAAGGGATAATCAAGACAGCGGATGTAGAGCTTCTGGCAACTACAACAGGAAGCGGTGGGGGTGCCGTTAAGCATCGGTTCGTGGTTATAGCAAACGTTGATGCGACGGATTTTAATGCTTTGCAGACAGGCATTTCCACTTATTCGGATTTGCAGAATATGAATATTTCACAAGCAGGAAACCCTATCTTCCCTTTACATAAAGTTACAACAGCAAACGGAGTGAAGGATGCAATGATAATGTGTGGTTCGGTTGATGCTATCATAAATACCGGTGAATCCAAACAAATATCCATTGCTCTACAACGAACGGTAGCAAAGGTTACTTTTAATATTAAGACAGATAATCCGGCGTTTAATAAATTAGAGAATTGGGACCTGATATTAATGAGCATTCCCAATAAAAGTTACTTTAATACATTAGGGCGCGTTGCTGTTTTTCCCGCTACTGATCCTATGAATCAGTATGCTGCTTATTGGGCCCAGCCACTTACCTCGACACAGGGCGAGGCTCTTCCCCTGAATGGGAAGTTTTCCTATCTCCCTGTCAATCTCCAGCAGCCGGTAGTGACTGTCACTCAGTCCACCCGCCGTGATAATGCACCAATCGGAGGCACTTACCTTCAAATTATGGGAAGGGAGATGTCACCTCTGGGAGTGATTGCGCTGCCTGTAGTAAAAGATTTCGTTCTTTATCAGATCTATCTGGGAAAAAACCTGACTACCGATTTCAGTGTGTATCCCAATTATGACTTGACTTACAATATCACGCTGAAGGGAAGGGCGGACGAAGATACCAATGTAGTAAGATTTATTCCCGGCTATTTCTCCGGAGGACTTAAAGCGTATGATTCAAGTGGTGCCACCTTAACTTCAATAACCGATCCGGCTGCCAGAAAATGGGAATATTCCAAAAGGCTGGAGGCATATTTTAAGGATAGTCCTTATCCGATGATTACACAGGGGCCTATTGAAGAGGTTGGCAGACTGGACTTGAAATGGTATGAAGGAAATGCATACAATAATCTTGGAGCGACTTCCCTGACAAACGGTTATGACAATACCAGAAAGTTACAAGGAAACTCTACTACTTTTTTACGGTATCCTGCGGCTTTGGCTTGTTATTCGGGACTCAATGGTTTGAATAGTGTAAGTGAGGCATCGTTTGCATGGTATCTTCCCTCCATTTCAGAATTGGTGGGAACATGGATTTCTTCTGCAAGTACGGTAAATCAGCTAAGTACCAGTTACTGGTCGTCTACCGCCCTTAACGATAACAGCCAAAGGGCTTTTATAATCACGAATGAAGGGGAAGTTAAAACCGCACTTGTCAACAGTGATACAGACCGTCATTATGTGAGAGGCTTCCGGGACCCCGATGTACCTAACGTCAATCAATAAATACAACCTGTTAAAAAGTGAAAATTATGAATTTGAAATATTATATCATCCTGCCTGTTGTTTGGGTCTGCTTCTGCTTTCCCTCAGGTGCTTTCGGGCAATATATTAAAAAAGAGACTGTCAATGGCAAAGATTATGCCGTTATTTATTCGGAAGGATTGGCAGGAGCGGCCCAATGGAACTTGGGATTCAAAATGATGAGAAACGGTGCAACCATCCGCCATCAGGTTACCCGTGGAAACGGTGGAAATCTGATTGTCAATGACAGGATTCCGATGCGCTTCATTGTCGCTCCTACTGATGTAGCCGGCGTCACTTGGATGCAGGCTGAAGGTGCAAGCGATGGTAATGGAGATTTAAATGCAAATTTTACGCCAGCTACTACCGGATGCCGTAACTATGGCAATACCGCCGATGGAGAAGGTCGTAAATGGCGTGTTCCTACCCAGCGCGAGCTGCAATTGATGTGGCTGTTTCGTGAGCCTGTGGGAATTATCTATCCGGCAGCACAGATGGAAAATGTATCGTCAAAAATATATTGGGCTGCCACAGAGGAAGATGCTGCCAATGCATGGTATTTCGATTTCAAACGGGGTGTGCCTCAGTGTGCCTGGCAGCTTAAAACGACTTCAAGCAATGTGAGATGCGTAAGTGATTATTAACCAATAATAAAATGTAATATGGAAATTCCGGTATTAGCAAAAACGATGGAACTTGACAATCTGTATCACATCTATCTTTTTTATGTTGATGATAGGTGGTGTGCATTTGGCTGTTCTGCGTATTACTTGAGTATCATGTATCCTGAGTTGGATGACTTTACCGAGGCATTTTTTACGAGTGATGGAGACTGTCTGCCTTTCCTTCCCGTTACCGAACCCTGTCTGTTAAACCTCTCAGATTACTACAATACCCTGGTCTCGGATACCCATATACAGGTTAGCGTTCCACCTACGGTCTATAGCTATCGAAATGGCTATGACAAATGGTGCACTAAACTATTTGTTGACAAAAATAAACTTCATATATTGAAACATCAATGAGACGAATCATACGATATTGTTTATTATTCTTTTTTCTATTGTTTGCAGGTAGTCTTACGAGTAATCTGCAGGCACAGTTTTATTCAATACAGACCAATACGCTTAAATTGGCTACCACTACTTTCAATGCTGAGGGCAGCATGCTTTTGAGTACCCATTGGACGTTGAATCTTGGTTTTTCTTATAATCCGTGGAACTTCAGCGATACACGTAAGATAAAACACTTTCTGATAGAACCCGGTGCACGGTACTGGTTCTGGCAAACCTATGCAGGTAGTTTTATCAGTATGTATGCCATGGGGGCCCGTTACAATGTGGCTTGGGATGGTCTGTTGGGTGGTGATTACCGTTATCAGGGATGGGGGTATGGTGCCGGAATGACTTACGGACGTTCCTGGTTGCTGAGTAAACGCTGGAATATGGAAGTGGAGGCAGGATTGGGATTGCTTGTGGCTCCGTACACAAAATACCGTTGCGAACATTGTGGAGATAAGGTAAAATCGGGAACTTACTTTTTACCGACTCCTAAATTGGCATTTAATCTTGTTTATTTATTCTGAGGTTGATTTTTTATTCGACCCACGAGTGTATGAAGAATACTAAAAGTTTCTATATTATATTTCTGATAATGGTTATTACTGCATGTACGCCATTCGGTCTTCTCCATAAAGAGCAGCCCAGGGTGACACTGGCATTGCCGGCCAGGCAGGAAACGGGGCCGATGAATGTGGTAAAGCGTGATTCTGTTAGCTTGCCTCCGGTTTCAAATTTTACATTTGTCAATTCTAAAGGAGATTCTATTCCTGTGGGTATGTCTGTAGAATGGGATAGTATCCATAAAGAGAACTTGACTACGCTGGCTCTGGATGAGGTTGTGGTGTCTGCCCGTTCTACCCGTAACACGGCGGAGCGCAACGGGATGGTTAACATAGAATTTGTAGTAACGGTGCCGCAAGCCCTGCAGAAGGATAACTGGATGCTTAATATCCGTCCGGTATTAATGCGGGGGGATACGCCCGATTCATTGAAAGAATTGCGTTTCACGGGCCAACGTTTTCGGGAGGCACAAGAGCGGGATTATCGGCATTATGACCGTTTTGTCGAAAAAATCATCCCGGATTCTGTCAATTTTTACCGGACTTATGTAAACTATCATTCTTTCGAGCGCTATCTGGAGCGTTTGAAGTGGTATAAACGCGGGTTAGAGAAACGTTGGGCAATACAGGATGCCAGGAAACGTCGTCCGGACCCTTTGCTGTTGCGTTTTGATATGTTCAACCGTCAGGTAGGCAGGCGGGACAGCCTGATGAAAAGTCGTATGTTGGATAACTCTCAACGAATGATTACCCGGCAGTGGTGGCGATACGGTCGTGCATGGGAGCGGATGAATGACACCTTACAGTTTCAAAGTAGGCATCTGCTGGAACGTTTCCGCTTCTTCAACAATAAATGGGCCGATAATGCCGCTTTCCAATCCGATGGACTGATAGCCCGCAAGAATTATTTTCGCGACAAAGCACTGAGTACCCCTATGTGGCAGGCAAAGCGCGCACTCTATAAAGCGGGCCCGGATGCTGCGATACGAATATATGCTTCTCGTTTTGGCTATTTTAATGATAAAATGGAACGGCTGGATGCTACCCTTTACCGATATTATCGTACTAAAGGCGCACGTGCTGAAAGTAGGGAAGGAGTAAGATTTCTGCGAGCTTTTATGGTGGGACGTGATACTACTTCGTCGTACCTGAACCGCAACCAATTAACGGAGAAATATATTCGTCGCTACGAGAAGGTGAAAAATTTTTTCCCGATGTTTCATTTCCGTCGTCCGGATCCGGATACGTTATCTCCTTTGTGGGAGACGAGGACACGGATAGATACAATGCAGACACGGCATACATTGCTGTCGAAGTTTTCAAAAGAAGATATATACGGATATTATGTCCGGCAGCAACAAGGGGTATCTGATAGGGGAATGATAGGACCTTTTCGTGGTCTTCTGCCTCTATATACCTATCATCGTGATTTGCCCGATTCTATAGTATTGCGTGTCCCGGGACGTAAAACACGGCGGGATTTTGAACTCAGCCGGTTTGATTCGGCTACTACGGTCAATCGTTATATCGGTCGTTACGAGTTCCTGCGGTCAACTTATCCGCAATACCGTTTGATACGTAAATTGTATAACATACATCCGCCTACTCTGCGGCATGCGGCCCGGCAGGCGAGCTATGAAGAGCGACTGGCACGTATCAATTCTCTTGATTCGACCAGTCTGATAAAGATGTTCTATAATACACAGAAAATTGCCCGTAATGAGGCGCGTAAGGCGATGAAAGATACAAAATACCGTGATATCGTTCGTTTTCCGTTCAATCCTGAAGCGCAACTCGATACGGTGATTTATGCTACTGATCAGGTACATTTCCTCTACTCGCAGAAAGTACCGGCAGATGAAAATTCGGCACGTATGAAGGTATATGTAGTTGGTGATGTGCTGAATAGTAATGGAAGCAGGTTTTCCCTTCCGTACTCGGATACGCTGACTTATCTGGTGAGTTCGATGACTAAGTTTGTTGACAGGACGCCACGCTTTGTTCGAAAAATAGTTACCCGTGATGCGGAAGCAAATGCTAGTGTAAACTTTTACTTTCCAAAAAACAGTTTTCGTATGGATGAAACTATTGACATAAACCGGCAGGGAGTGAAGCAGGTACATAACCTTACTCTGGCATTAATGACCGATCCGGTATATATCATAGACAGTCTGACGCTTTTGGCTACCTCGTCACCCGAAGGTAACTGGCACGTTAATGGAGAAATAGCCCGAAAACGTGCGGAATCAATCCGTAATATCTTGGTGGAAGACTTCAAACTGCTTTATGATTCATTGGCTATCGGTGCTGCTATCGAGATGGATGAGGCGGGCAACATCATCCGGCAGGAGATGAAGGACGGGATTCCGAACTTGCCGGAGTTGATAAAGATACGTACCGTACCTGAGGGGTGGGAGAAACTGCGCCGTCTGATTGTAAATGATAAAAAATTTCAAGGCAATAAAAGTGCAATCTTGAGAATTATTGATCGTGAACAAGAGCCCGATCGGCGCGAATGGCTGATTAAAAGTCAGTATAAGACAGAATATGCCTATATGCTTGACAAACTCTATCCGGCAGTACGTAGGGTGGATTTCCTTTTCAGTCTCTCCCGTCGGGGTATGCGGCAGGACACACTCTATACCAATGAACCGGATACAATGTATGCCCGAGCTGTGGATTATCTGGAGAAACGTAAGTATGGGCAAGCTTTGGAAATTCTGCGTCCGTACGAGGACGTAAATACTGCAATTGCCTATATGTCTTTGGGATATGATAAGGCTGCCTTACGAATACTTGAACAATCGTCGCAGACTGCCGAAACCCAATATATGCAAGCTATTCTGAATGCTCGTCTGGGTAATGAGCAGCGGGCTGTATCGTTGTTGCTCAGTGCGGCGGAAATAGATGACCGAATGAGATTCCGAGCCAATCTAGATCCGGAATTATCTCTATTAGTGAAGAAATATGGCTTGTTTAAAGAGGATGATTTGTGGTAATTTTGAGCGGGAGATATTGAGGAACTGTGTAGATGTCTTTACAAAAGAACAGGAATATAGCAGATATAGTAAGTGGTCAATTAGTTTTCTTTGATTTGCTTTTGTATAAAAACTGTCTATTCACGTTTTGAAACGAGCTTAGTTTATGTTTTTAGTTAGAATACTTTTTGGTTCGGTAGAATAGGAAAGTATCGTTGTATTTTTATCTCATGAAGATAAATAAGATTGTTTGTTTTATTCAGATGTGCTCGCTTCTAGAGAGAAGGAGCACATTTTGTTAAAATAATATTCGCTGTATGATTTGTGATTAAAAATACCTTTGTCGGAAGCGACGGATGCATTATCGGGATTTATAAGCTATTCTCGATTTTGATATAACCTCAGTAATTTGATAAGATTCTTTTTATACTAAGTTTATTGTCGGATTGTGTATTGTCAATCCGCCATCTACTACTATGGTCTGTCCGGTAATGTAACGTGCATCTTCGGAGGCTAAAAAGGCGATGGTCGCGGCAACATCTTGCGGTTCACCTAAATAGGGTGTCGCACATTGCCCGAGAAATATTTTGCGTACCTCTTCATTAAGATTATTCAGTGCGGCCGGGGTCAGGATCAATCCCGGTGCTACTGCATTGCAACGGATGTTTTTCTTTCCCGTTTGGGTGGCAATGTATTTGGTCAGATTGATGACTCCTGCTTTGCTGGCTCCATAAAGAGTACCATTCGAATCGGCCGTGATTCCACTTATTGAGGCTACGTTTACAATATTTCCACCACCTTGTGCGCTCATAATGGGGATAACCAGTTGGGACAAATACATGGTACAAGATAAATTCAGATGGAAGGCTTCGTCAAAATAATCCATATCCAGAGTTTCGATGTTTGTGTCCCGTCTGGGATTTGTACCTCCTACATTGTTTACCAGTACATCGATCTGCCCGTATTCCTTCATTGTAAAGGTGATTAGTTCTTTGCAGCTTTTCAATTCTGTAGCAGAAAAATAAACCGGACGTACATCTGCTCCCGAATTACTAAGCTCGGCAGCAAATTGGTCTGCTTTTTCTCTTGAATAGTCAGCAATAACTACTTTGCCGCCTTCAGATACAATGCGGCGTGTGGTTGATGCGCCGATTCCACCGGCAGCTCCCGTGATAATGATTATCTTATTTTCAAATCTGTTCATAATAGGATGGTTTTGAGGATTGATACTTACATAAACAGTCTGTTTCAGAATTTGTTATTCGAATAAACCCTCTTTAGCACCATTTCCCTGACTTTTGCATCTGTATATCTTTTGTTCCGCCAAATCTTTATAAATCCGTTAAATGTTAACGAAAGAAAGCCTAAATGTTAACAGGTCGGTCGTTCTATTAAACCATGTTATAAGATGGTCCGTTTCGCTTGGTAAATTTGCAAAGTTGATAAAAGTCCGTATCTTTGCAATGTGTTTTTCATAGTATTAGATTTAAGGTTAACAAAAGATTGGCTGTCTGGGATAGATAG
>PPYE01108466.1_pt1 | contig 13822 bp, 19 predicted proteins | sample 1559881 | NCBI WGS metagenome assembly PPYE01 (sample SAMN08240022, study PRJNA423297) | Human gut metagenome, whole genome shotgun sequencing project.
GCATCATCATTATATGTAAGAATCCACTTTCCTTTCAGATTATATAGCATTTCTGCCAATTTTCGATGTTCAGTTTCTCCAAAATCATCCTTCATCTGATAGAACTTTTCCGTTCCATGATAAGGTGGATCTATAAAAAACAGCGTTCTTTCGGAATCATGAATCTGTAGAATTTCATCAAAAGATTTATTCTCAATCAGTACCTTGCTTAATCGTTCATGCACCGCCTGCAAATTTTTTATTGCAGATACATCCTTAAATCCAACTCCAAATGTAGACACCTTAGATCCATAAGATGCTTTAATCAAATAAAACATTCGTGCCGCTCTCTGCAGTTCTGTCATTGTTTCCGGTTGCATTCCCCGTTGTCGGAAAAATTCTTCTCTGCTGTTTAGCATAAAACTGAGCTCAGCTTGCAACGCCTCTGAATGATATTTTACCATCCGAAAAAGATTCACCAATTCTCCATTGATATCATTGTATACCTCTTTAGAATGAGGTGTTTTCCCGAATAACACCCATGCTGCACCGCCAAACGGCTCAACATATTTTTCTATTTCTTCTTTCGGAAATTTCTTAATAATTTCCTTTCTAAGCAGTTTTTTTCCACCTACCCAAGAAATAAAACTATTCATATTGATCGCTCCTTTCTCTGTTCATCATCCCACAAAGAAAGTCTCTTAAAGTCTCAATTTTTCACACAAAAAAATTAAGGGGACGGATAACCGCCCCCTACCATTTTCATGACCTCACGAAAAATCTCATTTCTTCGTCAGCACAGCCACATTCCCCTTACTGGTAACATCATACCCGATAGCATCCGCCACATCCCGAATTTTGATATAGTTTGTCCCATCCTTCAGGATCCGTTCCACCGTATACTCCTTGCCATTGATAATCATTTTGCATTTTTCTACCACTTCATCATCCCTCATTTTGTATTGAAATACATCCTCAACCAACAACCAATGCGTGAATTTGTTGCACCGCAGCGGGACTTCACGCACACCGTAAGCCGAGCCGTCAGCGGCTATGTAGTAGGGGTAGCCATTCTTCATGCCAGTGTACACCCCGATATGCCCCTGCATCCAGACCAACGCTCCGATGGGTGCCTTTTCAATGGTGGAAATGGGGTTGATTTTAGTTGCCCTTGCCTTCCACTGGCCCGAACCGAGCGTCACGCCGCACGCCCACGAAATCAGCCCGCTGCAATCCACACAGACCTTGCCGATTTTATCCCTATCGATCAGCCAGACCATCTTCCCGTAGGTGTTTTTCAGAAATTTATAGTTCTGCTCCGTCATAACCTTGCCCTTCATGCCGTAAACATAGGGCGTGCCGATTTACCGTTTTGTTCTCCTTCAGCATTTCCCGCATTTCCTCCAGTGCCTCATCCACCCACAGAGAGAAGGTGTCGAAGGATACCGCCATAGCCAATGCAGGAAACCGCTGGATAAATAAATCGTAGGTCTGCCGCAGCTTCAGCTTCCCTGTGCCGCTCCCCAGCTCCGCCTCTGCCTGCGTGACCGCCCACAACAGCCATTCCTTGACCCTTTCCCTCTGCTCGGATGTTGGCATTTTCAGAAAACGCCCGATGCACACACCGACCATCCCTGCAACCGCCATCAACGCAACCACCAAATACCAATTTTCCATTAAAAACATCATTCTTGCTCCCTTCCTTCCGCTCGCCGTTTCCTGCGTTCCTCCGCCCTGCGTTCTGCCTGCTCCACGCCCTTATCATACAGCTTCATCAGACCGCAGATACCCAACTCCGTACCGAACAGCAACAGTGCGGACGATACGATGGATGAAATGTCAACGCAGAAGCACGCCAAGATAATACCCACAACAACAACGCACACACAAAACGATAGGGACAAAACCACAATCGTTGTCATGGTATCGTTATTGATTTTAAAACGAATCCGTCTGCGTTTTTTCATTAAAAACCGCCACCGTTCAGCAGAAATCCGATAGCCGCACCGACAACCACAGCGATAGCCTTATCAATCAGTCCATCCCAACGCTTTGCCGGCTTAGAGACCAGCTGCTTCACATCGTCCTTGATTTCCCCGACATCCGTTTTGATATGCTCCTGCTCGTTTTGCAGAACCGAAAACGCATTTGTCAGTTCTTCCAGATTGTCCTGTCGTTTCTCCATGCGGTCAATCCGCTTGTGTGCGGATTTCGTGCTGTCCAGTGCCTCCTGCACCATTTTTTCAATATTTTCCATACTATCATCCTCCTTTCCTAACCCTGCACCTGTGCCGCCGTGACATGGTGCGGATTATTCGTATCATTCAAATGCGCCTGCAATGCCGCCATGACCGCCGCTGTCCCGACTGCCGCAGAGGATGCGAGCGAACCACTTTTCACGCCACTGGTAACGGATGCCGCAAGCGTAGGAATGAAATCCCCCAATTCCACATCGTTGTACTGCTCTAACAAGCAATCCCATTCATACGATATAACCTTCGCTTGCTTCTGAAAGCCCATCTTCGTGTTAATAACCGTTACCATATCCCCCAGGAACACTTCTTCCAAAACGGCATACTCCCGATATTCCACCGTCTTTTCCAGTGCCACAAAATCCACCTTGATGTTGATGCTTGGGATATCACAGCCGCCATCAAGCAACGCCTGCGCCTCCTCCTGCACCTCGGAGAGCGTCTTATTTTCATCCTCTAGGGTATAAATCTTCGGATAGATATAATCGCCCAGATGGGGGCTGTCGAGGGTCGCAGAGCCGTTCTTTCCGTAGCAGATAATGCGCGTCTTGACCTCCGATTCATCCTCCGTCACCTCAAGCCCGACAAGGTTTTTCCCATAGCGGATGGAAACGCCCCTGTCCTGCCCCAGAGCCGCCTTGACGGACACCCGAAAGCCATCCCGCAGCAGCTCGCCGCCGTAGCCCTTGACAAACGAGGTTGCTTCGTCATCGTCCGACAACAACGCCTGTACGGGATTCATGCGCCCTGTTGTGAGCGTTCCTGTGATGGAAATATCCGTATCAAAGGAAAAGGGCATGGGGTACGCAAACGCCGCCTGTAATGCCGCCAGTGCCGCCGTAGCCGTACCGCTGTGTGTGATAGGCTTGCATTGGTTGTCCAGCAGGTCATAAAAAATATGTCGCGCGTTGACCGCAATCTCCTTCATGGTTGGTTTGACGTAGTAAATGCGGAACGGCTGTTTCCCTCTTGGCGTGGAGGCGTAGAGAATCCGCCCGCGCTCGATGCGTTTCCACTTTCCGCCCTCATCGTATGGGTGTTTCATCTCCAGCTCATACGCCCCGTTTAATTCCTCCGCCACAATACAAGAGCCGGGAACCAATGTCCCCAGCCCGATTGTGTCAAATGTCTGCGCCGTTTTTTCGTGTATGGTAATCATAACATCACTCCATCATGCCAATGAGTTCCTGATACTGCTCCTCCGTGATGCGGTTCGCCATCAGGAATACGTCTAATTTGTTCAGCATGTCCTCCTTGTTGTAAGCCCCTCTTTCAATCAGTTTTTTCAGTCTTGCGTATGTCATAATTATCTACTCCTTTCAAATCTCTAATTCCTTCATGCAGACCAAATAGTCCACATTGATTGCTGTGTCTAAAATCGCCTGTTCGGTTTCGGTGAGTTGTGGTTCCGGGGTGGGTTCGGGTTCGGACGGTGCGTATTCCGAAAGCGTACCTGTTTCAGAATCATAAATCATGCCAAGCGTAACCGTATCGTCACAAGGAATGGCAGTCACAGGGCTTCCGTCTGGGGTCGGTCCCCATTCTGGCTCTGTTTCCTGATTCAGCAAAACACCGATTACTCTGTTTTTTGAAATCATTGCATAATTTTTCATGCTATATTCACCCCTTTCTACCATTCGATGATGACAATGCCGTCTCCACCTTTGCCGCCTTTGCCATGATATGAACCGCCACTACGAGCATCACCGCCACCGCCGCCACCGGCACCGATACCGCCATTCCCTCCGCTACCTGCATGCAAACCACCGCTACCTTGTCCGTAGCCACCACCGCCACCGCGTCCGTAGCCACCACCGCCACCGCCGCCACCGGCATATATACTGTCACTATAATAGCCTGCACTTCCCCCATAGCCGCCATTAGCCACAGGACTGTCCCATCCGGATGTGCCTGAATCTCCCCCAAGAGAACCAACATGGTATTTCGATGCGCCACCACGTCCTCCTCCTGCTAATGTCACTATATTGCCAATAACAGTCGCACCACCGTCATTGTTTTCTTCGCCACCAACACCTATAGTAATCGGTATGTTAGTTTTAGGGGTAACAGAATATGCTTTTTTAATTACCCTGTCGCCCCCCTGTCCGCCAGCGCCACCGGTCTTTCCGCCGCCGCCACCACCAAAAGCAGTAATCCAAATCTTTGTCACGCCATCGGGTACAGTAAACGTACCATCTTCAGTAAATGTCTGCACGCCATGCGGCGGAAGCATCTTATCCAACGGCTGAAACGCACTTGTCCCAACAGTACTATTCAAATAGGTTTTGATTTTATTCTGCAATGCAGACTCCACATCCCCACGCTGCGCCAGCATTTCCAGAATCCCCCAGAAGGTATCCACACCGTACTCTGCCGCCTTATCCCCCGGCTCGCCAAAGGTTGTGGCAATCTTGTGCATGGTATCCAGTGCGTCTTGAATCTCCTGAAACAGCACCACCAGAACGCCGTATTCGTTCTCACTTTCAACGGAATCCGTCCAAGGAATCGCCGCCGATACATAAATTTCAAACACCTGCGTAGACAAAATCTGACCGCCTGCGTTCCAGACGGAAATCTGCGCCTCGACTGCCTTTGCCTCCGAAAGAATCTCATTCGTCAAGGCAAATTGGCATCTGCCCATTGACATCCAACTCCAGCCGATTATACGTTTTTGCCATTTTTCCCACTCCTTTCTGTTTTCCGCATCAAAAAAGCACATCCGTTTCATTTTCAGATGCGCCTTTCTTGACAGAATATCTTTCTTTTGTTATCATAAGCATAAGAAAAGGATTACCGCTTTTGGAAGGGCGGTCAGTCCGAATGGTTTTGGAAAGACCGTCTAACTTCTGTTAGGCGGTCAATTTTTATTTATCCCCTGTTTTTACACAGGGCGATAATAGCTACGATGAGCATACCGAATTGAAATAAATCCGAATATGTAACACAATTCATAGCATCACCCCCTTTTCAGAGAGTGACTGAACCGCCAAGCGATAATCCTCGCTTACAGCATACCATAAATTTCATTTTTCGACAACTACAGCCATCTCCAACGGGGCTGTATTTTTATTTTGCTGACATTCCCCGTCCAACTGATTTCGTTTTTCCCGACCTCAAAGCGAGGGAACTCCGCACCGCCGTATTTGCCGTTCTGGTTGATGTCCCCCTCGAACACCTCCATCATTTCACTGTCAATGGTAATGCTTTCCTGCACGCCGTACATGGGGAAATCCTCCCCGTTGATGTTCAGCGTAATATCCCCACTGCCGTAAACCGTAATGATTGGCTCACTGTAGACTGTGCCGCTGTTTCGGATGGTGGTCGGGGCGGTCAGCTCCAAAGCATCCCCTGCGGCATTGACGCTGTATTTGAAGGGCTGCACCCGAAACTGCAGCAGAAAGCTGTTATACAGATAAATCATATCCGCAACAGAAATTTTGTTATAGATGGATGCCCGAAAGACCTTATCCGGCTCGGTGCAGAGAATCAGCTCCCCCGCACCGTTCAGCCACGCCAGTATTTCATCCAGATTTTCGCTCCCTCTGGTGCTGCATTCCACCGAAATGACATACGGCGCATACGTTCCTTCATCCACTGTCAGCTCTCCGTTTCTGCCGGGGATGGTAACCTGCTCCACTCGCCGTTCTGCTCTGACCTTCTCGGGTGCGGCAGAAATCAGAATCCCGAAGTCTCGGCTGTCCTTTCCTTTAAAATGAAACCAACCCATTTATGCACCTCCCTTTGCTATGGCTCTGCGTCTGCGAGAAAATTCCATCTCCTGCATCAGACTCGGCACTGCTTCCTTGCTGTCATTATGGAAATGCTCAATCTGCAGTACCGTATTTCCTTCTGTATGATTGACCGTCTTTGTGATATAGGACGTATCTCCGCCACGTTGAACGGCAATATCCCCACGCAGGCGTACCATGTTTTGGTTCATAGCGGCACGCATTTTCTCATACGCATCGGACATTCTGCGGCTGAACCCATCGGACAGGCTGCCGCTGATGGTATCCGAAACACTGTCCATGCGGTCAGACCAACCTACGCCGACACCCTGCGCCATGTAATCGCCGATTTTCGCCATCACACGAGAGGGGCTGTTGATGTCCATTTCCTTTTTCGCCGCACGCACCGCCGCCTGTAATGCCTTTGCAACTGCATTGACAACGCCGCTTTGCCCGTCACGCACACCTTTTGCAACGCCTTCCATCAGGCTTTCCCCAACGGCTTTAAAATCCGTCTGGTAGCCTGCGATTTCTTCCTTCGCTGTTTCAGTCAGCTGCTTTGCCTGCTCTGCAACAAGGGGCTGCTGCTCCGCAATCCCTTCGGAAACGCCCTCCGTGCTGACTGCCTGCATACTTTCGGATACCGCTGTGCCTACGTTGGAAAGCTCCGTTTTCACGCCCGCCAGAAACTCCGGCAGCTGCCCGGTGTAGATTTGCTCCAAGGCATCAAATTCGCCCTTGTAGAATTTTTCCGCAACGCCCTGCGCCATCTGCTGCTTCTGCTCAAACAGAGAAACATACTCGTCCAGTTTCGTATCAGACATGGAAAGCAGCTTGTCCATGTAGTCAAGTGCATCCCCGACACCCATGCCGGCAATCTCGCTCATCAGGCTGTCGGAAATACCTTTTTCCTTTAACTGCTCAAGGGCATCCCCGTATTTTTCCAACTGTTTAATATCGTCCTTCAAATCTCCCAGCTGGAACAGTTCCTTGCCGTCCTCCGTTTTCACACGCTCAAATAACTCTCCGTAATCAGCAAGCTTGCTTTGCAGGCTGTCACGTTTCTGCGTCAGTGTATCCGCAATCTTATCCGCCACATCCTCTGCGGCATCCACCGCCATCTGTCCGCTTTCCTCAATACCGACCGCAATACCCGCGCCGATATATTCACCGACTTCCTCCTTCATCAGCTTGGAGGGGGATGCAATCTTAAACAGCCCCTTCAGCTTGGAAAGCAGGGTATCCTTTATCTTCCCTGCAATATTTGCAATGTTTGACAGGCTGTTTTTGATACCGCCGACAATACCGTCAATGATGTATTTCCCGATGTTCTTCAGCTCGGTTGCGACCTCACTGCCCGTAATCTTGGATTTAAACTTGGAGAAGGCATTTTTCGCCGCCGTTGCCATGGATTCTCCGGCTTTTTTCACGCCGTTTGCAACCCCGTCAATCAGCTGTTTCCCCAGATTGAGCCATTGGAACGCCATGAACGCCGCCACAATCGCCTCTATGATTTTCGGGATATTGACAACCAGTGTAGGAATCGCCTGCACCAGACCAACCGCAAGCCTTGTGATGAGGTACAACGCCGTATCTATCAGCTTGGGCGCGTTGTCATTGATAACATTCGCAATGTTGATGACTATCTGCGGTACGGTTTCAATCAGCTGCGGAAGGGCGGCAATCAGTCCCTCTCCCAATGCAAGGATAATCTGTATCCCTGCATCAATAATGGTATTCGCGTTTTCCGTCAGATTTTCTACCAGTGTCGAAATCGTTTCGATTGCAATAGGAATGATATTCGGCAGGCTTTCCGTCAGCCCATCTGCCAGAGAAACCATCAGGCTCGCCGCCGTATCCGCCACCATCGGAAGCAGCTCCGCAATGCCCTCCGCAAGTGTACCCACGATGGATAATGCCCCTGCCGCAAGGCTGTCGCCGTTCTCCTGTATGCCCTGCACCAGTGCACTGATGGACTGCACCCCCAATTCCACCAGATTCGGCAGCAGTTCATTTGTCAGCGTCGGCAATGCGGATGCAATCTCCGGTGCCAAGCCTGCAACCAGCTTCCCCATGCCTTCAATCACAATGCCGATACGGGGCAGAAGGTTATCCGCCACCGTGCCGATGCTTTCAATGAAATTGCTTAACAGCAAATCGAAATTCTGCGTATCATCCGCCATGCCAACCATCAGGTTCGCCCATGCGGCTTTCATGCTGGCAACACTGCCTTGAATGGTGGTGCTTGCCTCCTCTGCCGTTGTGCCTGTGATACCCATTTCCATCTGAATCACATGGATTGCCTCTACAATATCGGCATAGGAAGAAAGGTCATACTTTACGCCGCTGAGCTTTTCCGCATCCGCAAGCAAACGCTGCATTTCCTCCTTCGTGCCGCCATAGCCGAGCTTGAGGTTATCGAGCATGGTATAGTTCTGCTTGGCAAAGCCCTGATAGGCGTTCTGGATGGATTCCATTGCGGTACCCATCTTATTGGCGTTATCCGCCATATCCGTAATGGCAAGGTTTGCCGCCACCGCCGCCTTTTGTGTATCCCCGTCCAGACTTTGCAGTAGGCTTGCCGAAAAGCTCGTAACGGTTTCCATATATTCATTTGCGGACAGACCCGCAGTTTTATAGGCATTATCCGCATAGTTCTGAATCGTGTCTGCGCTGTCCTTAAACAGTGTTTCCACGCCGCCGACCAGCTGTTCATAGTCCGCATAGGCATTGATGCAGGCAGTCCCCAGAGCCGCAACACCTGCGGATGCCGCACCGACTGCCGCAGCAGATGCTTTCACCGCTGTACTTACCGCACTGCCGATTTTCCCCAGTACCTTTTGAAATGGGCTGTCATCGCCCTTGATTTTAATTACAACAGAGCCGTCTTCTGCCAATGGTTCCACCTCTTTCCCTATGGAACATCATCGGCAGCTCAGGCTCTACTTGATGTTTTTCTCGTTTATCTTGATTTCAAATATTCTTTTGCACCTTCGCCCCTTACAGCGTAAAAAAAGCCCCTTGCACACAGCGTCCTTGCTGTATGTAACAGGCATTTCATAGCCGCAGTAGGGGCATTTTACTTTTTCTTCATGCACGCCATCACCTCATCCACCTTGCCATCCCCCATCAGTGCCGCGACAAGGGCGGACTGCTGTCTTTTCTCCTGCTCAGGCAGAGGCAGGGCATATCTGCGCTTCATGGCGTTATAGTAATCCTTCTGCGCCTGCGGCATATCCCCCTTGATTTCCACCGCCCTGCACCGCATGACCTCTTTCAGCACCCTGTCCTCCTCCAAGGATTCAAACAGTGCTATAAACTGCCACCAGTGCAGGCTTTTTCGGCTTAAATCAATGCCGTACTGCGTCAGAAACGCCCCATAAATCAGCCCTGCGTCATGGGTGAAGGAATAAATCGGCGGCTGCGCTGCGCCCTCGCCTTTGGCGCGTCCTTCCTTCTTCTCCTGTCTGCCGCAGCTCCAGAAATAGCACAGCCGCTCTACCGCCTCCTCCAGCGGTTCGGGGATGCAGCCATAAAACAGCTTCAATGCCTGTTCCGCCTTCTCCTCGTCCGTCAGCTTCTCGGAGGAAAAAATCTCCTCCAATCTCAGCATTGCCCGAAAATCAGAGGAGATGTGATATTCCCTGCCGCCAATCAAAAAAGAGACAGGTAAGTTTCCTGTCAGCAGCTCTTTCATTTCCTTCTTCTTTCCGCACGTTCTCTGGCTCTGCGTGCGGCTCTGTTTTCAACCGCCGCCTGTGCCATGGGGGCAGAGGGCTGTGTGCTTCGGGGGACAGGCTTCTTGTAGCTGTTTGCCCGTTCTGCGTGGTAGGTCTGCACCTCTTGGGAAATATACATCACCAGATCCAGACAATCATAAATATCCACATCCCTCTCCGCCGTAATGGCATCGACCGTATCCTCGCCCAGAAGGTCATCCAGAATGTCGAGCATGAAATCAATCCCCTTTTCGACATCCTTTTCTTCCTTCATCTGTGCGCCGAAGGCTCTCATTTTCTCGCCTGCATCCTCCAGCTTTTTTGCATATTCCACCGTAGCGGGTACCGTCACCTGCACCCCTTCGATATCAAGTAAAATCCCATGCTTGCGAAACTCAAATTTTCCCATCTCTTTTTCCTCCTTCTTTCCTTATTCTGCCGGTGTAAATTTTTTGGTTTCTGTGTTAAACGTGCCGTCCACGAAATCCCCTACACCGTTCAGATTGCCCGTTACCTTCATCACGCCGCCGCCCTCGCCGGAGATAGAGGAAACCTCAACCGCAACCTTGAATTTTCTTGCTTCAAAGGTATTCGGCGTTTCTGCCACAGGCTTGAACAGCTCCACTCTCACATAATCCCTTTCGGCATCCGCGCCCGTCAGCTGATTTCTGCCGATTTCATACAGTGCCATCACTGCCGCCTCGTCCGCAATCAAGTCCGAATCAAACGCAAACGTAGGCTGATAGCTTTTAATCGTGGAGGTCTGGGATTTCTGATTGATGTATGTTTTGGAATCCTTCTGTGCGTTGGGGGATTCGTCCAAGGTATTAAACCCAACCCCCATCAGCGCAAAGCTTTCCGTTCCGCTTTTTGCCGTGTTCAGATAATCCGCCACCTGATATCTCATTACCGCATCCATATTGTTTTCACTCCTTATCTTGTCTGAAAAAATTCCATTCTGCACTGAATCTGGTATCTCGCCATGCTTGCCTCTGCCGCCATGGCGTAGCCGCTTGTGGTTGCCTCCATCAGCATGACCTTTCTGCCCTCGCCCAGATTGGGGAGCTTGCCTGCCATGGTCTGTTCCCGCAGCCATTCGGAGAAATCGCCGTAAAAGCTGAGGTTATCCAACTGCTGTCTGATTTTATCCCCGAAAAATTCTCTGCTTGCCACCACAAATAAAAACTGCCGCACCGTAGAGCCGTCCACATAGGAGCGCACAATCTCCTTTGCAGGCACAGCCTCTACCGAATAGCTCTGTGCCTCCTCTGGCAGAAAATCAACGTGCAGCTTTCCTTCCGCAAGCGGCGGATAGGTACGCAGAAACTTCCGTACTTCCTCCATAATGTTTTTCATTTGCCCCGTCCTTTCAGATACCCTTCCAAATCCTTCTCGACTTCCTTGCCATGGTCTGCCATCATCCGCTTGTCCCATTGCTTGCCACGCAATGCACCGCCATGATAGGTCAGCGGCTGTCCGGTGTAATGCTTGGGCGCACGCCCTGCCATCCCCTCGCCGACATACTGATAATGCGCATACGGTCCGGGATAGATAATGCTGTCCGCCGTCACTCTTGCGGCGTTTACCATGTGGGCAGCACTGCCTGCCGACATCGGCACATAGGGCTGACATTTCCGTTCCACATCCTCCGCCAGAAAGCGTTGTGCCGCCTTATCCTCGCCCAGACCATACCTCCGCAGGATTTTCGCTGTGCTGATATTGACCGCATAGTCTAATTTCATGCGCCGCTCACCACCCAATGCCGCAAGTCCTTCCGCCTGCTCCTGCGGTTATCCCCGACAGAAAGCACCGTAAAGTATTCCAGTCCCTTCAAGTCTGCCTGTTTTTCGATGGCATCCACCGCACCACGCACGATAAAATCTCCGTTTCGGATGGTAATATCGGGCATGGCATCCTCCGGAATACGGACGGTAATCTTCGCCGCACCCGTCAAGCCTTTGTTTTCCGGCGTGGCAATCAGCTTGCCGAACCAACTCACACCCTGAATCGCAGTGCAGATATATGCATCCGTATCCGTTTTCCTGTCATACCGCAGCCGGATATGCGTAATCATTTCCGTACATGCAAGCATCATTCCACCCCCCGATACAACAGCCCCGTATTGCCGAGATACAGCACCGCCGCGCGGTAGAGCCGTTGTTCGTCCGTACTGCCTTCGGTTGTGTAGGTAACAGAAATGCCGTCATTCGTTTCCGATGCAATGCCGTCCCTCTGCTCCTTTCGCAAAAGCACATCCGCCACCGCACAGCACGCCTCTCTGACCTTCTCCATGATTTTCTCATCCGTCACCGCCGCAATACGGTCAAATGTCACGCTGTCCAGATAGGCAGAAGCCTGACGGGAGAGACGCTTAAAATCCCCCTCCGCCATCTCGCCGCAATAGGTGTCTTTGTAATACGAAAAATCCGCATAAATCATGCGTTTTCCCCCTTTACTGCTTTTCCTGCTCCTTTTCCTGTGCCTCCTGCTCCTTTTTCAGAGCCGCAAGCTCCTTTTTCAGTGCGGCATTTTCCTTTTTCAGCTTCGTGATTTCCTTGTTTTCCGCTGTTTCGGGCTGCTTTGCGCCCATGCCTACTGTTTTCGCCATACGCCTTCCCTCCTTACGCCTTATGGTGCAGATAAATCCCTGCAACCTTGTTTTCGTATACATCCGCCAGACCGTATGCTCTATAGAAAAACAGCCAGCCGTCACTATCCTGATTTGCATCGGGAGAGATCACCTTATTGACCGTATGCTTGGGATACTGCAGCAGTGCAGGCTTATGAATGACCATGAAGTTAATGTCTTTGCCTGTAGTTGCCTTCACAAAGCCGCCGACCTTCTCATTCGCACCGCTTGTGCCGCTGTTGTCCGTCTTGCCGTCATACAGGTCAATGGCGGTATAGAAGCGGGTCTGGGGCACCTTCTGCACAACTGCAAAGGAATTCAGCACCTCTTTGGATTTTGTGGTATCAACCGCATAAATCATGTTGTAGAGGGTAGGCGTGATGAACAGGTGTCTGTTTTCCTGCGGTACCTCGTCCTCGTCCATTTTGTTCTGCGCCGCCACCAGAGCCGCCAGAACCGCCGCACCGTCCGCCAGTGTGCCTGCGGTTGCCTTGGAAATGCCTGTTGTGCCTGCGTAGGTCGCAAAGCGGAAGGCATCCATTTCGGGGACAACCTTCGTGCGGATAAATTCCGCCGCCAGCTTCCCAAATGCAAGCCCTGCGGTTTCCTCGTTGTCCATGGCATCGACCGTAAATTTTCTGCCACGGTCATAATTGAATTTGACGGTTTCATTCGTCAGTGTCACATCCCCATGCACATAGCCGCCGTTGCGGTCATAATCCGCCAGACCGTCCATGCTGATTTTGGGAATCACGATTTCGTTTGTGTTCGCGCCCATCTGCACCAGTGTCATATCGCCGTCCAGTGCAGAGGTAACGGACGCATTCTGATAGACCTCGTCCAGCAGGTCAATGTATTTTTTGAAAAGTGTAATGCTGTTCGCCATGTTTCGTTCTCCTTTCGATTTTCCTTAGTCCTTCTTCGGGGATAAGCCCATTGCCGCTCTGACCGCCGCATCGTCCACCTCGCCGCCTGCAAAGCCCGTCCCTCTGGAAAAGGCAGGCACTCTTGCAGGGTCTTTTGCAAAATATTCCTTGTCCTGCGTCAGAGCCGCCAGAATATCCTTGTCCCCCTTGCCCTTGTTTGCCTCATCCTGCAAAGCGGTCTTAAATTCGGCGTAGACTGCCTTTTCCGTCAGTGCATCCCGCCATTTCTGCTCCCCGACCACCGTCTTAAAGCGGCTGGAATACTCGGCTTCTTCCGCTTCTTCCTTGGCTTTCCTCTCCGCTTCGGCTTTCTCGTCCGCAATCCGCTGTTCTAAATCCTCGAATTTCTTCTTGAAATCCTCGTTGCCTTCCGCAGATTTTTTCATGTCCGCAATGGTGGTTTCGTATTCCTTGAGGGTGCCGTTGGCTTTCTCCAAGTCCGCCTTGACGGTTTCCAGCTCGCCCTTTGCCCTGCCGATGTCGGCTGTGTTGATGTCCAGTAAGCCTTTCAGCTGCTCCTCTGTGGCATCGGGGAAAAATTTCTTGATATCCTCTCTTTTCATTCTTCGTTCTCCTTTCAGCTTTCAGT
>PPYE01777082.1_pt1 | contig 13817 bp, 14 predicted proteins | sample 1559881 | NCBI WGS metagenome assembly PPYE01 (sample SAMN08240022, study PRJNA423297) | Human gut metagenome, whole genome shotgun sequencing project.
AAGCAAATAATCAAAGCATTAGCTGCTATTATTAGTTACATTCTAATCATTTATGCCGATCTCTGCTAAAAAATAGCACAAATAAAGAAACAGTTCAATTCTTTTTCATAAGTTTGCAGACGAGAACTAAACTAATATCGCACATTTAAAACTTTAATTAGCATGACTACCAAAAAACTAACAGGAATACTTTCGTTATTCCTTTGTATTATTTGCCTCGTGAGCTGTAATGACAATGATGACAACTTTTCTCCAATCACTCTGGAATATGAAGATCCTCAAATTAAGTTCGACAACGAGAGCCGTTCTTACACACTGACTCCGTTCAGCAAAGAAACGACACCACTCTTCATCAAGGGTGGAGACGGAACTTACAAAGTGACCAATGAGAATGAGAAAGTGGTACAAGTAAACTACCACAACGGAAGTTTAACATTGAAGGCAAAGGAAATAGGACGCGCATCCATCAAGATAGAAGACAGTTCGAATAATATGTATATACTGTCTGTCGTTGTAAAATATCGTACTCTTACTCATAAGGCGTTTACAGCAAAAGTCATTGTGAAGGGAGACGAGCTTACATCTGAAGAACACACTGAGTTAATGAACAAAGTGGGCAATTCATATCCGATTAATAAATATGTATTTACTTTTATGAATGCGGAAGACAGCAAAGGAACAGTAGATTTGTATTATTCAGATAATAACATGAAAACAGGCAACTTTGAAAAAGAACATATAGTGCTGGATGAAGAAAATGCCATTCCCATCAAAGGTGAATACAAATTGAGTGAGTATTACCGTATAACAATCAAAGAAGATAATGGCAAAGTTATTGATACTTTCTATATTACCAAGAACTTTCTACCACTCCTCAATACAAGAATGAATGCTCATCCGTTAATTCAGTACTGTTTTGTCAGAGATTTAACCGCACAGTACAAACAAGATTACCTTGCACTGGAAAATGCATATCTGATTCAAATAGCAGAATGAGAACTACACTGATTTTCTTCTTTAGCAGAGTGAATAGAGTATTTATTATATGAGCAAACTCCCCATTAGATTTAGCAAAAAACAATAAGCTATTAGCTAATCAAGAATATGCCCATAGCATATTTATCACAATCACCTCTTCCACCCTTTTCCTGAACCTTTGATGAATAAGGCGATTGCGGGTGAAAGAGGTGAACCAGAGGAATATACAGTAGTAGAAACACGCATGGGAAGGTTAACAAACAGCCATGAATGTTCTCCGGAGAGAGTAAAAGTAAATGAGATAACAATGCTTGCCATACTGCGTTACAAGCATTGAAAGCCATCATAACAAGCATTAATATCTGACTTCTCAACTATTAATAACTGACACATCAACTATTAATACCTGACAACTCAAGTATTAATACCTGAAGTTCCTTCCCAAAAAGCCGAAAACCAACCGGAATAAAGGATTAATTCAGAGTTTTTGTGTAAGTTTGTGCGTCGAAAACTAAAAGAATATCGCAATGAAAATATTTCCAAGCAGCAGCATTAAGAAGTTAGATGCCTATACCATTGAACATGAACCGATTGCATCCATAGATTTAATGGAACGTGCCGCACAGGCGCTGACTAAAGCCATCACCAACAGATGGAATCCGGAAACACCTGTCACCATCTTTGCCGGACCGGGCAATAATGGCGGAGACGCCCTCGCCATCGCCCGCATGATGGCGGAAAAAGGATACAAGATCGAAGTATATCTCTTCAACACGAAAGGCGAACTTTCGCCCGACTGTCAGACCAACAAAGAACTGGTAGAGATGATGGAAGAAGTAACTTTCCATGAAATCAGCACCCAGTTCGTACCTCCCACACTGACACCGGAACATCTCGTGATCGACGGATTATTCGGTTCCGGACTCAACAAACCATTGAGCGGAGGATTCGCTGCCGTTGTGAAATATATCAATGCCTCTCCCGCCATGGTAGTCTCCATCGACATCCCTTCCGGACTGATGGGAGAAGAAAATACATTCAATGTAAAAAGCAATATTATCCGTGCGGACGTCACTTTCAGCCTGCAACTTCCTAAACTGGCCTTCCTCTTTGCCGAAAATACAGAATTTGTTGGCGAATGGGAGTTATTGGACATCCAGCTGAGCGAAGAAGGAATCGAAGAGACTGAAACAAACTACGAAATGCTGGAAATCGAAGAAATCCGTTCGCTAATCAAACCACGCCAACAATTCGCCCATAAAGGAAACTTCGGACATGCCCTGCTGATAGCCGGCTCAAAAGGAATGGCAGGTGCATCGGTACTGGCCGCCCGTGCCTGTCTGCGATCGGGAGTAGGTCTGCTGACAAGCCTGCGAACTGGCGCACACTGCCAAAGTACATATCATTCTGAAGGGAGCTTATTCCGCCATTATCACCCCCGAAGGCAAATGTTACTTCAACCAGACCGGTAATCCCGGTATGGCAACAGGAGGCAGCGGAGATGTACTGACAGGAGTAATCCTTGCACTCCTTGCGCAAGGCTATCCCGCCGAAGACGCCGCAAAGATCGGTACTTACATTCACGGATTGGCCGGAGACATCGCCCAGAAAAAACAGGGCATGATCGGATTAATCGCAAGTGATATCGTCACCTGTCTGCCGACGGCATGGCGACTTGTAAGCGAATAAAAGTTAAGAACTTACGGTTTATTCAATAACTTCATTAACTTTGTTTTTCAAAATCAGCTAAAAAGAACCGAATATGAAAAAGTTAATCATAGCAACAGGACTACTAATGGCAACTTCCGCCTATGCGCAGACCGAAGTGCTGACAGGAGTGACGCGAGGAAAAGACTACGGAGTAGTGTACGCCCTCCCCAAAACCCAGATAGAAATAGAAATAAAAGCAAACAAAGTCAACTATAAGCCGGGTGAATTCAGCAAATACGCCGACCGCTACCTGAGACTGACCAACGTCTCTGCCGAACCCGAAGAATACTGGGAACTGAACAGTGTCAAAGTGAAACCTGTAGGTGTACCAAACAGCGAAGCTACTTATTTCGTCAAACTGAAAGACAAAACCGTAGCTCCTCTTATGGAACTGACTGAAGAGGGTCTTATCAAATCAATCAATGTCCCCTACAGCAGTAACAATGCAAAGAATGCAGCAAACAATGCCGTTGCTCCCCAACGAAAAGCCAATCCCCGCGACTTTCTCACAGAAGAAATTCTGATGGCAAGTTCAACCGCCAAGATGGCCGAACTGGTAGCAAAGGAAATCTATAATATCCGCGAAAGTAAAAACGCATTATTGCGCGGACAAGCAGATAATATGCCTTCGGACGGCGCACAGCTCAAAATCATGCTCGACAACCTGAATCTTCAGGAAGAAGCCATGACCGAGATGTTTTCGGGAGTCCGCAATAAAGAAGAAAAGACATTTACTGTCCGCCTCACTCCGGATAAGGAATTCGACAATGAGGTAGCTTTCCGCTTTTCAAAGAAGCTGGGTATAGTTGCCAACAACGATTTGGCAGGCACTCCATTCTACATCAGTCTGAAAGACCTGAAAACGGTGAAGATTCCGCAAGAGGACGGGAAAAAGAAGAAAGAGATGGAAGGCATTGCTTATAACGTACCGGGACAGGCAATGGTGACGCTGACGGACGGCAAAAAGAAATTGTATGAAGGAGAAATACCTGTTACTCAGTTCGGTATCATAGAATACCTTGCTCCGGTATTATTCAACAAGAACTCGACCATCAAAGTTTACTTTGATCCGGTGACCGGTGGACTACTGAAAGTAGATAGAGAAGAAAGCAAATAAAACCTCTAAAAAAACAAAACGATGGGTGGCGAAGGACATATGCTCGACATGATACGTCGGCTGAAAGACGGCAAAGAAGCCTCCCGCTTACGCCGTGAACGGAGAAATGACAAGTTAGGGCGACTTAGAAGAAACAACGACCCTTATCTTCTGCCGGATACGACTCCGGAAGAGATGGAACGCATCATCAAGGATTCGGAAAAGAAAAAAGAAAAAGATAACAGCTATTTCGTATGGGGAACGCTCATCATTATGGGCGTACTGATAGGATGTGCTGTCCTCCTGTGGGCAATCTTTTTTAATGGATAATTATCCATTTAATAAATCCGTCTTTCTGTAATTGGGAAAGATAGGTAGATACACGAGACTCGTAGCCTGCTTCATATTGAAAGTGGTCTGCGAGTTTTTCTATAATCTCACGAACCGTCCGCTGCCCGTCTATCAGGTTCCATACAGCCGTACCGTGTTCTTCCAGACGCACATGAATATCTTTGGACATTCCTTTCGGCAATAAATAACGACTCATCCACGAACGTTTAAAACGAGGGAAGGAGAGCACAATAGTCTCCCCTTCCTGTTCAGCTTTAATATGTTCGTTACGACAAGGGATCACCTCCAGGAGGTTTATTTTCTCTTTCGTAGCCATATCTTTTCTCTTTTATATCTTTTCAGATAGAATATATACTGTGATTATTTCTGAATATTTGCTTCTTCCAGTCCGTAGCCTTTCTTCTTGTTTTCCACTTTCAGCATCAAGGCAACAATCAGGGCAAGTACACCGAACATAGCAAAAATAGCCATCGGCAAAGTATAATCATAAGTCTGTGCACCATCTACAACCGGACCTTTGCAATAAGAATTCAACACCCATCCGATCAGCAAAGGCACGCCCATCAATCCCCAGTTCTGTACCCAAAAGATCAACGCATAAGCCGTTCCCAACTGTTTCTCCGGAATAATCTTCGGAACCGAAGGCCACATTGCCGAAGGAACCAATGAGAAAGCAAATCCCAGAATAATCATGATCACCGTTGCAAACCACCATATATTCAGAATAGGAAGAGCGAACATCGTGTGTACGAAAATCAGCATCACCGACCCGATCACCATCAGCGTGGCTCCCTTACCGATACGGTCATATAATGAACCGAACAACGGTGTCAGGATGATCGCGCCAATCGGCAGCAATCCGGGAATCGTTCCCGCAAGTTTCGGATCAACATTGTACTTCTGTACCATCAAATCGGCCGCATACTTGATGAAGGGGAATACAGCCGAATAGAACAATACGCACAGTAATGCGATCAGCCAGAATCCTTTGTTGGTAATGATATAGACAATGTCTTTCATGCGGAAAGGTTCTTCCGGTTCCAGTCCTTCCGCATCCAGTGAAGCATCCAGTTTCTTATCGTAGAAAGTATAGATGAAGAATGCGATGGTACCTACGCACAACATGACGAGACAGAACAGAATAGGAGCGGGAATATTGGTATGGAATACGCCGCTCTCATCCGTAGACCCGAAGAAGTCTGCCAAAGGAACGGTAAGCACCATGGCCAAAGTCGTTCCAATACGCGCGGTCGCCATTTCCAGTCCCATAGCGAGAGCCATCTCTTTGCCTTTAAACCACTTCACGATAATCTTCGAAACGGTGATACCCGCAATTTCGACTCCTACACCGAAAATAGCATAACCCAATGCAGCCAATGTGACTTGCATCTTGAATCCGAAAAGCATCGCACCTTCCGGGAAAGTAGTAGTAATAGCATAATATTTCAATCCACAACCGAACACCATCAATAAACAGGCACCCATTCCGGTGAAGCGTACTCCCATCTTATCCAGAATGATACCACCAAAGATGAGCATCAGCAGGAATACATTAAACCAGCCATAAGCACTGGTGAAAAAACCGTAATCTAAACTGTCCCAGAGAAGTTCTTTTTCAAGCATGGGTTTCAGAGGAGACATAACGTCTGTGAGGAAGTAGCCGCACAACATGGTAAAAGCGACTAATGCTAGAACACTCCAACGCAGCACTGCGGAGTCATTCAGCTTTTGTTTCAATTGTTCTGTCATTGTAATATTTAAAAGGAGTTAATAATCTCGTAACGGGCAACAAAGTTAACTAATTATCATTTGTTTTACTAAAAAAGGAGAACATTTTATAAGAAAAAGGACATCTGACCGGATATTCCTGTATGAAGAAGAGCAGACCGGGCCCAATAATAAAGACAGGCGCGAACTACACGTATTACACGATTCTATTAGAATCTCTTGTAATTCGCGTAATTCGCGCCTATAATGAAGAGAACGGGTCAAAAAGCCCGTTCACTCAATAAGTTTAAACCGAATATCCTGTCACTGAATTATTCTGCTGCAGGAGCAGGAGTTTCAGTAGCCGAAGCTTCCGTTGCTGGTGCAGACTCTGCAGGAGCAGTAGCATCTGTCTGAGGAGCAGCAGTACCGGTAGGCATATTATACGGGTTGGTTTGTTGTTCTTTCTGTGCTTGTTCCAACAATACATCTTTAGCCGCAGAAGAAGAAGGAACAACGTAAGCAGTAGCAACGCTCATCACAACCATGAAGATAGCCAGACCCCAAGTTGCTTTTTCCAGAAAATCTGTAGTCTTGCGCACGCCCATGATAGCGTTTGATGAAGAAAAACCAGAAGCAAGTCCGCCTCCTTTTGAATTCTGAATCAGCACGATGAAGCACATCAGCAAGGCTGCAATCACCATTAAGATAATGAATAATAAGTACATTTTTAGTTATTTTGAATTAGCGTTAATAATCAATTTCTCCAAAAATCTGATTTGGTCTGCAAAGTAAGCATTTTTTTTTGGATATTTCAAGCTTAATTTTTTAATTATTTCAAGAGCTTTCGAATATCGTTGCTGTTTTACGTAGATTTTGGCCAAAGTTTCTGTGAAACAGCTGTCATCTTCCTCTTCTATGGTGTTGGTTTCAGTTGTTTCGTCTGTTCTGCCCGTTTCGTTTGTTTCAGCGGAAGAAGCTGCCTTTGCTTTCTCTTCTTCCCTCAAAGGTTTCAGGTATACGACTGGATCAGTCTCGCTTTTTTCGATAAAGTTGTCAATCAGCTCGTGTCCTTTCAGCTTGGGCATTGCCTCTGCCGGCTCGTCGGCGACAGGTGTCTCTTCGAGAAGGTATGCCGTATAGTCCATAGAGTAATCAAAGCTTGTCTGACTGGTTACTTCTTCGGGAGCCGTCGAAAGGAAAGCATCGATCAGAGCCAGTGTCCGGTCGACGGTAGGCTCATCTTTCAATACTTCAGAGAGAGGCAACCCTTTCTTCTGGGATTCGACAGCGAAGCGTTCGCCTTCGATCAGATGAAACAGTTTCCGTCGGTCGGCAATATACAGAACGGCTTTCCGCAGTTCCGCACCGAAATTAATGTCGTGGAGAATATACAGGTTCTTGAGATACAACAACCGGAGCGACTGAAAATACGGATACCTCGCGAGCTGGTTGCGCAGTTCGTACAAAGTATCCCTATTCAGCGTCTCGGGATGCTGAATCCATTGTTGCAAGTTAACAGAAGTCATTAAATTACCAGTTTGCTACAGTTGCATTAAATATTTGGTCGGTTATCTCTTTACTCATTTCCGCTATTAATCCATCCTGTACGGCCGTCAGCAGCTGGCTGGAATCATAGGTACGGAAAGCTGAGAATTGTTGTTCGAAGTCTTCGGCGTGATTTGTGTTGTTGACAAAGCGTACATTGACCGTGATGGTCAGCTTCGTTTCCGAAGAGTAACCATCGGCAGACACTGCCTGGTTATACTGGTTGTAGCCCGTAATTTCACCGTCAATCTGCAGATCCGCATTCTGGTTCGGTTTCAGCAGTTGCAGACGGGTCTGTCTGATGAAGATATCTTTCAGGTCTTCATTGAACTTGGTAGCCAGCGGAGCATACACATACTCCGACTTAATCGGGAAATCAGCAATCGAAATAGTCTTCACCTTATCGTAATTGATAGAGGAGCCATTAAACTTATAGGACACACTACAGGCGATGATGACTGCCGGTAAAACAACCAATATCAGCGGTCGTGCTATTTTCTTAATCCAATTCATATTCTTTTATTTTTCTGTAAAGGGTACGCTCGGAGATATTCAGATCCTTCGCCGCACTTTTCCGCTTACCATGATGCCTCTCAAGCGCTTTACGTATCATTTCTTTTTCCACTTCATCGAGCGAAAGGGTTTCTTCTACATATTCTTCCGTGTCCTGAATATCGTCATCGTCTTCTTTGGGACAAACAGACGGTTGCTGCACAGCATGGATAATGGCCGGCACGGAAGGTTGGTGCGTCGTTGTCACTACCGGAGTAGCTACTACCTGTCCCATCTGTCCGACTTGTCCCGCACGTTCAGCCATCATATTGTGCACCATCTTCTTCAGTTCCGCCACTTCCTGACGCATATCGAACAAGACAGAATATAGTATTTCGCGTTCGCTCTCAAAGCTCTTGCTCTCGCGTGTGCCGAACAGTGCCGGAAGGCGTTGGGTATTCTGTGCCGGAAGATAGGTCTGCAGAATCGCAGCCGTTATCTCACGGTTTGTTTCTATAATCGAAATCTGCTCTGTGATGTTCTTCAACTGCCGGACGTTTCCCGGCCACGGATAAGCAAGCAATATCTTCTTGGCATCTTCCGTCAGCTGGATAGCCGGCATCCGGTACTTTTCGGCAAAGTCTGCGGCAAACTTACGGAACAACAACAGCACATCATCTCCACGCTCACGCAAAGGTGGTATCTGAATAGGCACCGTGTTCAACCGATAATACAAATCTTCCCGGAAGCGTCCTTCGGCAATGGCTTGTGTCAGGTTCACGTTGGTAGCTGCCACAATACGTACATCCGTCTTTTGTACTTTGGATGAACCTACCTTGATAAATTCACCGCTTTCAAGTACACGGAGCAGACGCGCCTGTGTAGGCAACGGCAACTCTCCCACTTCATCAAGGAAGATAGTTCCACCGTCAGCTTCTCCAAAATATCCTTTCCGCTCACCAATAGCACCGGTAAATGCTCCTTTCTCGTGTCCGAACAGTTCGGAATCGATCGTACCTTCCGGTATGGCACCACAGTTGACAGCAATATACTGCCCATGCTTTCTCCGGCTATATTGATGAATGATCTGTGGAAAACTTTCTTTTCCGACACCACTTTCTCCGGTAATCAGCACAGACAAATCGGTAGGCGCTACCTGAATGGCAACATCTATGGCACGTGATAAAGCCTCGGTATTGCCAATAATACCGAAACGCTGTTTCACTTGTTGTATCTCCGCTTTGGTCATCTATCTTAATATTAAGTAATAGGTAATAAGTATTAAGTAATAAGTATTAAGTATTACCATCATTATCATCTCGCTTCCATCCGCATGGCTAATACTTAATACTTATTACTTAATACCTATTACTTAATCTTCGTCTACTGTATCCAGTTTTAGTTTATCACTATCGTCCCGTTTCTCGTAATACTGCTTCCGCAACGGGTTTACCCGTGCCGCTTTCTCGCGCTGGCGGTTGCGGAATACATCAATCGCTACATAAATAGCCTGACGGAAAGAGTCTTCGCTGGCCAGTCCTTTACCGGCGATGTCATAGGCTGTTCCATGAGCCGGAGAGGTACGTACAACCGGCAGTCCGGCGGTATAGTTCACACCGTCTTCCATAGCCAGGGCTTTGAACGGAGCCAGTCCCTGATCATGATACATAGCAAGGATTCCGTCAAAGTGAGTATAATTGCCCGAACCCATAAAACCGTCCGCAGCATAAGGACCGTAACAAATGATCCCTTTCTCTTCCATTTCTTTCATGGCAGGGATAATGATTTCCTGTTCTTCCATACCTAGCAGTCCGCCGTCTCCTGCATGAGGATTCAGTGAAAGCACTGCAATACGGGGCGCACCGATACCGAAATCCTGTTTCAGACAACGATGGAAAATCATCAGCTTTTCCTGAATCAGTTCCTTGGTGATTGTTGTAGCAATCTCCCTTACCGGAATATGCGTCGTTACTAAAGCCACACGAAAATCGTTTTTCATCAGGATCATCAGTGACTTGTTTCCATTGCCCAGACGTTCTTCAATATACTCCGTATGACCGGGGAAAGAGAACTCTTCCGACTGAATGGTATGTTTGTTGATCGGAGCTGTCACAATGACGTCGATCAGCCCCTCACGATACTCTTCTATGGCACGCTCCAAAGCACCCAATGCAGCCTTACCTGCTTCGGGATCGGGTTTGGAGAATTCCACTTTCACTTCGTCATCTGTACAGTTCACTACACTCAGACGGTTGTATCCGGCTTCGGAAGCTGTGTTGACAATGCTGAAATTAGCCTGTACATCCAGTGCTTTACGATGGTAAGCCGCTACTTTAGGTGAACCGTAGATAATCGGAGTACATAGCTCAAGCATGGTAGGGTCTGAGAATGTCTTCAAGATCACTTCATAACCTACCCCGTTGATATCTCCTTGGGTAATGCCGATTCTTATTTTGTTTTCTTCCATGTTTTTATTTATTAGTTGGTTCCGCTTCTCTGGTTACCCCCAGTGGAATCTGACTCTGCTGAGCTTCTTGCGGAAGTTTCAGCGTATAAAGAGATGCTTCCATCTGGCGAACCAGATTGCGTTTCATTTTATCGGGTGAATATACAAATATTTCTGCTGTAATAATACGTTGGTTCTTCTGATCCAGACGAGTATGGGAAACGAACGGGCCACCCATGAAGTCACCCTTCATGCGCCACAATCCACGAGCTTCCATCGTGTAGTCATTGTGCACGTTGATCGGACGAACATCGGTCAGTAACGAGTCTGTCGACATATATACGCCTTCTTTATATCCGGGGATATTGGCTTTCATCACAGAATCGCGCTTATGAACAAAGTATTCTTTGGTGAATGTATCCTTGTCAGTATAAGGATAAGAATACATCACGAAATTGCGATCCGCGCTGCCTGTATTGGTAGATGCCCAAAAGAAGTCCTCTCCTGTCTTGGAGTTATTCAGTTCGGAAGGTATCCAGATATCGCAGTCAAACAGACTATCTACCTTATTTGAGATAAAGTTGTTGTGCTTTTCCTCCAGCAAAGTAATCTGACGGTTCATTTCAGCGCGAGTGAAGAAGTCGATAATCGTCTGCTTGTTTTCTTCGACAAACTTCTCAAACACTTCTTCGTTCGGAGCCTGAATGGTCAGTATCATCTGTGGAGAAGCATAAACGTCTTTCGCATACTTGAAAGTACCTTTGGTATAAATATCTTTTATATCTACTATCACAATATTACGGATCAACTTCAGCGTAGAATCATAGTCCTTCGGTGAAGTATACATAATCCGGAAAGAAGGTTCCGACTGGGGCAGTCCCGGCATGTCAGAATCAAGCACATCATGCAAGGCCCTTCCGGCGGCACGGTCCCACACTCCCGCATCTACTACAACCAACAGTTCATACGGACGACCGCTAGAGGTATGATTCCCCTTTAATCCACAAGAAGCAACTACGAAGGCTACCAGAGCCATGCTTAAATAAAAAAAGTACTTTTTCATGATGTTCGATTTTTATATTAACTTTTATTATTTTCCTCCTGTTTCACAGTCGACAGCATACCGCATGCCGCAAAAATATCCTCTCCCCGCGAAGCACGAATGGTAGTGAAAAGCCCGTGCGTAGTCAGATAGTCACGGAAACGGGTCATCGTATCCATATCGGCTCCTTCAAGGGCTACTCCCGGAATAGAATGGAAACGAATCAGGTTAATCCGGCAATCCAGTCCGCGAAGCAGTTTGAGTAACTCCTTGGCATAAACTTGCGAATCATTAAGCCCCTTAAAAACAATATATTCAAACGAAAGTCGACGCTGTTTGCTAAAATCATAGTTTTTTAACAGTTCCACCATTTCCGTGATAGAAAAGGCTTTCTCCGCCGGCATCAGTTCCGCACGCTGGGCGGTCACCGGAGAATGCAGGCTGATGGCAAGGTGACAGTCGCTTTCTTCGATAAAGCGCCGCAATCCTTTCCGCAATCCGACAGTTGAAACGGTAATCCGCTTCGGGCTCCATGCATAACCATAGGACCCTGTCAGTATGTCCAATGCCTTCAACACCTCTTCCAGATTATCGAGCGGTTCGCCCATTCCCATCATGACGACATTCGTCAGTTTGTCCCGTTCCGGCAAGGAGTGAATCTGATTGATAATCTGATGGGCGGTCAGGTTGGCAGAGTAGCCTTGTTTCCCGGTCATACAGAACTTGCAGTTCATTTTGCAGCCTACCTGCGAAGAAATGCATAAAGTCGCCCGTTCATCATCCGGAATATACACCGACTCCACAAAATGATTCTCGCCCACAGGGTACAGGTATTTCACCGTACCGTCTACAGAGCGCATTTCCTCCACCGGAGCTTCAGCTCCTACCTCATAGTTCTGCTTCAGTAACTCCCGGTATTTCAACGACAAGTTAGTCATTTCATCAATCGAAGTCACCTTCTTATCATAAAGCCAGGATGCAATCTGTTTGGCTGCAAAGCCCGGCATTCCCAGACGTTTCACCAGTGACTGCAGCTCCATAAGCGTCATTCCTAAGAGGGGATATTTAGACATCATTCTTTCTGTTCATGGTTTATATTTGCAAATGTAAGGAAATAAAGTCGATTTCCGTATAGCAAGGATGTAAAAGTTAGCAAAAAAGGTCGTTCCAAAGCATGGAACGACCTTTTGCAGTTATCGTTTTTACGACTAATCTTAGAAGAACAGGTAACGTGTATCCTTCACTTTTCCTTTCAGATACAGGTCGTTCATCAGACGGCTTGCGAAGCGTGCGTGCATATTAGCCAATGTAGCTTCTTCATCTTTAGCGTTAAAAGTATCGCTCAGTTTGTCTTTGCCATACATCTGAAGCACAAATACACCGGCATTACCTTTGATTGGAGCACTCAGTTTGTTCATTTCAGCCACAGAAGCATAAGCACCTACCAGCGGTTCGCTGCTGCGCAATTCAGAGACATAAGCGGGAGCGGCAAATGTAACCAGCTTCAAAGAATCGCTGACTGCACCGGGCATAGCCTTGTACTGGTCGAGAGAAGTTGCATTGGCAGCTTTCATATCAGCCATGATCTTTTCGGCTTTCTTATCTTTAACGATTTCAGCTCTCAACTGATCCTGTACAGCTTTCAGCGGACGATATCCTTCCGGAGTAACACCAACCAGAGCTACTGCAACCATATGGTCGCTTTCGCCACATTCATACAAACCGGAAACATCACCCGGTTTAGCGGCAAACGCCCATCTCAATGCTTCTTTAGTACCTCTTACACCACCGATAGTGTGTTCTGAGCTATACAAGTCTCTTCTGTCAAGCAGTTTGTATCCGGCTTCTTCAGCGTTAGCGATCATCTTTTCAGCAGTAGGATTGGCAGCGATGAACTGGCTGAAGTCATTGTAAGCACGGTTATAAGTTTCTTTGCTGAATTCAACTTCACGTTTCACAACAGCTACTTTATATTTATCCTTCACAGCTTTCTTGTTAGTCACCTGCAGGATTACATTAGCTTGTCCCAACGGCAGGTTTACTACTTCGTTCACGCCTGTATTATTGATAGCAGAGATAAACTTCAGGTTGTCACCATCGATCTGTGCGCCTTCATACTGTGCAGAGCTCATCCAGTTAGTCTCACCCGTCTGACCGTATTTCTTAGCCAGATCTGCGAAGTTAGCACCGCCTTTGATAGCAGTATAGATACTGTCCGCCAAGGCTTTTGTCTTCAAAGCGTCTTCTGCAAACACCTGAATCTGACGGAACTCGATTGAGTCGGCAGCAGCTGTTTTTGCAACCACTTTGAATGAATTAATAGTATTGTCGGCACCATTATAGTACGGACCATAAACAGAACCAACGGATGCAGAGTCCAGACGGGCAACTACATCTGACGGGAAAGCTGTTTTATTATAGAACAAGTCTACATAAGGAGCTTCCGA